>Ga0233448_1003451_pt1 | contig 9839 bp, 10 predicted proteins | sample SI_124_October20_2_FD_183015 | JGI IMG/M metagenome (GOLD analysis project Ga0233448, IMG submission 183015) | Seawater microbial communities from Saanich Inlet, British Columbia, Canada - SI_124_October2016_150_MG | ecosystem: Environmental > Aquatic > Marine > Inlet | place: Canada: British... | reverse complement strand
GTCCCGCGGCGAGCCCGCCATACCGTGTGTGGTCGCATCAGATGTCATCAGGACTGGTCTTCCATGATGTGCACCTTGTCCGCATCCCAATCCAACGCCACCTCATCACCGATTTCGATGCTCTCGTCGCCGTCGTGAAGAAGCACGGTCAGCGATTGCCCCCCGGCATCGAGGGCGATTCGGCTTGTGGATCCCTGATAGTTCTTCGATACGCACCGGCTGGATATCCGCCCGCTACCGCCCGCGACGATCCGGATCGCTTCCGGCCGCAAACTAGCCCACGCGGCCTGACCGAGGACAGAATTCGTGAACTCAGGCGACAGAATATTTGAGGAACCAACAAAATCGGCCACAAATCGGGAGCTCGGGTGCTGGTAAATTTCTTTGGGTGACGCGACCTGCATGATTTTGCCGTCGTTGAAAACCGCCACCCGGTCGGCCATGGACAAGGCCTCGCCTTGATCATGGGTCACAAAAACAAAGGTAATGCCAAGCGAACGATGCAACGTTTTCAATTCTTCCTGCATGGCTTCGCGAAGTTTCAGATCAAGCGCACCGAGGGGCTCGTCCAGTAACAGAACCTTTGGCCGATTGATGACCGCGCGGGCAAGGGCGACCCGTTGTCGCTGACCGCCTGACAACTGGCCGGGTTTCCGGTCCCCGTAACCCGATAACTTCACCAGCTCCAACGCCTCGGCAACGCGACTTTCCTGTTCGTCCTTTGGCACTCCTTGAATCATGAGGCCATAGGCCACATTCTCGGACACGTTCATATGAGGAAACAGCGCATAATCCTGAAAGACCGTGTTGACGCTGCGGCGGTTGGGTGGAACCCCATCCACTGTCTCACCAAAAATTTCCATATGTCCGGCTGTGGGCTGGTCGAACCCGGCAATCAGTCGCAGGCAGGTGGTTTTACCAGAACCCGATGGCCCCAGCATAGCGAAGAACTCTCCGGGTTTAATCGAAAGATCTACATTGTCGACCGCCCGCACGTCGCCAAAATGCCGGGACACACCGGAAAATAATACTGCCGTCGTCATATAATTTCTTTTCCAGCCAAAATTGACTCTGAGTATGGGAAATCAGATACCCCCCGCCGGGCTATACTGCCTGACGGGGGGTGTCGATAGTCTTGCTTATTGGTCAGATCGCCGTTAGCGGCCGCCAATAACACCAATGTAGTCTGATACCCAACGATAATAGGGCACACACGTTTCCTGGCTCTTGCAGTTGCTAACCGGTGTTTGCCAGAACTTGATTTTCTCGAAATCACCCAAACCGTTTAGGGCACAGCCTTCGGCATTCTGCATACCACGACCGTCTGTACAGGCGGCTGGAACAGCCGGATTGGCACCAAACCACACAGACAGATCACTTTGCAGGTTGGATGACAGGGTGTGCTCCATCCACTTGTACGCACAGTTTGGATTCTCGGCTTCGGCATGAAGCATGGTTGTATCAGCCCAGCCCGTTGCACCTTCCTGTGGGATAACGGATGCGATGGGCTGGCCTTCGCCTACCATCAAGTTGACCTGAAACGGCCATGAGCCCGAAGCAACAACGCCTTCGTTCTTGAAATCATCCATCTGGATGAACGCATCGTGCCAGTAACGGCCAACCAGTTTACGTTGCGCACGTAGCAGATTAAGCGACGCATCATACTGTTCCTGGTTCAGCTCATACGGGCTTTTGATACCCAGTTCCGGATTGTGGAACATAAGATAGTTCGCCGCATCAGCAACGTGGATAGGTCCGTCATAGGCCTGAACACGGCCTTTATTGGACTTGCCATCGGAAAGGGTTGTTTCCTCGAACACCACAGACCAACTAGTCGGGGCCGATGAAAATGCTTCGGTATTATACATAAGGACATTCGGACCCCACATATAGGGTGTGCCGTAATGTTTGCCGTCAACCGTATGCCACGGGGCTTCCTTCAACCGATCATCAACGGTGCTCCAGCTGGGGATCAGGTCGGTGTTTACTTCCTGAACCCGTTTTCCGGCAATAAGGCGCAACGACGCATCACCAGAAGCCGTGACAAGATCAAAGCCACCTTCGTTCATCAGCGCCACCATCTCATCGGAGGTATTGGCTGTCTTGACCTGAACTTTACACCCGGAAGCTGCTTCAAATTTTGTGACCCAATCGAATTCTTTCATGGTTTCACCACGTTCGATATAACCAGGCCATGCCACAATATTAACCTGGCCTTCGCTGGCACCAACTTCGGTCAGCATGGCCGCCGAAGCGGATTGTGAAACGCCGAATGACGCAATCGCCAAGTAGGCAGCGAACATACTCTTGTAATTCATATGAAATCTCTCCCGTTTTCATCATTGGTCTGCAACGCCGAATGCCGTTGCAGACGGGCAGAATGGGAACTTAGGTGCGCAGAGTCAACTGCCCAAAAGGGATATGCGCTGGGCCGGATCACGAAACATTTATCGGATAATCGCACACTATTTTGACATATTTGTAGTATAAACGGGTAATTCTGGCAGATGACGGTTGATATGGGACTCGAACCTGCCATATTCAGGAACAGAACATCTGTACAATTTTGTACAATTTTGGGAGTACGTCTGAGAATGAAACCGAATAACGAGTACAACAGCGGCGCCGCCCGCATGACGGACGCCAATGGGCGTGTCGGGGCCCACGCGGCAGATATTGACGCCGGGCTGCGCGCCTACATGCTGCGCGTGTACAATTTCATGTGCCTCGGTTTGGGTCTGACCGGTGTGGTGGCCTTTACCGCCAGCACGAACCCGTCACTGATGCAGGCTATTTATGGCACGCCCCTACAATGGGTTGTCATGCTGGCCCCACTCGGCATCGTCATTTTGCTGAGCGCCAAAATTCAATCCATGAAAGCCACCACCGCACAAGCCGTGTTCTGGCTGTTCGCTGGCCTCATGGGTCTGTCGCTGAGCTACATCTTCCTGGCCTATACCGGCGAGAGCGTCACCCGCGTGTTCTTTATCACCGCGGGCACCTTCGCGGGTATGAGCCTTTACGGCTACACCACCAAGCGTGACCTTACCGGGTTCCGCTCGTTCCTGATGATGGGTCTGATTGGTATTATCCTTGCCAGCCTGGTCAACATGTTCCTGCAAAGCTCTGCCATGCAGTTCGTTATTTCTGTGGTTGGTGTTCTGGTGTTTGTGGGCCTGACGGCTTATGACACCCAGAAAATCAAAGCCATGTACAGTGCCGCCGATGTTAGCGAAGTTGGCGAAAAGAAAGCCATCATGGGTGCTCTGACGTTGTACCTTGATTTCATCAACCTGTTCATCATGATGCTGCATTTGTTCGGCAATCGCGAATAAATTTACAGCACATAAGATTTAAGAAACCGCCCGGTTCTGCCGGGCGGTTTTTTTGTGACCTCGCCCCGAGTTCATGGTTTATTTACCAAGATGCCTTACCCTCTCTGGTAGATTGAATAGGGCAGAGCACATCATGTATCCCGTATCCTTTGATAACCCCAATGGTCGCGCGCGACCCCACCGGGCCGCAAATCATCAATTAGGCGATGCTTCAAACGGCAACACAAAAGACCCTCGAATTACCGTTTTTGCGGAAGAAGACCGGTTGTTGGTGGTGGAATGTCGCACAGGCGATCGCTGGCGCGTGGCGTTGTGCACGAAACTGGAAGACCTGGATGATGCGCTGGATACGGTGCGGAGCCTGCAACAGGCCGAAGGCACCGACGAGGTCAGCCTGACCATTGAAGTATCCGGCCATCAGGGCCGCGAAAGCCGCCGTGAAGTGGTGCGCTTTAGTAAGGAAACGGCGCAGGCAGCAACCATCTCAGCGCCGCTCAGGTCTTCTTTGGATATGCCGCCCTTGGATATGCATGCCATGGAGGCCGCCATTGCGGCCGTCGCACCCGTGGTCAAAATGCCCGACATTTCACTGGATGATATGATCCTGCCGCAAACCCCGGATATTGCCAGTGAGATAGAAAGCCAGACCGCTCGGTCGGACGAAGTAACCCTGTCCAACCTGGCGTGGGAAGAAGATGTTATCCGGACCCACGGTGCCGCCAATACCGCCAATACCGCCAATACCGACAGTGAGGACATTCCGGCATTCCTGAAGGTGGAATCCCCACATGTCGATGAGCCTGACGTTATAGATGTGGCAGAAGAAGAACCACAGGAAGCATCAGATATACCGGCCCCAGACCCCTTTATGGCCGATCACTTTGAGTCCCGGCGGCGTACCCCACAATCGTTTACCACCAACAACAACCGCCATAGCTGGATTGACGATCTGCTGGATAACGGCAGCGCCCCCGTCAGCGAGACCTTTGATGATGATGAAGGTTTCGCGGACCGGCTTGAATCCCCCATGTTTGCTCGCGAAAATGGCCTGACGGCCAAGGTTCTGGTATTCACCGGCATGGTTGCCTTGCTGGTGCTTGGTGGGGCGTTGGCGGAGCTTCTGGCGGTGGACATTACGTCCTCGGCCAATGCCCAGTCCGGTGTACAGACCCGTGTTCTGGATATCAGCCAGAACTAATCACCTGAGAAATCTCTCATTCAGCACAATCTCCGCATTGCGTCCGCTTGTCGGATAGGTCAATATCCGCCGCCTGTTCTTGTGTACAGTTGATTTGTTCTACTCTTGATTAAGGGGATTTGCCTTGAGCCACCGTGTTGTATTCCTGGATCGCGATACCGTTGCACCAGATGTTACCGTCCGCCGCCCTGATTTCGACCATGAGTGGGAAGAATTTGGCAAAACCAGTGCTGATCAGGTGCTTGAGCGCCTGAAAGGTGCAACCATCGCCATCACTAACAAGGTGCCGCTTCGTGAAGACGTCCTCAAGCAGCTGCCCGATCTGAAAATGATTGCCGTTGCCGCGACCGGCACAGACGTGATTGATCTGGCCTACTGTAAAGATAACGGCATCATCGTTTCCAACATCCGTGGCTATGCCGTGAACACGGTGCCGGAACACACCTTCGCGCTGATCCTGTCACTCAGCCGCAGCATCGGTGGATACCGCGAAGACGTGGCCAACGGCGAATGGCAGAAATCAGGTCAGTTCTGTTTCTTTACCCATCCAATTTCTGATTTATCCGGCAAAAAACTGGCCATCATGGGCGAAGGCGCGCTGGGTCAATCTGTCGCCAATATCGCCCGCGCTTTTGGTATGATCCCGCTGTTTGCCGCCCATAAAGGCTCAACAGGGCTGGGGCCACTGTATACGCCGTGGGACGAAATCATTGAAACGGCCGATATCTTCACCCTGCATTGCCCACTTTTACCCAGCACACGCGGTATGATCGGGTTGGATGAATTCAAGCGTATGAAGAATTCGGCTATTATCGTGAATACGGCCCGTGGCGGATTGATCGTCGAAGAAGACCTAGTCACCGCCATGGAACAGGGCATGATCCGCGGTGCGGCCATTGATGTGATTTCCACAGAGCCACCAGCGGACGATCATCCGTTCTTCAAGCTGTTGGAAAAGCCGAACTTCATCCTGACCCCGCACGTGGCATGGGCCAGCACCGAAGCGATCCAGACCCTGGTTGATCAGATGATCGACAATGTGGAGAATTTCGTGGCGGGCAGCCCCAGCAATGTGGTCGGCGACTTCTAATATACTAAATTAATGACCGGCGCAGCACTTCCATAGCCTCGTTCAACTGGCTCATGCGGGTGTGGTTGCCGTGATCACCATCGGGATGATGGATGCTTGCCAATTCCCGGTAACGCACCTTGACCATATCCATACCGGGATAACGACCGGGCGCGAAGCCCAAAACATGCAGCGCGTCATCGCGGGAATTGATGCCGCTTGGCAATGGTGTGAAGCTGAGCGCTGAAATAACGGTTCGGTACCGTGACAATCTTTCTTCCATGATCAGAAGCTCTGTATTCGCCACAACGGTGGATGTGACACCCGGTGCCTCTAACGATACGCTTGCGTCACCGTCGGCCATGGATAGGGCGATGCCCAGCGCCCGCCGAATCATAACAGGGTCGTATCCACCGGCCATACGTACCTGTAGCCGGGGCTTACGACGCCAGGGCCGACCAGCAGAGGGGCCAGACTTCAACACAACCGTTTCGCGATCGTCACGGGATGGCTCGCCCGGGTCAGAAAATTCAGCAATCGTTGCCTCAGGTAATAACAGCGTAACGGAACGTGCCAGATCGGCCGCATTAACGCCGCGTCGCGCCGCCAGATCGCCTACGGCATCGCGGAAGGCGCTGGGGCACGTTACCGTATAAGAGCGCTTGTTCGCCGCATTGCTTTTTCGTTTCGAAGAGACGGATTTTTCAGACGGGGCGTTTTCCACGTCGTCCTGATTCGCGGGCTCTTCATGAATGGCGGTGTTTGAATTCAACATTTTCTGTCAACTATACCTGATTTGCAATGAGATGGACGTCTGGATGGATGGGCACAACTACGTTTGTGGTTTTTTCGGATACTCCGGCGTTACCATGGACAATTGCGGCTGAAAACAACCCGGAAAACCGCAGATTAATTTTGGATGGTGCCTTATACCTAATTGATATTGTTGTATGTTTTAGCATATCTGGTGATACACCCATGCCAATTAATATTTCAGCAACTTTTTGGATTTGAAGGCCTGATTTTGAGGAAATTCGCGAAAATTCCACCCCTGCAAAGGCGGTTTTACACACCAGGCCTGACAATTTTCTACCCTGAAACGGGGCGGCGACGTAGTGGACTCGCATTCGATTCAATTCCAAAGCCTGGACTGTTGATACGCTATCCATTCATTGAAGCGCCGAACCATTTATATTGCGTTAACCATAGGGCGTATGAGGCTCGCCTGGGCTTAAGGCCCGCAGGATATTCTCTTGCCAAAAAAGGCGCGGGTTTCCGGGCCAAACCAATCATTCCGCACTCGATATGTGTTATCAGCACAAATGGCCCACAAATGGCATTGGAACTGACGCCCGATTTCCGCTTTACTCAGTCCATCATATAAACCCACATACGAGAAGGCGCACAGACACATGAACCTTGGACGATGCCCCCGACTTCATCTGACCCAACTGCCCACACCTGGATGAAAACCACAGAACACCCCGTAGATCATCCCATTATCGGCGTACTGGGCGGCATGGGCCCGGAGGCGACGGTTGATTTGATGCGCCGGGTCATTGCGGCTACACCGGCCCGCGATGATCAGGATCACATCCACATGATCGTGGACAACAACCCCAAGGTACCGTCGCGCATTGCGGCCCTTATCCACGGCACCGGTCAAGACCCGGCACCGGCCATCATGGCCATGGCCCGCGGCTTAGAACATTCAGGCGCAAACATTCTCGCCATGCCGTGCAATACCGCCCATGTGTATCTGGACAATATCCGCCAGGTGACCTCTATCCCCATTCTGGATATGGTCGGGCTGACCGCTCAGCGCGTGGGAGCCATGACGCCGCGACCAAAACGTATTGGCATTCTGGCCAGCACCGCGGTCAACCAATCCGGATTATACGAGGGCGCATTAGCGTCCCACCTGATGACCATGGTGATCCCGGAACAACAGGAACAGCTCATGGATATCATCATGGCTGTAAAGCGGGGCGATAACGACAGCACAACCAGCGACTTGTTTGGAACCATCGTGGGCGAACTTCGGACGAGCGGCGTGGATGTCCTGCTGGTGGCATGCACAGAATTATCGGTCATGGCCGGTGATCTGAACACGAACATTCCCGTGATCGATGCTCTGGACGTTCTGACCGAAGCCATCGTCGCATTCGCCCGTCCTGTTGCAGAGCCTGTTACATAACAGAAATATAGGGCCATAATCCTGACATCATTGTGAAATAGACATTGAATAGGCTCAAGCCAAGAACAACATATACTCTATGATTCACATCAGGCATTCGCATCAGGATTTACGTTATGCAGCACAACGACATCACCATCGGGCACCTGCCCTCAGGCGCATCCGTCATGGCCATGTTCCGTGCGAGCATGATCAACCTGATTTCGCGTATGACGCCCAAGCGGTAGGCCGCTCTTTGTGTCGCCGGACTAATTGAATCCTTAGAGCATTATCTATTCACACGATCTCACAGGAAATGCTCTAAGTCGTTGATCTTACGCAAAGCCACCTTCGCAAATTGATTCAATTTGCTCGGGTTTTGCTTTAACCAACAGGGTCAGGCGGTCGGCGGTCACGCCAGGGTGCAGCCTGTTCCAGTTGCCCGGCCAGACTGAGCAACAACGCATCCTGCCCCACACCAGCGGCAAACTGCATACCAATAGGCAATCCGTCTTCGCCCTGATGCAGGGGCACCGACATGGCGGGCTGGCCGGTTACATTGAAAATCTCAGGATAAGGTGCAAATTGCCAGCCTCGATCTGACCATGCCGTCACATCACGATTAACCAGGTCGGTCAGCAGTCCTGTCTTTAAGGGTGGCTCCGTAACAACCGGTGTCAGGAGTACATCGATATCGGCCGTGGCTTCAGCCATGGTCATCTGGATTTCACGAAACCGAACCCGAGATTGCACATAGTCAACGGCCCCATTGCTGTTGGCAAGTTCCAGGCACCAGTGAATAACCGGTCCCAATTCAGCCTCCGTTGGCGCACGGCCCAATTCAGCGGCACGCTCAGCGATGACGATCGCCACATCGGCGGCCCACAAATCTGCTGCCGCATCGAAGGGATCCACATCACCAGGCCAAGTCCAGGGCACAACCGTATGCCCTAAACCTTCCAGCAACGTCACCGTATCATGGACCTTTGTCTCGATCTCTGCGTTGGGCGTGTGTCCGGCGGGCGACGAAAGGCACATGCCAATACGTAATCCACTTGGGGGGCGCGCCACAGCGTCCAGATAGGCACCATCGTGACGGGCATAGGATATTGGCGCGCCGATTTCGGGCCCGGCTGTTACGTCCAGAAGCGCGGCTGAATCGCGTACCGTCCAGCTTAGCGCATGATCACAGTTCATACCGTTGACCAGAGGCGCCAGAGGCGACCCCGTGGCGACCAGACCGCTGCTTGGCTTCAACCCGAACAGGCCACAGCACGAAGCAGGCACCCGGATCGAGCCGCCGGAATCGGTGGCGTGGGCCATGGGAAACATGCCGGAGGCCACAGCCGCACCGGCCCCACCACTGGACCCACCCGGGGTGCGCGACAGATCCCAAGGATTGTTTGTAGGGCCGTAGAGCTCAGGTTCACATCCGAAATCAGTTGCGAATTCCGGCGTGTTTGTGCGCACAGGTATAACCAGTCCGGCCCGCCGCCACCGCTCAACCAGCAAGCTGTCTTTGTTCTGCGCTGGTGCGCCATCGAAAAAACGGCAAGCGTGGGTGGAAGGAAACCCTGCCACATGCACATTGATATCCTTGGCCGCGAAGGGAACCCCGGCCAGCGGCGCGTCCGGATCGACCTGTTTGGCTTGCTCGCGTGCCAGATCAAAATTTCGCATGATGGTGGCGTTAAGGGCCGGGTTCAGGCGCTCGATTTCAGCAATCGCCGATTCCAGCAATTCAAGTGCACTAACCTCACCCGCCTTAACCAGCGCGGCCAGATCAAGAGCGTCACAGGCTCGATATTCATCACGGGTCAACATATAATCACCTTTCGATTACGGCATAATGTTATGCGTCGGAATTTGACTTTTTGCAATGGCCCGCATTTTTGTGGTTTGACTCACAAAGTGAGAATTTTGACTCATAAGATGAGAATTGTGGACCCATAACGTGAGAATTCCGTTAGCGATGGTTTCTGGTTACCCACCAGGACCGGGCATTCTTGTCGAGCGTTGATCACTTCCGAGAATAGCCATAAGCGGGCATTGCACAAATCG
>Ga0233448_1003438_pt1 | contig 9882 bp, 9 predicted proteins | sample SI_124_October20_2_FD_183015 | JGI IMG/M metagenome (GOLD analysis project Ga0233448, IMG submission 183015) | Seawater microbial communities from Saanich Inlet, British Columbia, Canada - SI_124_October2016_150_MG | ecosystem: Environmental > Aquatic > Marine > Inlet | place: Canada: British... | reverse complement strand
GGATAAAAAACAATGCAAAATGGTGGTCTTCTGATAGTATTTCTGATGATGAATTTCTTGATGGAATTAAACATCTTATTGAAATTGGAATTATTTCTGTAACTCCTTCTGAAATAAATAATTTTGATCAAAAAATTCCTGATTGGATAAAAAACAATGCACAATGGTGGGCTGACGATAAAATCCCTCAAAATGAGTTTGTTAAATCGATCCAATATTTAGTCAAAAAAGGCATAATTCGAATATAATAGGGTCAATTCTTCTTTGATTGAAAACATAAATACTGATAATTCCTGAATCAAAATGAAAATGAAATTAATGGGGTTCTTGGCATTTGCATTATTATCTATTTCAATTCTATCTTATGGTTTAACTGGTGCTACATATGCTCAAACTGATGGACTCCCATTGTCTGTCTCATCTGAATTACCATCTTATGCAAATGGTGATACTATTGTAATTTCTGGTATGGTTAAGACTCTGGCTGAATATACTCAATCTGTAACTATTGTCGTTGTTAGTCCTGATGGAAATATTGTCACCATTGCACAAGTAATTCCAAGTACTGATGGTAGTTATTCTACTACTGTAAAAGCTGGCGGCACCATGACTGTTAATGGTGATTATGAAATTAGAGCACAATATGGTGCTCAAAAAATTACTAATACTTTTATTTATACTGGTGGTTCTGGAGCAACACCTGAACCAACACCAGAACCTGAACCAACACCAGAACCTGAACCAACACCAGAACCTGAACCAACACCTGAACCAACACCTGAACCAACACCTGAACCAACACCAGAACCTGAACCAACATGCGGTGCTGGAACTGAATTGGTAAATGGAATTTGTCAAGTCGTTAAAACTAATACTGAAAAAGGTGGTGGCTGTTTAATTGCAACTGCAGCATATGGTTCTGAGTTAGCACCACAAGTTCAATTCTTAAGAGAAATTAGAGATAACACTGTGATGAATACTAGTGCTGGTGCATCATTTATGACAGGATTTAACCAATTATACTATTCATTCTCACCAACAATTGCTGATATGGAGCGAGAGAATCCAATGTTCCAAGAAGTAGTTAGAGCATTTATCACACCTATGGTCTCAACATTATCTATCATGACTTTGGCTGATACTAATTCAGAAGTAGAAGTTTTGGGATTAGGCATTTCTGTAATTATGCTTAACCTTGGAATGTATATTGCAGCACCAGCATTCATTGGAATTAAATCTTACAATCATTTCAAATCTAGAAAATAATTCTGTTTAGTTTAATTCTAGTAGGTTATTATATTGAATCTTGTAACATTTGTTAATGCAATTTGAATACGAGGAATTTGAAACTGTTGAAGATTTCTTTATGTATTTGGCAGCTGCAGCACCACCTATGAAAAATACTATTCCGATTAATTCTTACAAGGAAAACATAATGTCTTTTATTCCATTGAGTCCTTCTACTGGAGAAACATATTTGATGCTTTATGCTAGTGGTTCTCTTGAACCTGGAATTTATGAATTTGATGTAACCTCAAAATCATACAAAAAAGTTGAAAGTGTTGAGAGGGCAGACAAAGTCTATTTTATTTCTATAACTCCAAAACGAAATACTATAGCAGATATTGCTATTCAAAAATTATAGTTTTTTTGTCTGAATTTTTGGAGCAGATACAGATCTACTTCTTGCATATTTATCTATAATTTGATCTGGGGTTCTTCCATTGAATAGATCTTTACAGAGACCTCTGAGATATCTCATAATTGCCCAAGTTCCTGCTTTGAGAATACCATACATGAAAACCTTCATTGGTGGACCATATGTCTTATTTCTAAGAATAATTGGAATGATGTCATTAATGACACGAAGGTTATTTTCCCAACATTTCCAAAATAGTGTAAATTGTGCTTCATTCAAATTTCCAAAATGCATTGAATTCTTTTCACTGAAATCTTGATAAAGCAACGGTGCTACTAATCCTCTAAAGTTCATCTCTCTAAAGTCACTCATCATATCAATTGTAAATTGAACATCATCTGGAGTTTCATCTGGCCATCCTATTATGATTGTGGCAGCTGGGAACCAATGATTGTCATTTAGAATTTTTGCACCTTCTCTTACTACACTGCCCCATTCGTCAGTTGAAAATGGTCTTGTTTTTACTCCCAAGTGTTTCTTAACCATGTCTGGTGAAACTGTCTCTATTCCTAAATTGGTTGCAAGCCATCTTCCTGACTTGTCTTGTCCATTGATATGTGAAATTTGTTGCATTAATGTTGGATCTGCAGCAACTGCGGAGAATGTCATATGTGTTGTTCCAATAAAGTTTGCACCAAGTCCCTTTAGTGATTTCCATAAATCTGTAATTGAATCTCTGTTGGGAATGAAATCTCTATTGTCACATCCATAAAGTAACATCTCATCTGAATGCAACCAAATTGAATCAAATCCATAATCTAGATTGGTCTTTGCTTCATGCTGTAATCTTTCTATGGGGAGATCCTTCTTTGATCTTTTGTTAACATCACAGAAATCACATCCTCTACCACATCCCCTCATTGCCTCAATTAAGGAATTGATTGTAGGGCCTTCGATAACTGGAATATTTTCAAGATTTCTTACAAAACAATGCATTAATTCTGGTGCATCATTTTTTTCTAAATCTTGGAATAAATCAACTGCTAATTCATCAGCTTCTCCTACAACAACTGTATCTATTCCGTGAATCTTCATTCTGTCTGATTTTGCTAATTCCCATGCTCCGTTCCCTCCAACTACAACTTTGAAATCATATTTCTTTTTGAGTTGAATTATACTGGCACACATTTTTTTAAATTTCATTGCAACATAGGATAGTTTTTCTGGTGACATTGTTGTGGTAACTGGTGCCATTCCAAGAGGATCCATTACGTTGATTCCAACTACTTTGGTGTCTGGTCCAATTGATTTATGTAACATATCTGGGTGACCTATGAATACTTCATCACGTTTGTAGCCTCCTTGAATCAAAGAACTTTCAATTCTTCTTAATCCTATTTGAGCAACCTTTGCCTCACCTGTAATTGGATCTGTTTCCACTGAAGGGCAAAATACTTTATCAAAAACCCATTCCGGTAAAACCTCGTATGGTCCACATGCAATAAAACCATACAAAAAATTTCCTCTATAATTTGTCATCAAACTACGATCAGCAGTTAGTACAACACGTTTACCAGACAATCACACAGTTTCGTTTTGCTATATTATATATGATTTACGAGTTTGACGTCTAATTTTTCTTTTGAATTATTTTTTTCTAACTACTCTATTTGCAATATTTGCAGCAATTCCTCCGGCAGCAATTCCATTGTCTATGTTAACTACTGATAACCCTAGTGAACAACTTTGAAGCATTGATGCAAGTGCAGTAATTCCTTTTCCACCATATCCGTATCCTACTGATACTGGAATTCCTATTATTGGAATATCTATCATGGAAGAAACAAGTGTTGCCAAAGCCCCTTCCATACCTGCAGCAACAATTATGCACTCTACATCTTCTTTGATCATTTTTTTTAAAACTGGAAAAATTCTTTGAATTCCTGCAACTCCTACGTCATAACTTGTAATGCATTTACAGTTCATTGCCTCACACATCAATCTGGATTCTTCTGCTACACCTATGTCTGATGTACCAGCTGTAATAATCCCAACTTTACCTCCTTGAAATTTTATTGGCTTTTTAAATAATAATACTGATGATGAATTTTTTCCAGTTTTTATTTTGACTTTTAACTTTTTTGCAAATGTTATGATTTTTGAATAATCTTCTTTTTTAATCCTTGATATGATAATTGAATTTGTTTTTTCTAATGTTTTTTTTGTAATTTTTTTAATTTCTTCTAATTCTTTTGTTTCTGCAAAAACTACTTCTGGAATTCCTTTCCTTTTTCTTCTATTAACATCAATTTTAGCAATACCTTCAATCTCTTCAATTGAATAAAGTGACAAAAGTTTTTTTGCACTTTTTATTGAAATCTTTCCTTTCTCTAATGATTCTAAAATTTTTTGTATTTCCAATAGTGTTTTTTCTTTGTTTGGATAAAAAAATGCTTAGATTTCAATTCCTGAAATTGCACTTTTTACACTGTCTACTGCTTTATCAAATACTTGCCTTTCTTCATCATTTAGATCTAGTTCAATAATTTTCTCTACTCCCTTTTTTCCGATAACTGCTGGAACTCCAATTGTAACATCTGAGTGTCCATATTCACCATCAAGATATGTTGCAACTGGGATGACTTGTTTTCTATCTCTTACAACTGCCTCAATAATTGCTGAAATTGCATTTCCTGGGGCATGTACTGTTGCACCTTTTAGTTCAATGACTTTGGCTGCAACTTGTTTTGTGTTGATAATCAACTCATCTAATTTTTCTTTTGGAAGCATTGTGGATAATGGAATTCCTGAAACTGATGAAAATCTTGGCAATGGTAACATATTTTCACCATGCTCGCCAATTACAAGAGCTCTAATGGAGTCTCTTGAATGACCTGTTGCTTCATGAATAAATTGCCTAAATCGTGATAAATCAAGCATCCCTCCCATACCAAATACTCTACTTCTATCAAATCCGGATACCTTGTGAGTAATGTATGCCATTGGATCAAGTGGATTTGTAACTGGAATTATCATAGAATTATCCGCATATTTTTTGACATTTTCGACTACGCTTTTTACAATTGTTGCATTGATTTTCAAAAGATCCATTCTTGTCATTCCTGGTTTTCTTCCAGAACCTGCTACTACTACCACTACATTGGAACCTTTCATGTCTTCAAAATTATTAGAACCCTTCACTTCTACATCTATCCCTTGTTCAGATAGCATGTGGTTGATGTCCATTGCCTCCCCTTGAGGTAGTCCTTTTGCAACATCTAGTAACAAAATTTGATCATCTAATCGCTTTAATGCTGAGAATAATGCTGCATCTCCGCCAACTTTACCTGAACCGATAATTGTAATCATAAAACACACTCTAAATTTTCAATAATTAAATCTAATGAAATTCATTAATTTTTAGTCGAATTTATAAGCATTTTTGACAATTTCCAATTATGGTTGTTGTAATAGATCCACAGATTGCAGGTGTTTCTGGAGATATGCTTCTTTGTTCTTTAGTGGATTTAGGTGCATCAAAAAATAAAATTATTGATGGTATTAAAAAATCTGAAAAATTCCTTTCAAATTCAACTATTGAGAAAATTAGTTTCCAAAAGATCCAAAAACATGGAGTAGATTCTACACAATTAATTTTAGAAATAGATGAAAATATTCATGAAAGAATGGGATCAGAAATAAAAAAAGCAATCATTGAATCTGTGAATCTGCTTGGACTTTCAGAAAAAGCAAAAAATTTTTCAGAGTCTTGTATTGATTCTCTTATATCTGCTGAATCAAAAATACATGGAATTCCAGAAGACTCAGTTCACTTTCATGAAGCCTCAAGTATTGATACTTTGATCGATATTGTTGGGGTGGCAATTGCCTTAGATGATTTGGGATTCTATGATGAGAAAATCTTATCCCTACCTGTCTCAGTTGGCAGTGGTTCTGTTACATTTTCACATGGAACTATGTCCAATCCTGCAAGTGCAATCCTTGAAATTTTCAAAAACTCAAATTTAGTGATTAATGGAAATGCTTCTAATTCTGAATTAACTACTCCTACTGGTGCCTGTATTTTGATTAATTTAACAAATATTCCTGTTGAATTTTACCCTTCAATGAAAATTGAATCTGTAGGTTATGGTGCAGGTCAAAAAGATTTTGAATCTTTTTCAAATGTCTTAAAAATTGTAAAAGGCCGTGATGATTCTTTTAATATTGATTCTGTAAAAATACTTGAAACAAATGTCGATGATATTTCTGGAGAAATATTAGGTAATCTAATTGAAAAAATTATGTTAAAAGGTGCTAAAGATGTTTCAATCTATCATGGAATAACAAAAAAAGGTAGACCCACAAATTTAGTATCTGTAATTTGTGACGATGTCAAAGTAGATGAAATAGTTGATACTTTGGTTCTTGAAACTGGAACTTTGGGGGTGAGAATTTCTGAATCAAATCGTTTTATTGTTCCACGTTCAGATCATGAAACTTTCATAATTCTGAATGACCAATCTTTTAAAGTACATTTCAAAAAATCTTCATTCAAAGGAAAAATTGATTTTAAAATAGAATTTGATGATTTAAAAAATATATCCAACTCCATTGATAAATCCATAAAAGAAACTGATTCTATTTTAAGAAAAGAAATCAAAAAACTGGAGAATATTTGATGAATAAACTTGATGAATTAAAAAATTGGTTTGCTGATAAAAATAAAGTATTCATAGCATTGTCTGGTGGAGTTGATAGTGCACTAGTTGCATATGCTGCTTTTCAAACATTGGGAAATTCTGCAATTGCAGTAACTGCTGATTACAAAACTTTGTCTAAAGAGGAATTACAAACTGCTAAACAAGTTTGCTTAGAAATTGGTATTGAACAACTCTTTTTAGATTATGATGAACTTGAGAATCCAGAATTTACAAAAAATGATTCTACCCGTTGTTTTCATTGTAGGTTAGAGTTAGGAGATCACTTGCTTGAATTAGCCAAAAAACATGATGTTTCAATAATTGTTGATGGGACAAATATTGATGATTTGGGTGATTTTAGACCTGGGATTGATGCATTAAAGCAAAATGGAATTAGAAGCCCACTAGTTGAAACTACTTTTTCAAAATCTCAAATCAGAGACACCGCAAAATCTGTGGGATTATCTGTATTTGATAAACCATCAAATTCTTGTTTGGCATCAAGAATACCTTGGGGACAAAGAGTGACTTCTGAAAGATTGGCTAGAATTGAATATGGTGAAATACTGGTTAAACAACTTACAAAAACAAAACAAGTACGTGTACGTGATTTTAATGGCATTGCAAAAATTGAAGTTGAAAAAGAAATGATTTCTGTATTTGATGATGATATTTTAAAACAACTTGATGTAAAATTACAAATGATAGGATTTTCTTCAGTTCAAATTGATCCGGAAGGCTATAAACCAGGAAAAATTAATGTGATTGCAGATTGATATATTTGGATAATGCTGCATCAACTAAAATTCATGATGATGTATTGGAATCAATGTTGCCTTATCTTAAAGAGCAATTTGGTAATCCTTCATCTATTCATCGTTATGGTAGATTGGCTCATAAAGCAATTGAAAAAGCTAGAAAACAAATTGCATCATTAATCAACGCTGATCCGTCTGAAATTTTAATTACGTCTGGTGGTACTGAATCCAACAATACTGCACTAAATGGGGTGGTTATGAAAAAACCATCTAGTCAAATTATAACTTCTCAAATTGAACATGATGCAATTTTAGAACCATGTAAAAAATTATCTCAAAATGGATTTGATATACATTATGTTTCAGTAGATAAATTTGGTTTAATTGATGTTTCTGAATTAAAAAATTACCTTTCTGAGAAAACTAGTATTGTCTCAATCATGTTTGGAAATAATGAGGTTGGTACAATTCAACCAGTTTCTGAAATTGTCAAATTATGTCATGATAATAATACCATTTTCCATACTGATGCAGTTCAAGCAATAGGTAAAATCCCAATAGATGTCAAAGAATTAGGCATAGATTTACTTTCTATTTCCTCTCACAAACTTTATGGTCCTAAAGGAATAGGCGCATTATATGTAAAAAATGGAATTGATATTGATCCTATGATTCTGGGTGGTGGTCAGGAATCTGGATTACGCTCAGGAACTGAAAATGTTGCAAATATTGTAGGTTTTGGAAAATCTTGTGAAATTGCAAAAAACAATCTCTCTGAAAATCTTATACATGTGAAAAAACTACAAAATTCTTTAATTGAAAAAATTCATAATACTATTCCAAAAGTAACTTTGAATGGCCATCCTCAATTAAGATTACCAAATAATATTCATTTCACATTTCTTGGTGTAAATGGGGAAGATCTGATTATCAAACTTGATGAATATGGTGTTGCCGCATCTACTGGCTCTGCTTGCTCTGTTAATACTCAAAAAGCTTCACATGTTTTGCAGTCTATGGGGTTTTCACTTGAACAAATTACTGGATCTTTACGATTAACTCTTGGGATTTTTAATAATGAAAAAGAAATTGAACAAACTGTTGAAATTCTTAAAAAAATAGTTCAAGAACTACGAGCAGTCTCTCCATTTAAAGAAAAATATTCTTTTACTTTTGAAAACTAAATTTTTATTTGAAATTTATTTCTGGTGCTGATAATTATTACTATTATCCCTATCACCAAAATCATCATTATCATTGTGCCAAATTCTGGAACAACATAAGTGCCAATAATCTCGATCTTTGAATCATCTTCCTCAAAAGTGATCGTTATTTTTCTTGATTCTGATAATACTACGGATTCTTCATATGCTACATCTATACCATCTATTAAAATTATGAAAACATCGTCTTTACCATCTTGTTTTTCAGCACCTATGAATTCTCTAGGCAAATCTAATGTGATGGATCCATCGTCTGTTGTTTCTATTTCCACTTCCAATGCAAAATTATTTGAATTTATTATAATGTCATTAACAATACCTCCTTTAATCGTGTATTCTACATCAAATGTCCCTCTACTCCCTGCATTTACTTCAAAATTTTCTTTTGTTTCAACTATGTCTGATTTTGGTACATATTCAAATTCTGCTTCTGCAATTGTTCCGCCGCCTACTTCATATGATGATCTTACTACATATGTGCCTGATTTTTTCCATAATGGTCCTTCAGCAAGTATTGTATGTGAATATGTTCCATCTTGAGCTATTGTGATCTGTGCAATCTCTATCATGTTCCCTTCTGTAAATAATTGTAATACTATGTTTACTCCCTTGATAGCCGTAATCACTTTACCTGAAATTACAATTGTATCCCCTTCATCATAATTTTTGTCATCTGTTTGAACCGTAATTGGAGGGATAATTGACTCTGTATCTTCTTGTGCAAAAACTGTCCCAGTTGATAATATTACTAAAAATAAAATACCATAAAATATTCTAAGATTCATAAATCAATTTCTGTGTGTTTGTATATTTCCTTTACTATTAAAAATGAAAAAATGAAAAAAAGTTGTGATTTTAGTATCTTGGCATAATGCTAAGTCTTGATTTTGCAGATATTGCAATTATTGAAACAATTGCTACTGCTAGAATCATGGCTGCGATTGTACCAAATTCTGGAACTACATGGCTACCAACTATTTCAATTATTTCAGCGCCTGCTGGGAACATTACTGTTACTTTGTTTCCAATAATCTCACATTCTGGCTCATTACATTCTTCGCCATCAACTAGTACCATGAAGATACCACTTGCTGTTGTTTTTGATGGAGTTATTGTTAATGTTCCGTCATCTTCAGCGTTGATACTAATGATAATTGAACCATTATCACCAGCATTGATAGTTGCACTAGTTACTGTTCCACCTGAAATATTAAATGGTACACATTGACCACTTGCAGTTATTTCATTAGCACCACATTGCTTGCTTGCTGTTGGTGTTGAGTATGTTGGTGTATATGCAACTCCACCGGTTAGTTCAACTTTTGCACTGTTACTTTTTTCAGCACTTCCATAGTTTACTTTAATGGTGTAGGTACCATCGTATTTCCACATTGCACCTGCTGTGTTTAATGTTGTCTCAAAACTACCATTATCTGCTACAGTGAGTTGATCAATTGTAACAATAGAATTTAGAGGACTTACAACAGCAACTGTAACTGGAAATCCAGAGGCTACATTTGCTACTTGACCTGTTACCATAATTGTGTCATTATGTTCAT
>Ga0233448_1003430_pt1 | contig 9893 bp, 8 predicted proteins | sample SI_124_October20_2_FD_183015 | JGI IMG/M metagenome (GOLD analysis project Ga0233448, IMG submission 183015) | Seawater microbial communities from Saanich Inlet, British Columbia, Canada - SI_124_October2016_150_MG | ecosystem: Environmental > Aquatic > Marine > Inlet | place: Canada: British... | reverse complement strand
GCACCAACAATGGTTTGAATCGTTAGATCAAATGATAATACCTTTTTTAGCGAGCTACGCAAAGGATAAAGGATTGCAATTTCGCATAATTCCTCGCGCGGGACATCAAAAAGATTCTTCGATTCTGAGAAATGAAAAGCGTTATTTCAGAGGTATTCTTGGGTCTGAGTGCGAGTTCTCTAAATGGGAAAGGCATGGAAGTAGCTACGATGATATCGATTCTACCGAAGTGGCGGTGACTATTGATTCGAGTCTGGGACTTGAGGCAATTGCACGAGGAACTAAGTCCGCGATCTTCTCCATTCGTTCAACTATAATAGGACATTCAGATCCTTATTACGGCCCGTATAAGAATTACGGCTGGCCTGGCTGCTATCTAGACGAAGGGCCTTTTTGGACAAACAACTTCTCAACAGCAACTTTTCGGCGAATTCTTGACCATTTATTCACCGTTAGCGACGAACAGTGGCGTGCCGAACTCGAACAACATGGCTTTCAGGAGGTTATGCAATATGATCCAGGCAACAGCAAACTTCGGGCTATTCTTGCAAACGAACTTAGATAGGGCGGATAGAATCAAATGGAGTGGGCGGTTTGAAGTGAGCCCCAATGTCAGGGTTAGGACGGCGACTTAAGAAATCATTTGGAGTGAATTGTGCACTTCAAGGTTGGATCCAAGCCCTTAAAAAAGAAGTATAATGAATGGCCGCAAAAGACATACCCAGAGTTCAAGACAAAAGTAACTTTATCAGCCCTGAAAAATGAGCAGATAAGTACCACTGTCATCTTTTACATCGGAGTTACGAGACATCTCTCTGTTTATGGTGCTTCTGGATATACCCAGTGATTTTGCAATCGTTAATTGTGTAAATCCTTCCCTCTTTATGGCTTAGATCTGGCATCTTTCTCTCTCAGTCAGCTGTTTGTATGTTACAGTCCCCCCCCTTCGAATGTCGTAGTTATATAGAGATGCTACATACTTGCAGCTGGTTCTCTATTTCTACTACCATTCTAAGGAATATCGCAGTTATTAGTTGAATCTAGATATGATTAAAGATAAAAGAAAAGTCGTAATAATAGGCGGAGGCACCGCAGGACTTGTTATTGCAAACAAGCTTCAAAGTAATTTTGATGTTGTTGTAGTTGAAAAGAGTAAATATAAAAAATACCCAATTTGGTATAGAATTCCTTTGCTTATTGGACTGTTATTTAAGAGTGAAAAAACTAAATACATTTCAAAACGAGAGCACATCTTATCAAATGGAAGGAGAATTCCATTTTTTGATTCAAACTTACTTGGTGGGGCATCTGTCATGAATGGCTGCGTTCATGTGCTTGGAAATAAAAGACAATGGATTTCTATACTGGAAAAGTTCAATTCTAATTATGAAGATTTATTGGAAAGTTACAGTGACCTGTATTCATTGAAGACAAAAGATACTCATAAAATTAATTTATCTACAGCTTGTCAAAATGATGTAGATAGAGCTTTTATTAAAACATTGAATGAGCAAAGAATCCCATGTGGTGACATGAATTATTCCGATAAAGAGTCTTGTGGTCCAATCTTTAATACTATCAAGAGGTATTTCAGAACATCGGTTTTGACGCTTATTAAAAAGAGAGGATTTAAACAGTGCATTAATGAAAATGTTGAAAGTCTATTGATTAATAATGATCAAGAAGTAATAGGAGTAAAGACTTCGCTAAGAGATATTTATTCAGATTATGTTATATTATCTGGTGGAGTGGTCGGTACGTGTGACTTTCTATTGAGAGAAAAATATAAGGCTACTAATGAATCAAATGGATTTTTGGCAAATCTTGATATTGGAGAAGGTGTAAAGGACCATACAAATCTAAGGGTGAATGTTTTAACTAAGAACAACATTGGCTCATTGAATGAAATTTCAAATAGCTTGTTTAAGAAAACAGCGCTTATATTTAAACACTTCTCTGGTCAGCCCACTTTAATGAAAGGCACAGGTGCAACTACTGCAGCACATTTGGATTTGGACAAAGATGGAGTGATAGATACCAGAATTCAAATAGTACAATTTAGTGAAACTGGCAGAGCTGGCAGTGATGGTAAGTTGTTTAGTAGTAGTGAGCCAGGATTTTCTATTTCAATTACACCGATTAACCCAGAGTCTAGAGGAGTGATTGAGTTGGACGGTAACAATGTTAATGTAGACCCTATGTATTTGTCATCAGAAAAGGATGTTGCATTGTTAAAATCGGCCTTAACATTTTGTTTAAAGCTGCTAAATTCCAACCCTTTAAGTGACAATGTGTTAAAAATAGAGGGTGATGATGAGATAATTAATAATCCAGAAAGCTATATTGCTAATAATGTATTTAGTGGCTACCATCTAATTGGCGGAACTCAGAATGCGATAAATCCTGATTTCTCAGTTAAGAATACCAAAGGATTGTATGTGTGTGATGCAAGTATATTTAATCAATACGCAGCAAGCAATATACACTCTTCAGTTGTTTTGATTGCAGATATTTTTGCAAAGAAATTTTCGACTGATAATTCGAATTAATATTTAATAGGAGTATATTTTTGATAAAGATAAAAGAGAATTTTGTAGGCCCTTTCAACCCAAAAAGCTTTAAAGATTGTTTTTATATGGACAAGGATGATATAAATCCTATTCCAAAAGGCTTATTACGAAAAATGTATATGTTATCTATGAGTAGTCGGTATTCAATGCCAGTTTATATGCGGTTAGCTAGATATTTTTATATAAAAAAAGTAAACTCAAATAAAATAGGTGGAATATTTTATACAATAATTTCAAGTTATTACAGTCGTAAAAATCAAGTTGTTAATAACTTTGAGGTTTCTCAAGCTACTTCTTATATTGAAGGGGGGGGTAGTTTTCCACCATACAGGAGTTTGTATTACCAGTAATACAGTATTGGAAAAAGGTGTGCATGTGTATAGAAATGTAACATTTGGATCAAAAAATGGTAAAGCGCCACATGTAAAAAAATATGCGAAGATTGCTAGTCATTCTATAATATTAGGAGGTGTTATAATTGGGGAAAGGAGTATTGTTGCCCCTGGTAGTGTAGTTATTAAAGATGTGCCAGATGGAAAAGTAGTTGCAGGAATCCCAGCAAAAGTTATTGCGGATGTTACAGAAGAAAATTACAGATTTTAATTAAAGAAAAAAGAAAATGAATTATAAAATTCCATTTAGTGGACGTGCCCATGAATATACACAAAGTGAAGTTGACAGCGTTGTTTTAGCTATGCAGTCAGCTGCTCCTCTCACTCAGGGGCGGCATCAACAAGCATTCCAAGAAAAGTTCTGTCAATATATTGGTGCAGACCACGCATTTGCGTTAAACAATGCGACTGCAGGCTTAGAATTGGCTGCACAGCTTTGCCAATTTACAGAGGGCGATGAGGTTATTATTCCAGGACACACTTATACTGCATCAGCTTATCCCTTTCTTAAAAAAGGCGCAAAGATTGCATGGGCTGATATTGACATAGAGACGAGAGTTGTTACAGTAGAAACTATTGAAGAATGCATTACAGACAAAACAAAAGCAATTGTTGTGGTGCATTTATATGGGTATGGCGCAGATATGCCGGCAATTATGCAATTAGCTCAAGAAAAAGAGCTGATAGTGATAGAAGATGCTGCACAAGCACTAGGTGTTGAAGTTGATGGTAAGATGGTGGGTACATTTGGTGATTTTGGTGTCTTTTCTTTTCACTCACACAAAAATATGACGACTTTGGGTGAGGGAGGGATGTTGACTGTTAAAAATGATCATATTGCAAGGGTTTTGCCAATGTTGCGTCACAATGGACATTGTGGATTTGATTACAATAGAGAGTCATATTGGAAGCCTGCAATGGGCAATGTGGATATGCCTGAACTGAATGGTGAATTCTTGTGGCCTAATAATTATTGCCTAGGGGAAGTGGAGTGCGCGCTCGGTGTCAAATTACTCGACCGAATAGATCAACTGAATCAAGAAAAAAGACAGAGAGCCATTGGATTTATAGATGCATTATCTGACTTTTCTGAGCTGAAGTTTCATTGTGAAGGTAGTAAGCGACATAATTATCACTTGCTTGCCGCTCAAATGGATAATGGGAGGCGTGATGAGTTTATAAAGAAGATGTCAGAAGATAAAGGCATTCAGTGTGTTGTTCAGTACTATCCTTTGTACCGCTATGATTTATATAAAAAAATGGGACAAGGTGATGCTAATTGTGCAAACACAGATTATTTCTTTGATAATATGGTCTCTTTTCCATTTCATCATATGATGAGTGATGATGATTTTGATTTTATACTGAAGTCTACAAAAGAAGTTTTATCTTTAATGAATAATGAAAAATAACTCTCAACTCTCAACCCTTTACTCTCCATTATTAATAATACCCGCTATTAAAAAAAATGCTGTCATACCTGATCAGTTGATAAAAAAACTTAATGGCATTACACTAATACAAAGAGCAATAAACACAGCAAGAGAGGTGACACAAGATATTTTAATCATTACAGATAGTGAGGAGATATCTGTAATAGCAGAAAGAAACAATATAAGGTTTTATTTAAATTCTACCCTAATCTTAAATTCAGAAAATATTGTTGAGAAAGTAAAAAGTATTCTTAATAACGCTGAAGGAAAAAATATCATAATTTATAGGGCAAATACACCGCTAGTAAATAGTGTTATTTTAAAAAAAGCGTATAGTGAATTTTTACTAAGTAGTAAATGTATTTTAACGTCTGTTAAGATTTTAGATGGACAGTTGTTAACATATAAAAATGATTTTTTAAAATTTAGCAGTAATTATTATTTTAAAGAGTTGAAATCTTTTTTCATATTTAAAAACATTAATGAAAGTGCTAATTACAAGCCATACGTAATAGAAGAAGAGATTTCGATAGAAATTGAAAATTATCAAGATTGGTGGATATGTGAGAAAGTATTGCAAAGAAAAAGAATTATATTTAATGTTATTGGTTCGTTGAAAATAGGCATGGGGCATATCTACCACTCTCTTGCTTTGGCCCATGAAATTACAGATCATGAGGTTATTTTTGTTTGTGATGAGCGGTATGAAATTGCAGTTGCAACAATTACATCTACGGACTACAAAGTTATAACGACTAAAAATATTACAAAAACCATGCTTGAGCTAAAACCAGATTTAGTAATAAATGATATTTTAAATACAGATTTAAGATATATAAAAACTCTAAAAGAAAATAATATAAAAATAGTCAATTTTGAAGATTTAGGAGAGGGAGCGAAAGAGGCTGATTTGGTGATAAATGAACTATATGATAAGCCACAATTGCAAGGCGATAATTTCTTATGGGGATATGAGTATTTGACACTTAGGGACGAGTTTGAAAATGCAACTCCTCATAAGTTTAAAGATAAGCTAAATTCTATTTTAATTACTTTTGGTGGAACAGATCAAAATAATTTAACATTAGTAACATTAAAATCTATTATAAATATAGCATCCAATAATAACATTAAAATTTATATAGTGTGTGGTGGAGGCTATTTATTTAAAGAGGCGTTAGAAAGTTATCTCAATAATCATAGCTATAAAAATATAGAGCTTACATATGCGATTGGCATCATATCTAAAATAATGGAAAACACACAAATAGCGTTTTCTTCAAATGGAAGAACTGTATATGAGTTAGCTGACATGAATATTGTTACTATAGTCGTATCTCATCATAAAAGGGAAGATAGGCATAGCTTTGCATCTTTGGAAAAAGGATTTATAAATTTAGGTGTTTATGATGAAAATAGGACGAAAGAGTTGATTAAAATATCATTTGAAAAATTATTATTTGACTATCACTATAGGAAATTACTTTTTTTAAATATAGAGCAATATAAATTTAGATATAACAAGAAGAGAGTTGTAAATATAATATTAGGATTGTTGTGAAAAATATAGCTATAGTTCAAGCAAGAATTGGCTCAACTAGGTTGCCGTGCAAGATGCTGCTATCTCTTCATGGGGCTCCAATTATTGAGTGGGTGTTAAGACGGCTTCAAAAGTCGCAATTACTAGATGATATTATTGCTGCAATCCCAGCTACCAAGGATAATGACATACTAGAAAAAACTATTCTAGAATTGGGTGTAAAAGTTTTCAGAGGAAGCGAGAGTAATGTATTAAACAGGTTTTATGAATCTGCGAAAAATCAAAATGCCACAAATATTGTCAGGATATGTGCCGACAATCCATTGATAGATGTTAAAGAGGTAGACAAGTTGATTGATTTTTATCAAAAAAATAATTGTGATTATGCATACAATCATATACCAAGGGATAATTTATATCCAGATGGACTGGGTGCAGAGATAGTATCTTTTGATTTATTGAAAAATATACATGATATTGTCACTACACAATATCATAAAGAACATTGCTTATCATATATAACTGATAATAAAGATAATTTTACAATCAAAACATTTGATCCAGAAGATAAGACTCTTCAGCATCCTGAACTTAAATTTGATATTGATACTTTTGATGATTATCATAAGTTATTTATGAAAGATATTGATATTGATATTTCATCACAAGATTTAATAAAATTATTTACAGGGTAGTAATATGAAATTAAAAGATTTGTTTAATACAATAAACCCTTATGAAGTGAAATTATACAAGCCATACGTAATAGCTGAAATTGGTGTAAACCATGAGGGTAGTATGAAATTGGCAAAACGACTTGTAGATGAAGCAAAAAATGGGGGTGCGGATGCAGTTAAGTTTCAAAGCTATAAAGCTGAAACACTGACCTCAAAAGATTCTCCTGCCTACTGGGATACTACAAAAGAGCCTACAACCAGCCAATACAAACTATTTAAAAAATATGATAGTTTTTGGGTAGGAGAAATGCAAGAGTTGAAAAATTATTGTGATAGTATTGATATAGAATTTATGAGTACTCCTTTTGACATGGAGTCAGCAGACTTTTTAAACGATATGATGGATATATATAAGATCTCATCATCTGATCTTACAAATAAACCATTTGTAGAATATCTTTGTAAATTTAATAAACCAATTATTCTTTCAACTGGAGCGAGTAGTCTTCATGAAATTCAAGAGGCAGTAAGCTGGATAGAGAAGTTTGGCAATCCTTTGGCACTACTTCATTGTGTACTTAACTATCCAACAGTAGATAAAAATGCTAACTTAGGAATGATACTAGACTTAAAGACAAAATTTCCAGATAAAATAATAGGATATAGTGATCATACACTACCAAAAGACATGAAAGTATGCGAAATGGCAACTATGCTTGGAAGTGTGATTATCGAAAAGCATTTTACTCATGATAAAACACTACCAGGAAATGACCATTATCATGCGATGGATAAAGAGGATTTAAAGTTATTTAGAAAAAATCTTAAAAGAACTTTTGATATACTTGGCAGCTTTAAGGTGGAGGCACTTGAAGATGAGGCCCTAGCTAAAAATAATGCAAGAAGAAGTTTAGTAGCATATAAAGACATTCCAAAAGGTAAAGTAATAGCAAAAGAAGATTTAACCTTTAAAAGACCAGCTCATGGGGTTAGCCCTAAGTTTATTGATGAAATTGTAGGGAAAGTAACATTAATTGATATAAAAGACGATGCCGTTATTAAATGGAATATGTTTGAATGAAGGATTGCACGAAAGAAATGGGCGGCTACCTTAAAAGACTATTCCCTATTAATAGGAGTATTACTGGTGATGGCAATAGAAAAACGCTAAAGATACTTCAAGAAATAATACCTCTTAAAGTTGTAGAGTATCCTAGCGGCCAGCAAGTGTATGACTGGACAATTCCAAAAGAATGGAACATTAAAGATGCTTGGATAAAAAATTCTAAGGGTGAGAAGGTTATAGATTTTCAAGTTTCAAATTTACATGTAGTGAGTTACTCAACCCCTATCCATAAAAAAATAAGTTTTGAAGAGTTAAAGGGTAATTTACATTATTTAGAAAATATACCAGAGGCAATACCTTATCGTACAAGTTATTATAATGAGAGCTGGGGATTTTGCGTAAGTTATAAACAGTATCAAGAGTTATTTCAAGAAGGTGAAGAGTATGAAATACGTATAGATAGTAAGCTCTCAAATGGAGGTTTATCTATAGGCGAGATTTTAATAAAAGGTAAAAGCAAAAAAGAGTATTTAATATCATGCTATATATGTCACCCCTCTATGGCAAATGACAGCTTAAGTGGAGTGATTACAACAGCTTTTATTGCTAAAGAATTATTAAAAATTCAAGATACTTTAGAGCATAGTTATAGAGTAGTTTTCGTGCCTGAAACCATAGGGGCTATAGCATATAGCTCAAAGAATGAAAAGGAGATGAAATCTATAGACAATGGACTTGTGGTTACTACATGTGGAGGTTTGGGAGATTTTGGATATAAGCAATCTTGGGAAGAGGGTAATTTCATAAATAGGATGATAGAAGATGTTTTTAATGAAAATAATGTAATGTTTTTAACATATCCATTTGATATACATGGAAGTGATGAAAGGCAATACTCTTCACAGGGTTTTAGGATTAATTGCACTACAATTTCTAAAGATAGATATTATGAATATGACTATTATCACACCTCTTTAGATAATTTAGATTTTGTAAAAGAAGAGAGTCTAAATAAGGCCTTAAACCTGTATTTGCAATTAATAAATAAAATGGATAAAAATATAGTGTATAAAAATCTATATCCAAATTGTGAAGTAATGTTAAGTAAACATGACTTATATCCTAAAACAGGTGGTGCAATATTGCCAAATAGTGATATTTCAGCATTGGATATAATACTTTGGGTTTTATATTATTGTGATGGAAGGATTGATTTGTATGAAATCAGTAAAAAGTTAAATGTTAATATGTGTTTGATTTATAAAGAAACTAAGCAGCTTGAGAATAAAAAAATACTAGAGAGAGTATGACCAAGTTAGAGAAGAAAATAGCAAAATTGCATAATAGAAAATATTGTACATTGGTTGGTAATGGTACAACAGCCATCTATTTATCATTACTGTCTCAGGGTTTTAAAAACAAAACGGTCGCGATACCTAACAATGTGTGCATGAATGTTATTTTACCAATATACTTTTCAGGCAATATACCTTTATTTATCGATATTGAAAAAGAAACTCTCGGTATAGATGTTGAGCGTCTAAATGGTAAAAATATTGATAGTATTATTAGTGTACATTCTTATGGAAATGTATGTGATATTGGTTATATTGAGAGCTATTGTAACGATAATAATATATTTCTTATTGAAGATGCTGCTGTTGCCCAGGGTATGTATTTTAAAAATCAGGTATTAGGGAGTTTTGGGAGTGTATCGATTCTAAGTTTTGGCTCTGGAAAGAATATAGATATTAAGCATGGCGGTGCAATACTAACCAATAGTGAAGATATACATGAGAATATCAAGGTAAATTTGGCAGATCTTGGTAAGTATTCAGCTTCAAAAGAAAATAAAATAGGTGAAATTAGTAAAAAACATACAAAGCTATATAATATTGACTATGGGAAAAGTGTAAATAAATATGCCAATGAGTTTAAAAAACTTTGTTTAGATAATAAAAATTATTTTTTATATCAGTTTGATAATAATTTTAAAGATAACTTAAGTAAGCAATTAGATGAACTAAATAATTTTATTGAGATACGAAAAGAAAATGGTAATTATTTAAAAAATAGATTAGAAAATAAAACTGGCGTTATAATTTTAGAGCCAAAATATGGCTCATCTTATTGGAGATTTAATATATTTGTAGAAAACCATAGAGATGAGCTTTTTAGATATTTATTGAAAAAAAAATACAAAGTAAGTAGCTGG
>Ga0233448_1003428_pt1 | contig 9896 bp, 9 predicted proteins | sample SI_124_October20_2_FD_183015 | JGI IMG/M metagenome (GOLD analysis project Ga0233448, IMG submission 183015) | Seawater microbial communities from Saanich Inlet, British Columbia, Canada - SI_124_October2016_150_MG | ecosystem: Environmental > Aquatic > Marine > Inlet | place: Canada: British... | reverse complement strand
AGGGCGAGGAGAAAGCGTAAATAGAAATTCCGAGGATTGCTGCGATAATAATAATTGCAAAAATCTTCTCTTTTTCATCATCAACAAAAGTTTTTATTTTTTTAATTTCAAAACCTTCTTTCGTTGTCATTTTTGCTATTTTTCTCATGGTTGATACATCAGATTTAAGTGGATGACATAAAGAGCTAATTCTGTCATAATATTTGATTGCGTAAGGATGGTGCGTACAACAAAATGGTTCTTTTTCTCCCCTCTTCAAAATTTCCATTCTTCTGTATGAAGATGGTGTTTCATAATAAGGTTGAAATGGGTGAGATGTTAAAGTTGATGAGGAAGGATAAGCCAAAAAACTTTCTTTTGAAAGTTTTTCTAATTCTTCGACCCTTTCCCCTAAAGATGAAAGAGCAGTTAAAATATTATCTCCGTTTCTTACTTCCCACTTGCTAAATTTATCATTAACCATTTGCAACATATTATCTACAACCAATTTTGTGCTATTTTTCATTTCGACGACTTCCCCATAAAGAGAAGAAATATCTCTTTCAATCCGATACGGTGATGAAGAAACGTGATTTACTAATCCCATTGCCATAAATTGAAAATGCATTGATGTATATGTCTTAAATACACTATCAAATCCACTTACAACAAAACCTGATTTTTCTATACGTGACGGAAAAAATGTAACTTGTCCTGGTGTGAGTGAAGCATATTGAGATACCATAACCATAGGATAATATTCATATGATTTTACAAATGTAATTCGATAAAGATTACCACGTAGATAAACAGAAGAATAAATATCTCCTTTGCTGTCATTTGCTCCATTTCTGGACACTAAACCACGGATGACGCGTAAAGCTTGAAAAGGAGAAACAGGAATAAAAATCTCATAATCCCCCATTCGTTGGATTGAATCAACTCTTTCAAGTTGTTCTTCGATTTCAGCTGGAACAATAAAAGCTTTAAGGGCGAGCATTGATCTGTCCGATCTAATTGATGTTTTAATCAAAGGAAAAGGAAACCAAACCCCATTATTGTTGTATTGCACAAAAAGTTCCATGGAACCTAAACCATTAATGTTAATGTAATGAAATTCAATTGGGTATTCTTTTCCACTAATAACCTCAACAGAACTTGATTCAATTCCACCGTAAGTCATTTCACCGATTACTCTATTGTTAAATACGATTTTTCCTACATCCTCAGCGACAATTTTAAATTTGACTGTAGATACCTCATCAATAATGGTAAATAATCCATCGAATATTGCATAAACCCTTTTACTTACCCCCATAATTGAAGTAAAATCATCGTTTGTAAATCCACGTTTATCGGGTAATCTTGCAACTTTTAAAAATGAGGTAGGTTTCTCCAAATCATAAACGTAATAATTAAAACCAATTGTCGATGATAGACTTTCCTTTTTTCTTTTGGCTTCAACAGAATTCCTTATTGTTGTTGAAAGAGCTGTTAAATAACCTGTTATAGGATCTGGATGAAAATTATCAAAAGAACTGAGTTGACTTTCTCTTACAGAAGCACCTCTACCAAGATAAGAACTGTAAGCATATTTATTAATATCATACCACCATTGACTATCGGCCATTATTAGTATTTTTATTATTTTTATTTCAATAAAAAATAGTTGTAATTTAATAAATTACTGTCTTTAGTCTTTGTAATAATGAGTATTTTTTTTCCAAGAGAAGAAAATATATTTAAAAAAGTGGAACCTGTAAAAATTTCACTGAATACAAAAGAAGGATTTTTCCCCAAAAAAGAAAAATTTTTGCCTAGTTTTGGTGGTGGTGGAGGAAGTCATCTTTCGTCAGGAGAAGTCGAAAGTATTATTGGTGATTTTTCTACAGGAACTGTCGCAATTTATGCCACAAAATGTAAGCCCGTTTTAGTTTCCATCCTCGATAAACTCGAAATTTTGAATGGAGCAATAAACCAAATTGAACAAGCAAAAACTAGCTATAATTCTTCAATTACCAAATATAAAACCGCCCTTGTCGATATCGGAATAAAAAAAATAGAACTTGCCACTTATTTCGAAAAAATTATGTTTGAATTAGATAAAAAAGAAGCAGAAATTATACAACAAAAATATTAGAGTTTTTTAAAAGAAAAAAACAAGGAAAAATAAGAAAAAAAGAAAGAAAAAGGAAAAAATAATAAAAGAATTAAAAAACAAGGAAAAAAATAAGGAAAAAAAATAAGAAAAAAATAAGAAAAAATGAATATAACTGGAGAAGAATCGGCTAATGCAATTAGAATTTCACAAGGAATAACGGAGTCTTGTAAAATTATGTTGGGGGGTGCTTCTCTCAAACTTAAAGAAAAATCACAAAAGGTCAAAGACGGGAAAAAAGAGCTTGAAACTCTTAAAAATTTACTTTCTTCGCTTGTTAGTTCATATGCGTCCTCAAAAAAAGGATTGGAAGATTTTGTCGCTTATAATACCGCTCTCATTAAGGAACGGCAAAAAAGATTGTATGATCTTGGGGCTATTTAATTTTTTATGATGATGAAAAAAATAAGAAAAAAAATAAACAAATAAAAATAAGGTATTTTTTCTTTTTTAATAATAACAATAATAATAACAGTAAAAACAAGAATAAAATAATGTCTAAATTTGCAAAGACTATCGGGCTTACTTTTTATAAAGAAAAGCTCGAGGAAGTTGAAGTGCCTGATTTTGAACTTCCGACAGGAGAAGGCCTTATTCACATTGGTGTGATTAACAGTGATAAGGATCTTATCAAAAAGATTGTTGAAAAAAACAAAGAAATTCTTGAATGGAGAAATGAACAAGGTAGATCTCCATTTTCGTTTGCCCTTTCTCTCGGAAATAAGACGATAGCTGATTTTCTTTTGGGGATGGGTGCAAATATCAATACAAAAACAAGAACATTCAAAGTTGTGAATGAAGGAGCCGAAAAATCGATCGAAAGAAATGATATTCCAGTTCTTATCGAAATGGTTATTTTGGGAAGGAAAGAATTTGTTGAATTTTTGGTTAAAAGGGGTTGTGATATTAATGGAACAGATAGTCTTGGTTTTACCGCTCTTAATTATGCTATTTTCCTTAATCGCAAGTCAATTGTTGATTATTTGATCAAAAATAAAGCTGATGTTAATATTTTCCCTAATTATGAAGAAAAAGAACATAATCTTAAAATTGATGGTGAAGACGTTAAAATCAAGCGCGGAAATTTGACTGTTTTTAAATCTCCCCTTTTCATCGCTTCCATTTATGGAGATGATGACTTGTTTAAGGTGGTGTCAAAACAAGCGAACATCAACATTTTTGATGAAGGAGGTAATTCGATCCTTAATCATCTTTTCAAATTGAAAAAATATGATCGTATGTTAGAAATTATCAAAAACGTTGAAATTTACGAAAATTCTTACAACATGAATGGTGATTGTCTTTCACATGAAATTGTCAGAGAATTAGACGAACCTTTCGAAATTATCAAATTCCTTAAATCAAAGGGTCTTGATTTTGAAAAGAAAAACATGGAAGGCAAAACCATTGTTGTTGTGGGTGTTGAAAAAGCTAAAAAGAAAATCGTTTTCCTTAAGAAAATGAAGAAACTTGGTGCTGAAGTCAAAGATGAAGATTTCGACGACAGAAAAGAAATTAATGATGCAATTCCCAAAGAGGATTTGGATACAATTCAGGCTATCATCAAGGATAAAACCCGCAATGTTAAGCTTGATTTTGTGGATGCTGACACTCAAACTTTTATTCATAAGGCTGTTTTTTACCAAAAGCTTAACATTATTGACTATTTCTTGAAATTAAATTACAAACTTATTGATTTGGAAAATGGTGAAGGTCTTACCCCCTTTTATTATGCTATCCAAAACAAAAAGACTGAAAGTGTTGAATTTCTTCTTGAAAAATTGAAGGATGTTGAAAAGAGCGGAAAACTCATTTATTATTTGGTCAAAACAAATGATAGCTCTTACAACGACATTATTAAACGCCTTATTGTTTCTGGTCATGACGTAAATTACAAGGAAGAAAAAGATAGACTTAATACGCCTCTTCATGTTGCTATCGAAAATGATAACCATGAAATAGCCTCAGTTTTGATTTCTTCTGGTGCTAAAATGGATGTCAAAAACGTAAAAGGAATTACTCCTGCCTCAATTATGAGAAAATTACCTTCTACCTCCAAAATCATCAAAACACGTGAAATGCGTATGAAATTTGGTGGCGGTGTCATGTAATTAATTTTCTTTGAAATTTCTCAAAATAAAAATAAAAAATAAAAAATAAAAAATAAAAATAAAAAATAAAAATAATAAATTTGAAAAAGAATTTAAAAAAAAGAGAAAGAAAAAAGAAAAAAAAGAGGGAGAAAAAGAAAAAAAAAGAAAAAAAATAATTTTCTTTTTTCAAAGAGAATTTATTCACTCATTTTTGGCCTTTTCATGGGCGGAAGACAAATGGGGTCATCGCTGAGAATATCATTGTCAGAAGGGTCAGAATAACCAAAACAAGGAGTTATGCTAGGAACTGCGATTGTTTTTTCTTCTTCCTCTTCTCTTTCCCTCTTTTGTAAAAGTTCTTCCAGATAGGAACGAATTTTGAACATCATCTTATATTTCTCACGGTAAAATTCTGTGTGGTTGATCATTTCTTTGATAAGAAGTTTGATCATGTACCCAGAATTTAGGGTCGTGAGAGTAGGAACATTGTCAATGATCGAAATCATCAAGTATTCCAAACCGCAAAAACGGTAAAGCATGAGGTATTCGCCTTCTTCCATGTTAAATCTACCGTCATAAATGAGCTCGATTTTTTGGCTTAAAGGGGGTTCGGCTTCCATTTGCTCCTGAATTTCGGCTCTTTTGGAAGAAGGAACAATTGAGAGCAATTCTGTCTCATCTTGAACATAATTCACTCTTTTAAACTTGAAGGGGAGAAAAACATACAAATAAGGAAACTCTCCGATGTTGGAAAAGGTAGGAAAATACCAATATTTCTTCATGTTTTTCACTACCTTAATCAAAGGAGAATGATAAGAGGAGGCCTTAAAAAAGCTGTCGAATGTCTCAAAACGCTCACCATTAATCCTGATGAGGGTAGAAGAGTCAAAATCAATGACATTAATATCTACTATAAGTTCCATTATGAAAAAGTGAAGCAAACGAAATGAAGTTCAATGAAGTTCAATGAAGTTTGATGAAACTTGGTGAAACTTGGTGAAACTTGGTGAAACTTGGTGAAACTTGGTGAAACTTGATGAAACTTGATGAAACTTGATGAAACTTGATGAAACTTGATGAAACTTGATGAAACTTGATGAAACTTGATGTTATATAATTTATAGCTTTTTAACACAAAAAAAATCAATTTTCTTTTTTTGATACGCTCAAAAATTCTAGTCATGTTGGCCAGGTGTCTGGTCATCCATGAAGCATTTTTCGATCAAATAAATGTCAGAAAATACACCCTGGAACAAAATTCCCATTGAAACGCAGATTTTCATGATTCGCTCATCAAGTTCGTTTCTTTTCTCCAGAGACAATGATCCCCCCATGAGCATGTGATTATATCTATCCATGGTAGCAAATGAGGCGCAAATGCTGTCATACTTTCGTTCCATGACAGAAAACAATGGTGAAAGCTCACCTTCTCCTGCGGATCTTTTACGATCAAAATCATCAGCAAGATTCCACAAATGCTCTTTGATTTCATCCTCCAAATAGCAAGGATATGGGGTAGTTTCTTGAGGAGTATTCATTGCAAATATCAAAAAATGAGAGAAACAACAGAAAAACAACAGAAAAACAACAGAAAACAACGGAAAATAACGAAGAATTGAATATGAAGCAATAAAAACGTCAAACTAGAAAACAAACAAAGGATTAATATATGTTTTATCATCAACCCTTAAAATTTCATTTTTTTTTTAGAAAAAATAAGGTATTTATTTTTTAATTATAAACTTTATGGAGTTTTCTTGGTATTATAGTCTTTAAACTGATTTTCGAGGATAGTTATCATAGCTTTTCGTGTTTTCTTCATAGCTGTAATGTTTTCCTTTGGAAAATTCTGATAATTTTTAACTAAATCAGATAGGGAGGTATCATAAGTAAAATATGATTTTTGAAGAGCAGTAATTATGTAATCTTTTAGATCAATTTGACCTTTTTCATAAAAATTTGTTTGAAGAAGAAGATAATACAAACTTTCCCAAATATAAGCTATCCCGTTCGCATTTAAGGCAAATAATCTTTTACCAGAAAAAGGTTCAATTTCTTCTGTTTTTCTTATGAATTTCCTCATTGAGAAATCAAAAATGTCAAGTTCTGGCATTAGTCCTTCTTTAACAATAAGAAAACAGTATCTTTCTGCATAAATTCCAAGACTAATAAAAAACTTTTCAATAAAAATACGATTTTCCATGGTAAGCCTTCCTGTGGGAATAGGAAAATATATGCATGTTTTATGACGTTTAGAAGGGGAATCATATGAAGAACAATAAAAGGAATTGAATTGTGGATCAATTAAAATATGATTACCCGTGCTCTTACGCTCAATAATCCATTTTTTAGCGAGAAGATAAGTCAAAAATCGAGCTTTAACGTCTTCTTCATCAATTCTTCGTTTAATTACTCTTATTTGATTTTTACGTATTGTTTTGGCATTTTCTATTTCTTTTTCTTTTTCTTCCTTCTCCTTTATTTCTTCTTCTTCCTTCTCCTTTATTTCTTCTTCTTCCTTCCACCTTTCTTCTTCTTTTTCTTCCTCATTTTTTATTTCTTTCTCCATAGAGAGGGTTTCCCCTTTTTTTTCTTTTCCATAGCAAATATCGGAAATATCTTGGGTATCATAAAAAGCTTCGTAGGAAGGAAGGGGAGTAAAAATTAACTCCATTTCTTCGTTAAATTTGAAGTTAGAGAACATCGTTTTTTTATGAATTAGAAAATAAATCTTAATTCAATCTTTTTTAAAAAAATAGAGAAATTTTTAATTATTTTACTTGAAATTATTTTACTTGAAATTATTTTACTTAAAATTATTTGAAATGTCAATCTCTTCTCCAACAATTTGTTTCGGGTGAATATATATAGCCAATTTTATATCTCTCAATATTTTTAATAAGATCTGTTATACCACTAAAGATAAATTGAATTTCGTCTTCTGTCATAAGGTAATTAAGGGTGAGCCTAATCCATCCATAATAATCGGGAACTCCGTGATCGGTAATAATTTGAGTTTTAATTTGATATCTATCTTCTTCTGATAAAATTAGAATTTTGTGAGAGTATAAGGAACAACAACTAATTCCGCCTCGCGTTTGAATACCATATAAATCATCGAGTAATTTTACAATAAGATTATAATGAATACCCTTAATTGAAAAAGAAAATATTGGAAGATTTTTGCTTTCTTCTTGTTTTTCAATCCATATAAATTCGGGAAAAGTTTGTTCTAACTTAGAAAAGGCATTACAACCTGCCCTAAAATACTCGATTTCTTTCAGTTTGATTAATATCATTAATTTTTCTTTAAGGGTTAAAACAAATCCAATTTTTATGATACCTACAATATTCGGGGTTCCGCCGTTTTCTTTTTTTTCGATTGAAGGAGTATAAACTACGTCAGTTATGGAAGAAACAAATCTTATTGTTCCTCCACCTGGACACACAGGAACCTCGTTAGGAATTCTTCCTTTAATTACCAAAACTCCAGGAGTTGAAACACCACCCAAAAATTTATGAGGAGAAAACATAATGACATCGGCTTTATTTGCTTCCATGTCAATATCCACGTAAGGCGCGGAACAAGCAAAATCAAAAACGAGAAGCAATCCAAGCGTCTCGCTTTCTTTTTTGTAATGTGTGCGCAAGAAATTACCTATTTTTTCAACATCTTGAATTTTTCCATTTACGTTAGAACATGCTGTAAAAGAGAAAATTGCAGGAAACATGATGTCCCTACCCGCTAAATCTTCCAAATCAATATCTCCGTTTGGAGTTGTATCAATTACATGAATTTTACGAGCACCAGGTAATTGAAGCCAAGGTAAATGATTTGAATGATGTTCTAACACTGAAATAACGATATCTTTTGGTTTTGGAATTACCCCAAATGGAGGACTTAACATTCCAATAACTTTATTTAAGCATCCCGTCATTCCGCTCCCTTCAAAAAGAACATTACATTTCTTTCCTTTAACATCAAGGGGCGCATTTATATGGTTTCTAATATTGTCCCTTGTTTCTTCAATCATTTTGGTCATTTTCGTTCCACAAAAAGCATTTGAATGAGTGTTCGCATAATATGGATAAACCTCCTCTAAAATTTTTTGTTCCACACCTTTACAAGGAAGACCAGAAGCGGTAAAATCAGCATAAATAATCTTTTTAGAGGTAGCGTTTTTCCCAGTCTTAAAAAGAAGAAGAGCACGCAATTCTTCAATAGAAAAACCGCTGTCTTCTTTTTTGACTAATTCTTTGCCCTTTTCTTTGTCTTTTTCTTCCATTTCAAAAGTTTCACACGATCTTTTATTATTTCAAAGAAAAATGAAAAAGAAAATAAATAAAAAAAATTAAATTTATTTTTTATTTTTATTTTCTTTTTTCTTTCTTGTTTTCTTTCTTTTTTCTTTCTTGTTTTCTTTCTTTTTTCTTTCTTGTTTTCTTTCTTTTTTCTTGTTTTTTCCTTAAAAATATAGCTCTTCATAACGTTGTTTTAAAATACCTCTTTTCATTCTTATAAATGAAGGATAATCCGCATGTTTTTGCAAATCCATTTCAAAAGACAGTAAATTAATCATAGCGTTCATAAAAATCTTAAATTTAGCCTCAAAATGAATGTTAGTTTTTGACATGATTGAAGATGGATTGGGTGTTTTCTCCAGTTTTTCTTCTAAACTTTTAATAAAATGAGGAATTCTTTTTCCAATAGAATTTCTCAGATAAATGGAATATGAAAGATTATCTCGAGGAGATGAATACTCCTTCATAATACATATTTCTTCAAAAATCTGTGAAAGAAGGTAAATATATTGATAATCATAAAGTCCCAATTCAATATTCATCCAAATAATATCGCTTGTTTCTGTTTTTTGTTTTGAAATTCTTTTCAGGAAGACGAGAATTTTACGGAATAAAAAGGGTTTATCTTGATTATCATAAATAATCAACATCTTTTTCTTCCTTTTATCCGCCCCTTTTTCTAGCTCTCCAATAACATCCTCTTTTTTCTTTTTTCTTTCTTCTTCTTTTTCTCCTAATAAACTATCATGAAAATATGTGGGAAATTTTTTGATAAGAAAACTCTGTATTTCTTCCACAGAAATTGTGGGGTTTTTCCCTTTAAGCGTTAAAATTTTAGTAAAAATCTGTTCCTCCCTGATAACACATACTTTAAAAAGCTCAAGAAGTTGGAGTTTTTGTTGTGTAAATTCTTCAGTCATAAACTCAAAATATGGATTTCTTTTTTCTTCTTTTTTTTCTTCTTTTTTTTCTTCTTTTTTTTCTTCTCTTTTTTCTTCTTTTTTTTCTTCTCTTTTTCCTTTTAATAATTTTTCTTTTTTTGCTCCAAAATCAATCAAAGGCGGAACAGCAATAAATTTTGTTAAAGCTATGGGGTTTTTTCTTACTTTCCCCCATCGCAAAAAGATGGAATAACCGTGTTTTTCATCCATTTTTTATGTAAGTTATACAAAAACAAAAAATAATATCATTTTTCTTTTTATTGTTTTAGCTTTAATTTTTGTTGTTTTTGTTATTTTTTTATTTTTGTTGTTTTTTTTATTTTTGTTGTTTTTTTTATTTTTGTTGTTTTTGTTGTTTTTGTTGTTTTTGTTGTTTTTGTTGTTTTTGTTGTTTTTGTTGTTTTTGTTGTTTTTGTTGTTTTT
>Ga0233448_1003412_pt1 | contig 9947 bp, 9 predicted proteins | sample SI_124_October20_2_FD_183015 | JGI IMG/M metagenome (GOLD analysis project Ga0233448, IMG submission 183015) | Seawater microbial communities from Saanich Inlet, British Columbia, Canada - SI_124_October2016_150_MG | ecosystem: Environmental > Aquatic > Marine > Inlet | place: Canada: British... | reverse complement strand
TCTTCGTAGATACGATATCATTCTGATAAATATCTGTGATGATTATATCATCATTAGAAAAGTCTATTATATTCCCATCTGTATCCAATAAATACTCTGGCAAATAATAGTTTTGCTGAGCGGCAACAGAATCAAAGTGACCAAGAAATTCTCTCGTATCGCCACCAACTCCGACCACGGCGCCGTAATTTTTAGAAATTTGATTTAAATAGCTAAATGTAAATCGATTGTTTGCATTCGTTATATCAGTGTTTTTATCCATTCCATAAAAATGACTCATCATATTTCTTGCTTGCGCAATATTGACTTCTGATGAAAAAACCATATCGGATTCCATTAAACCAAATCAAATTTGTTGCGTTGCTAATTCTACAACTTGTGTATCATTTTGGCCTAATCTGGCTTTAACCCACATTTCAAAATTTTCTAATTCTGAAGATAAGGAGTCGGGAACTGTATCTGCAAATAAATTATACATATCCTATCTCCAAGTTAAGGTCTTACCACCAGTTAGTTCTAAATATGCCGCCTCGAAATAATCTTTATATTGTTCCAAACCTTCATGATTATTTAAAAAATTTGTAATTTTATTTTCTGCTCAAGTCTCATGGGTTTCTTCAGGTAAAGTTGTGGGTATTGCGTTTAAAATATTTCTTACGGCCTCTCTGGCATTCGCTTGAATATCTTCTGTCTCATAATTTAACGTTGCTAGATTGTCGCCAATTTTATCTCCGTCTGTTGCAACTTGTTCGCTATTAGTTGCCGAAGCCAAACTCGCTTCTTTCATTCCTTGTGGGATTTTATTCAATAAGACATTATTCGGATCAATAGCAGGAGCGATTAAATCTCTACCATCAGGACCATTCCCTCCGGTTTGTTCAATTAATATAGTCTTTATTGCGTTTTTAATAGAGGTTCTGTTTATTTTTACATGCATGCATATATTTACCCATTTATAATATTTATAGTTATATATAGGAAAAATATAAAATGATCAAAATTTAAAAAAGAAAAAGGGTGCCGAAGCACCCTTTATTGTATTCTAATTTTTGTTACAAATAAAAACTTTATTACCGCAATCTCAAATTCTATCCCACTTATTTTTTTGCATATTTTCTCATTCTGTAAGTTCAAAATTAAAGTCTTCTAATAAATTTTTAAGTTTATGTTTTTGAAACTTTACTCTTGACCATAATTTTCCATTGTCTTTTGTATAAAAATAATTTGGAGGAGAATCTTTTTCTTCTTTAAATCCTAATACTTTATATAAATTGCCTTCGCTAAAACGCTTGTCTGCATAAGAAATGATACTAGAATTTTTATTTTCTTTTAAAAAATATTTAAATAATTTGGAAGCTCCTCCGATAACTCTAATGTTTAATTTTGTTGCAAATCTTGCTAATTCTCAATCTACTGTTTTGTTGAATCTTGGTTTGCTAAATGTCATCAAAGAAACTAGCTTTTTTTCATAAAATAAACCAATTTTATAAGATGCGCCAACGCTGCCTTGCAAATGATTATCATTTAAAAAGTTTTTTGATTGTTCGTTGCCTACTTTTTTAATCTCACATTTTCTAGCATAAATAGATTCTATTTTGTTTATTTTATTGGCGATTATAGATTTTCATATATTCTTTTTTTCTTTTCATTCATTGCCAAATATATGTAGCAAAGTTATATTTTTTTCAACACATTGCTTCGTTTTAGTTAAATGATAATTTCTACCCTTTTTGCCATTTTTTTCTGTATGCCAATAAATACCATTGTATTCTATTGCTAGCTTATATTCCGGTAAAAATATATCTAATTCATTAGGAGCTATTATGCTTCTTGAATTTTGTTTAATTTCTATGTCTTTTTTTAAGGATTTAATATAAGTTACTATTTCTTTTTCTTGAGTTGATGTTGTTTTATTTGCCATGCATACGGGACAATTCTGGCCAGACATATGATTTTTTGGGGTTTGTAAAAAATCGCCATGTTTTTTGCATGTTATTGTAACTTTTTCTCTAACGTTCCTATAATCAGATTCAGCATTCTCATAAGTATATCTGTTCCTATGGATACTATTTGCGCGTTTTATAAATAAGTCAAATGATACAAAAGCTTGTTCTTCATGACAATTAGGGCAGCCCGCTTTTTTACTTATATGGTTGTATGGAAGTTGTTTAAATTCGCCGTGTTCAGGGCATTCAATGTTTATTTTATTATGTCATTGTGTATAATTTAAATTAGGATAAGAATATTTATACTCGTGAACTTTATTAGCTCGTTTAATAAGGTCGGCATCTGTTAATCTTATTTTATCATATGTACATTTTGAGCAAATACTACCTTTCTTTCTAACGAGTGTGTTTGCGTTTTTTATAATTTCGCCATGTTTTGGACAAATTATAATAATTTTAGATTCCGCATTAATATACTGTACTTTCGAAAAATCATAGTAATCTATTCCATATAATTTTTCTAGTTCCTCGATAAATTCCGATTGTGTCTTTCTCTTTGGCATTTTATCCCCTTAATTTATTTATATAATATTATATATAAAATAGTCGCCTAAAAAAAAGAAGTTTTCTGTAAGAAATGCCGATATAAAGAAAAAGGGATATTAAAATATCCCTTTAAGTTATTGTATTCTAATTACTTAGACTATTTATCTTGCATTAATGTGGAACCGAAGGACTCTAAATTATCTACGATAACAGCACCATAGAAATCTCTACGAATCCATACCTTGCCGTAACGTGACAGGATACCACGTCTAGGTGTGAATAACTCGTCTGGATCGAAGATCACAGGACTCATTACACCGATAATATAAGGTGCATAAATATAACCAGCGTCATAGACGTTGTTACCTTTATAACCCATTAGAATCTTGTTATAGTTCATCGTGCTGGAAAGTAGTGGATCAACAAATACATTCCATTTACGATTCAGAGTACCAAGCTTGGTTACACCAACACCGCCAACAGTACCGCTGCCATCATTATCTACTGCCATTCCTGGTAGAGATTCTAGAATTGCAGCAACTTCTGGAGATACTAATGCGAAAGAAGCGGGACCACGTTTCGTACGAGCAAAGATCATGTGACTGACTTTATTCATCTGACGTAATAGCCCTCTGTGGTATTCCTCAAACGTAGCATATTGGCCTGAACCACTTGGGTTGCCGTCCATATCCCAAGACTCTTCGTTTCTGTTATCATAACCTTCGAAAAGATCATTAATAATTTCACGATCGATCTCAAGCATGATATGCTCAGAAAGGAAATCAGTAAGAGTTTTCTCAACGTCAAGACCATGATAAGCTTTAGCATCCTGCTCAACCTCTGTTGACCACTGGACCATTAACTTACGCGTCTTGGCTTCAACTGGTTTACTCTTCATTTCGAAGCTCAAGCGTTGAATATCACTATTACCCTCTGTTACATTATTTAATGCACGAGTGGAATAAGTAAACGTTACAGCATCTGCACTTACTTCAGTCGCTAACGCGGAACCTGAAAGCTCCTCTGTGCCTTTTAGAGCACGATCAACATAAAAGCGTCCTGCATGGAACGTTCCCATATAACCACTTGGAGCGCCGTAAGGAGTTGCAGAAACTGCGCCCGTATGACCATTGTCATATGCCCAAACTACATGGCCCCAACCAGTGGTTGTACCTGAGATGAACTTAATAGTGCTACCCCATTCGGTGTCAGCAGGAAACTGATTAGATGTAGCAGATAGAGCTAAATAATCTTGACCATTTTCGCTATCCGTAGTTAAATCACTTGCCGTAGCAAAAACAGAAGCTACAGTCTGCGTATATGCAGAATAGTCGCGGTCGAAGTCTGCACTTTCCAATGCATCACTTTCGCGCTTACCGTAAGGATGACCAGTTGTTACACCGGCAGAATTTACATAAGAATAATCAATATAGAATACTAATGTTTGAGGTGCACTCATTGGCTGAATGGATACAAGATCCTTAGCAATAAGGCCACCATAAACACGTCTAACTAGAGGGAAAGCAATCTTATTGAAGGTTGCGATATCACTAGTATTAGTATTCTCATGAAGAGAACTCATTTCTTTGAGAGCTAATGCTTGATTTTCAAGCAAAGTAGCTACATGCTTAGCAGAAGCGCCGTCTAACTTACGTAGTAAGGAAGTACGATTCCACTTTTCAAAAATGCGACCCTGACGAGAAGTCTCATCACGATACTCTGCACTTTCAATAAGCATATTTGTCATTTTGTTTAAGGGATTCATTATTTAATTTTCCTAAATTAAAAGTTTAAAAGTTCTGTCAAACGATCGTAAACTTTTTTACTTTCGCTCTCATTCAGAGCCTTTTTGTTTACCTTTTTCGGAAGGAGTCCTCTTTTGACGAGTCTTTCCTCTAAGGTGTTTGTTTTTTTACTTGCTTTAATAGTTTCTTTTTTGTTAAGGCTTTCTATTAAAATTTCACGATCAGAAGTTTTCGCTTCAGAAATAGTTTCCTCTTCGTCATCATCTTCAGTATCTTCGATTTCTTCAGTTTCCTCGACAGCTTCTTTGCTGTTAAGTTCTTCACGAATAATATCTCTAATTACTTTTCTGACTTCTAAAAGATCTTCTTCCTCTTCCTCTTCTTCCTCTTCGTCATCAAGATCGATTTCTAAAGAATCATCCTCTTCGAGGTCAATTTCTAATTCATCATCTTCGTTTTCTAGATCTAAATCTAATTCAGATCCTTCTTCACCTAGTCCATTTTCAACATCATCTACTAATTCTAGTTCGACTACCTCGTCGCCCTTAGCATAATCGCCTTCATAAACATCGCCATCAATTTCTACAGAAATAGTTTCTGCATCTTCACCGAGTTCGTCGTTAGGAATCTCTCCAAGATCTTCATCGACTCCGTCGATTTCATCATTAGTTGGGATAGGTTCTACGATTTCTTCTGATTCAGTATCATTATCTAAATCAATTTCTTCTTCAAGATCATCGGTGATTTCGTTTTCAGTTTCTAATTCTTTTCGCAACTCTTCTTCGATTAATTCCTGGATTTGCGGGTCAATAGTATCTAAAATTTTACTCTTAGCGACTTCCATTTGGACTGCCTTTAAATCTCTAGAGGAACGAAAAAGTTCTTTTGCCTCTTTTGAAATTGCCATTTATTTGTTCTCCTATAGTATTATATTTTATCATTATATATGACAAAATAAAAAAATGTATAAATATATTTTATTTAATCTATTAACTCAGAATAATCAGCGTTTGCTAAATCATCAATCATAGCGTCTTTATTGCCTCTATAATCATTCAGATTCCCGCTAACTTCGTTTAAATTTTTATTTGTTTCGTAGATTTTATCGTTAGGGGCGGATGCTTTTTTCCCAGTATAGTCTTCATAAATACCAGTATTTTGTTCGGCCTTTAACCGATTCATCATTTGTTCGTTATTGCCACCACGATTTCCAAACGCTATTTCAGATAATATATTAGGATTTGTTTCTTCTTTACCGGCTCTTTCTAAAATTTGATCTCTTAAAGAAAGTTTGGTATTTTCTTTTAATAGCATTTTACTTAATTTAATATCTATGGCTTCGTTAATAACATCTGCTAGATCATTTGAATATTCATCTAAGATCTTAGTTACTTGCTTTTCAATTAATTTGTTTAATTCAGACATCTTCATTATTATTTATTAACCTCATCTTTTGGTTGTTCGTTTGGATCTTTAAAATCTTTTTCTTTTAGATCCTTTGTTTTTTCCATATCATCATTGTAACTATCATATTCTATATCGTCTGTAATCTCTTTTTGTGTTTCTTCTTTTGTAGTTTTATCAAAAATAAGTTGTAAATTTAATACACCGCCGCTATGACCCATATATTTTCAATTTGCATCTTCGGCATCAATAAAGCGTTCATAAATAAAATCCATGATATCCATCCAAGGATGTTCAGGAGTCTCAGCAATATCTAAAGATAGTATACCAACAGAAATATTATATTCATAATCATTTAGATTATATTCTTTATCAATTTCTTTAATAATAGCATCTATTTTTGGCTGATACGATTTTTTTTCTGGGGTTCTAACTGTTTCAACATCTTCGCCTAATACAACTTCATAAAGAATTTCTATTTGATCTTTTGAACATTCTCTAATCAATTGAAAAATTGCCATTCGAATTTTTTTATCCAAATATTTGTTTTCATTAACGAATCTTGATTGTATTTTTTCAGAAAAATTTGATCCTGAAATTATATCATAATAGTTTACTAAATCATTCGTTGTGGCCAGAGAAATATTATTCACTAACTCATCTTTTATTTCTGATAGACTTTTCGTCATTATAGGAATTCCTTTTAAATTTTATTTACCAAATTAATTTGTTTAAAAGAGATTCTAGTTCTTGTTCGATTTTATTTTCGAATCCCTGGTGTTTGATTTCTTTAACTATATCAGAATGAATATCTGATCGTTTTTCTTCATTAATTTTATTGGCTTTATAATGTTTCATTACTGCGCCGTGCGTTGACGGGTCAGAAACAAGGTCTCATGTTACCATTTCATAATCTTCACAAACAACATCTATTCCATCTCGATATTCAACACTACCAAGCCCTCTGGAAGAAATTCCCAGTGGCAAACCAGCATTTAATATAGACAATGCTATTCCAGCATTAGGATTCAGAGCGGGATCTAATATTTCGGCAATGGCCATCATATCATTCTTTTCTTTGTCATCTCACCATAATTTTCGTATAGCCATCGGAACCCGTTGCATTTCTACAACAGGCTCGGAAGGATGATCAAGCTCTCCAAGAATTCCACCATTTACATTAATAATTTCTTGAAGTCTTCCTAATTCTCTATCTAAAACTTTATACGGATAAATTCTGCCGTTTCTATTCTGAATATTGGCCCTCTGAACAGGCCCTTTTATTAAAATAGATGTATCTTTGACACCTTCTGGTAAATTAATATTACCAAAAGCTTCTGTTACTATTTTATTATTAAATTCTATTAAATTTGAATTACCTATTGGTGATTCTATTAATAAGATTCGACTATCATTTTTCTGCATATTAGTTTTCCAAATTTGTATTATTTAATTTCTACGTTTTGTAGCCATTTATGACCAAACAAGTTATTTAATACATGAACAAGACCGTCAATTGCGAAATCAAAAAGCTTCTCTTCTAAAAATTCTGGAACATAAGGAATATCAATTAGTTTATTTAAAACTTCTGCGGCCATATCTTTCTTCTCTTCGGCTGTCATAGTTTCTAATTCTTCTGAATAGAATTCGACTCGTTCAATAATACCTAGAATGATTTCCCATACTAGCTTAACCGATTCTAGATTCCAATCTTCGATCGCTTTTAACTCTTCGATTTTACTTTGCATATCTTCGATGATATTTTCAAAAACATTTTTGTTACTCATGATAAGACTCCTTAGTATTTTTTGTTATAACTGTAACTATCTCGTTTAAATCGAATAACTTTTCAGTTATTTGATTAATATTTTCTTCATCTATTTTAATATTAAAAGTTTCTTTTAGAACTGTATTCAGTCTCTTTTTTAATTCAATATTGTCATTATAAATATTAAATTCTTCTATTAGTTTTCTATTCTTGTTTATTGCTTTTCTTACATTAGCTATATAAGAATGCAAGTCTTCGTTCAAATAGCTATTAATTATTACTTTGTCACTTTCGTTTAACTTTTCTAAGTTTTTAGCAAAAGCGGTATTAGCAAGCTTTAGGGTATAATCATCTATTTTATTAGCTTTAATATAATTCAATGCATCTTGATTTGTCTTTTTTGTCGTTTTGAGCATATTTTCAGCTAAAGTATATCGAATCTTTACTTGATTTTCTATAGAAAAAATATTTTTTTCGCCCATACTATGCTCAATAAACATATGAATCGAAGCTAACGTCTTATAATTAATAAACTTATATTCTAATAATTTATCAAGATTAAAAAACTTTTTAACCTCTTTGAGTAAATTAATTTTTTCGGTTCTATAATCTTCTGTATCAAATGCCTGAACAAAACCTTCCGTTTCTTTTAACATTTCGACGGCTAAAAGCTTTTCTGTTTTAGAAAAATTACTATTATTAATAATATTACCGACATGAATATATTCTTTTAATACGCCTTTTTTAAAATATTTATATAATATTTCTTTAGCGATTATTGCATCTTTACTATTTTCAATATTTTCAAAAGTCATAGCCTTTGAAATAGTTCGAATTAAACTATTATAAATTAAATATATATTGGTTTTCTTGTTATGGCGCATATTATCGTCCTTATTTATTATATATTTATATATATAAAATCATTTATTTTATTAATTATCAGATTTGTTATTTTTTAAATAAGCGGCATCTGTATACTCGCGTCTATTTTTATGGCGTTGCTTTAATTCTTGAAGCTTTTCTTCGTGCTCTTGAATTAGATTTACCAGATTTTCTTTTAACCCAATCAACTTCTGCGCATATTCTTTACTTGTCTCTAAAATTTCTTCAACGTTTTTGTTTGATTTTGCAGCATAAGCATTAAATTTTTTAATACTATTAATTAATTCTTCTAACAATAAGACTAGTCTTTTAAGTAAGCTAATTGGTGCAACATTTATTAAGGTTCTAAATAGCTTATATAAATCTGATAAAAAGTCAACAATTATAGAAACAGTAGTGCTAAAAATCGGTATTTTTGCAATCATATCTGTAACGGTTTCATTTAAATTATTAAATTTTATCTTTAAATTTTCTTTTACAGCTTTCTTTACAGGCTGATTTTGTAGAATCATATCAAATGATTTATACCAATTTTTTAAAGGCCCAAAACTTTGTTTAATTTTATTTAAAAGATCTTCCAAATTATCAGCGTCAAACAACGCCTCTTGCTTTTCTGCGTCAGCTTGCGTTTTATATAAGTCTGGTTTTAATACGGCAAAATCTTCATTTACAACTTTTATGTTTACAGATTCAATAATTTTAATCAAAGCCTTTTCTGAATCTTTTTGAAGCTTTGTGATTTGAACTTTGGAAATTTCTCCATCATTTTTCTTATAAAAATAATTATCGCCTACATTCATAGAATCTGGAGATATTTCGTTTCCAATTTTATCAATAGTATCTACTATTGCGTCGATAATCCTAAAAATTTCAGAAGCATATTTGCTTGATTCTTGATTAGATTCTTGATTAGATTCTTCGCTGTCTTCCAGATCGGGATCTAGTTCTTGCTCTAATTCTTCTTTATCTTCTTCGTAAAAATCTTCTTTATCTAATAAACTTAAATTCGATTCTTCTTTATCTCAGTCTAACTTTGATATCGCGTTCGAAGGATCTTCAGCTTTTTTAAACGGTTCTAAATCTTCGTGTTCGGCTTTGAAATTTAAATTATCTAATCATTGATCTTCTTTGTCTTTTTTTAATTGTTGGCTTATCCCGCTTCTATTTTTTGATAATTCTTTTTCTTCTTCTGCTCCCCGCTTCTTTTCAAGATTATTTAATTTATTTTGCAGATGCTTCTGCTCTTTTAAACCTTTTTTCTTCTGGCTCGCAGTTTTTTCTACTAGTGAATGCTTTTCAACCTTTATCCTACTAATTGCCAAGACTATTTTTTTTATTTTTTTCATAGATCTTAAAACTTTAAAAACCATATTACCAGAAGAAAAAGCGCCTTCTTCTTCTAAGCTTTGCTTTCTAAGCTTTTTAATTTTATCAAAAACTTTTTCTAATTCTAACTCGTTATTATTTTCTACAGCCTTATCGATCATATTAGACAAAATTTCTACTTTTTGATATAATTTATTTATATCTATATTGCTTTCTTCTCTTTTTACGGGACGAATAATTCACTTATTATCTAATATACTATATACACCTGAAGAGAAATGATCTTCATCCATAGTTTGCGTATATATTTCAACTTCAAAATTTTTA
>Ga0233448_1003401_pt1 | contig 9979 bp, 8 predicted proteins | sample SI_124_October20_2_FD_183015 | JGI IMG/M metagenome (GOLD analysis project Ga0233448, IMG submission 183015) | Seawater microbial communities from Saanich Inlet, British Columbia, Canada - SI_124_October2016_150_MG | ecosystem: Environmental > Aquatic > Marine > Inlet | place: Canada: British... | reverse complement strand
TCTGCCATTAATTTTGCTGCGAAAAGTAATATTCCTACACCAATTATTGTTTCAATAAAATGGGCATCACTCATTGCTATCTAGTACAATCAAAGAAATCTGTAATATAAGATGATACCTTGTTGGTAGTATCAAATACCGTTTGTAGTTACGACATGCAAATTATATCCAGTAAACTGATTTAAGTAAAGGTCTTTGAATAAAGACCACTTGACTGGAATTTATGATGATAGGATATTGAGTTTTACCAATGATTGGATTAATACCAATGATCTGTGTAGGCTCGTAAAAGGCGATAAAGCACGCATAATTCCTGCCTGTAAGGAATTAGTTGAGTTGGGATATTTGGATATGAAAACAGATGGATATGTCAAACGTTACAAAAGATTAGACAAAGCACAAAGTCAAAAACAGTTTGATAATTTGATAGAACTTTTTGAATCTAACAAACTGATTGCAATAGATGAAATTAATGAAATGAAAACCATTGTAACAAAAAAAGGAATTCTAACAAAACGAGGGGAAGCATTACTTGATTGGATTCAAAATGAATTAATTGATAGGGCTTTCATGGTCATGACCCGATTAAAATATCAAGATACATTGAAACTACTGCCTCATAGTGTAGTAAACAAAAGATTACAACGCATTGATGAATTTGTTGATAGTGTTATGAAATCATTAGCTCCTTTGAAACAAGAAAAATTAATCTTAGAAAGATTTCAAAACCATACTCATAAAATTGAACCATTCAAGATTTAATTCTATTTTATAATTCTAGCACCTATTTTTAATCTGAATTATGGTGTCAAGTTAAGCAATTTTTATTGAGTTTACTGAAACTCCTTTTTTAGAAATTACTTGACCTATTTGCTGGCTTTTGATCTTATGTTTTTTAAATATTGATTCAATTTTACTAACTTGATCTTTTGGTGCCATTATACAGAATCCCACTCCCATGTTGAAAGTTTTGTACATTTCTTCTGGTTTGACTCCTTGTTCCTCTACTAGTCCCATTATTGGAGGTATTTTTGGAAGTGAATCTATTTCATAACCTATATTTTTGAGACGTAATAGTTTGGTAAATGATCCTCCTGTGATGTGTGCTAGTCCATTTACCTTACATTTTTGATTAATTTCAAGAACTGGATTTGTATAAATTTCTGTAGGTTTTAACAATGCATCTCCTATCGTTCCAACTCCTTTCACTTTGTCTTTAACTGAATATTTTGTTAGCAAAGCTTTTCTTGCAAGTGAATATCCATTTGAATGAATTCCTGAACTATTTACTCCTATAATTGCATCACCTGCTTTAATTTTATTTCCTAAAATCATATCTTTTTTATCTAATAGACCTACAACCATTCCTGCTAAATCAAATGCAAACCCTTTACCTTCAATTACATCTGGCATAATTGCAGTTTCTCCACCAACAATTGGCATCAAAGATTTTTTTGCTCCTTTTACTAACCCTTCTACAATTTTTTTAAATATTGGTACATCGTTTTTATTTGCTGCAATATAATCCACAAATGATATTGGTGTTGCACCAATACAGATTATATCATTTACATTCATTGCAACACAATCAATTCCTATTGTGTTGTATTTTTTCATCATATTTGCAATTACTACTTTTGTTCCAACACCATCTGTATGTGTAGCTAAAAGTTTTCCACCTGGAATTTCAACTATTCCTGCATAATGTCCAAATCCATGTGTCATCTTTGCTTTTTTCTGAAGTTTGTGTGTTGATACGATTAATTTTCCAATTGCTTTTTGGCTTTGTTTAATTTTTGAAATATCTACCCCTGCTTTTTTGTATGTTAAAGCCATAGTTTGTTCCGCATTTATTATGAATAAAAGAATTTGCCTATCACTTCGATCACATATACATTCCAGATATTTCTTCTCTGTGCTCTACATATTTCTGAGACAATTCACTAAATTCTGAATGAATTCTTTCTTTTTCTTTTTGAAGTTCTGATGTGTCAATTTCCATTTCATAAAATCTGTTTAATGCTTCAATTAGTGTCGCAGCTGCTCCTGAATCTGGCTCTATTTTGTTAGCTTTTGCCAATAGTGTTAATCCTTGAATTTTTCTTACTAGGCATTCATTTAGTATGCCTCCTGGAATCCCTGTGATGAATCCTTGAGGGATTAAACTGATGTCCTTATCTGCCATTGTTCTAACCAAATCTTCTTCTGCTGCACAATATGCTTTATCATCGTGCTCTGTACTTGCAACTCCATCTAAAATCACTATTTCTTTTGAACCGTTATTTTCTGCCCAATCTAAAATTGATGATACTAGTGAATACAATCCTTCCATTCTTAATGTAATTTCACAAATTATTGCACAAACTGTTCCTTCTGAATTCGCATAAAATCTAAAAGGATGACGTAGTCTGCCTCTCATGAAAACTGTTGATGGTGGAAGATATTTTGATCTCATCACTGCAATTTCTGTCATTTTTAATTCTGTAATTATATGATTGATTGCTAAAGGACCTACTAATCCTGCACCTACAAATCCTGCAAAAATTATTGGACTTTTTAATTCTGTTTTTTTGATTGTAAATACTTCAGCTTCTGGAAATTCTTTTTGCACAGTTTGAATCGATATGCTCTGTCTAATTACTTTTCTGCATAAATAGATTTAACATTAATCTTCCTTTATCTGTAATTGTATAGATTACATTTGGTCCGACTGCTTCTTTTTCGATGAAGTTATAGTTTACACAAAGATGCAGGTAATTCAAAAATGATCTTTTCATTCTAATTTTTGATTTGGAATATAGATGTGAAAATGTCATTGGATTTCCTTTGAGTTGATATAACAATTTTAACAAAGATAACGTGCTGAAATCTCTGGTTCTTGCTTTTACTGCATCTAGAACTTGTTCTTCTCTTTCTATGATGAAGTCTTCAAATTGATCTGCCACTTCTAATGGGACATAAGTTAGTCTTGCTTTCATTATACTGTATGGTACGGTACATTACCTTATTAGTCTTTGACTTGTTTATTTTTGATCCTTCTAGGTGGTTTTTTTACACCTAGTTTTGTATTTTTATTGCTATTTCTGATATACTTTCTCCATTGTTGGATATTTTTTGAACTTAACTTGAATTGGTAAACTTGTAAAATTATAGTGAATCATCTCCTTTAAACCACCACTATCTAAAATTTGATTATGGAAATCATTCTGAGTGCGGTGTTATTATTAATTGGATTGGTAATGCTTTGTTTTGGTGGCAATTGGTTAGTTAGCGGCGGTGTTGCTATTGCTAAAAAATTTCGTATTAGTAATCTTGTAATTGGTATGACTATTGTTGCATATGGTACTTCTACTCCTGAACTTGCTGCAAGTATTGCAGCTGCTGGAGATCATAGTGCAATCATTTTGGGAAATATTATTGGAAGTAATATTGCTAATGTTGGAATGGTTATAGGTGTGGCAGCAATTCTTGTTCCACTTGCAGTTCAAAAATCTGTATTAAGAAAAGAAATTCCAATAATGTTGGGTGTTTCTGCATTACTTGTTTTGCTTTCTGTTGATGGTGAGATTTCTCAATATGATGGTGTTCTACTTCTTGTTGGATTGGGTATTTTTACAGTTTATACTTTTAGAACTGCATTAAAACACAGAGAAAAAAATGTAGATGATTCTAATTCTACTAAAAATAATATTTATCTAAAATCTATTGGCTTCATTGGAATTGGTATCATTGTTTTGTATATTGGTGCTATACTTACAGTTGACAATGCTGTAATTATTGCAACTGAATTAGGTCTGTCTGAAAAAATTATTGGATTAACTGTGATTGCAATTGGAACTTCTCTTCCGGAATTAATTACTTCTATAATTGCAATTCGTAAGGGTCATAGTGATATTGGAATTGGCAATATTATTGGAAGCAATATCTATAATATTTTAATGATAATGGGAGTTGGTGCTGCACTTGGGGGAGTTCTGATTACTGCTGATGTTTATGTGGATTATGCAATTATGATCATCTTTAGTCTTTCATTACTGATTGGATTAAAAACTAAAATAATTAATCGAACTATGGGTGTAATTTTGGCCACAGGATATGTTTTGTACTTAATCACAACTTTTTTTAAATAATTTGTGCCTAATTTTGTGATTTTAAATTGAACTCACTGAAATATTTTCAACTTTAATTGATGGCGTAATTGATGGTAATGATGCCCATTGCATTACTCTGCTTTGATCTTTTCCTATATCTGAAATATTATTTAATAAATTTGTAAGATTATGCACTATTCTTACTGATCTTCCTGGCCCTATCACTTCTCCATTTTCTATTATTTGTATTCCGCTTCTTGCAGTACATGAGAAATCTCCTTTGATTGGATTTACTGCATATGTGTACCACAATCTTCCCACTAACAACCCGTGTTTAGTATCTCTAATCATATCTTCTTGTGAGCTACTACCTGCTGTAATAACTAAATTATGTGGCGCTGAAATTGGAATTGGGTCTGCACTTCTTCCCATTGGTGAACCCATTCTAATTGCATTACCTGATGATTTTTCCTCCCCTTCTTTATAACTATCATAGAGATTTGAAAAAACATTTTTAAAAATTCCATTTTCTATTAATTTTATTTTTTCAGTTTTTGTTCCTTCATCATCTATTGATTTTGTCCCAATTCCTTCTGGTATGTGTGGATTATCTGTTAAATTAAATTCTTCTGTTGATATTTTATTTTTAAAGTTATTTGAAAAGCAACTTTTTTTTTCTTTAAATGTTTTAAAATTAAAATTTCCTGCTATCACAAATGCTAATAATTCTCCCACTGAATAAGGATCAAAAATTATGGTATATTCGTCTGAATTAATTTTTTGTGGGTTAATTGAATTTATACACATATTTTTTGCATCTATTCCTATTTGTTCTGGGGAAAAGTTTGAAAGTGTTCTACCACATGCATGACCAATTCCTGAGACTGGTGTTGTACTGTGTTCTGATTCTGCATTGATAATTCCTGAAATGTATGTAGATTCATTATTGAAATTAAGTCCATTGGAATTGTTTAATTCAAAATCCTCGTAGATTATGTTTAGTGAACCTGTGATTGTATCTATTTTTTTATTTTCAGATAAATTAATCATATTTTGAGCGATATCAGTTGCATTTGAGCCTGAAATATGCTTTAATTTTTTATCAAATGTTCCTTCTATTCGAATATTTTCTTTCTTCTGGGGTAACCCTTTCCAAAATTTTCTTGGTTTGAGTTTTATGGTTGTTTTTAACCCTTCATCAATTACATCTGTAATATTTTCTATATTGGTTGTTTGCAGTGATGTAATTTTTTTTTGATGGATTAACCTTACTCCATAATTTTTATCAAAATTTTGTTTAATCTCTGCAATTTCTGAATCTGTAATTCTTACTGTTGTAATATTTTTTTTAATTGCAATGATTTCAAATTCATCTACTCCTTTATTTTTTGAATGGATTATTGCCTTATCTAAGGCTGACAATTATTCTTCTCTTGGGTTTTTGTATCTAAATTTATTAATTTTAATTAACTCTGCATATGATCCAAATTGTGAGTAATCTGTAATTTTATCTAATCCGTCATCCACTTCATTTTCTGTTTCAAACATTTTTAACATTTTATATTGTGTGTTTCTCTCAGCTGGAATTCTTCCTATTTCTCTTGCCATTCGTCTGATTTCTTTTGGTCTTAACAATTGTCCATACTCTGAACCTGCTGATGTTGATATGCTTTCATTGATTAGAGTTCCTCCAAAATCATTTGCTCCCCACATTAGTAGTAGCTGTGACATTTTTTGACCTTCTTTTACCCAAGACATTTGAATATTGTCTATTGAATTGTTGAACATTATTCTTGCAACTGCATGTGTTAGTAAGACATCATTTCCACTTCCTCCTTGTTGTATTCCTTCATGCAGTTGATGTTTGTACATTGGTGCTTCTGAATGAACAAAATTTAATGGAACAAATTCTGTGAATCCTCCTGTCTCTTTTTGAATTTCTCTTAATTTTACCATGTGATTGATTCTTTGTTCTAATGTTTCCAAATGTCCAAACATCATAGTTGATGTTGTATTTATTCCAATTTTGTGGGCTCCTTTAATCACTTGTTCCCATTGTTCTACTGTGATTCTTCCTGGAGAAATTATATCTCTTAATTTTTGATCCAATATTTCTGCAGATGTTCCTGGTAGTGTGTCTACACCTGCTTCTTTCATTTTTTTTAGAAATTCATCAATTGAGATATTTGATCTAGTTGCTCCATAAAGAATCTCTTCTGGTGAAAATCCATGAATGTGTATGTCTGGTATCTCTTTTTTAATTTCTCTGCAGATATTTTCATACAAATCCCCTTCCATATCTGGAGGCAATCCTGCTTGAATGCATACTTCTGTTGCACCTAAACTATGAGCTTCTTTTGCTCTACGTACAATTTCTTCTGTTGGTAGAAAATACCCTTCTTCTTCTCTAAAATCTCTACTGAATGCACAAAAACCACATTGTTTGATGCATACATTTGTAAAATTGATATTTCTATTTACTACATACGATACTGTATTTCCTACTCTTCTCTTTCGTAATTCATCTGCAACCATCCCTACTAAATGAAAATCAATTCCTTTTGTTTGATATAGAATTAATCCTTCTTTACCTGTGATCTCTTTTTCAGATAATGCGTTGTTTAAAATTTCAGATACTATTGGATCTGCCTTTTTAAACAGTGAATCTATGTTAATTGTCATCTCCAATATTCCTCATTTACGTATCCTTCTTCATTTTGAATAACTGCTATTTTATCTCTTAACTTTTTACTAATAAAAGAAAAAAATTCTGGATATATTGGAAATCTGCATTTCAGATCAAATCCTGCTATTTTTGAATTACTTTCTACTTGATTTATTTCAGGCCATGAGAATTCTGGATTAACAAAATCTGGTGTTAGTGGTGAAATTCCTCCCCAATCGTTGATTCCTACTTGTAAGAAACTTTGATATGATTTTGGAGACAGGTTTGGTGGAATTTGTATATTCATTTGAGGCATTATGATTCGTGATAATGCTACAATTTTTTTAAAATATTCTTCATTAGCTGATGGCACATCTTTCATTATTGTGTCTGGTTTTGGTTGAAAATTTTGTAAAATTAATTCTTGAATATTTCCATATTTTTTGTGCAACTCTTTAATTGCTAATATTGAATCTATGATTTCTTCTATTGTTTCACCAATTCCTACAAGAATTCCTGTAGTCATTGGAATTCCTAATTTGCCTGAATTTTCTAAAATTTTTAATCGAGTTTTTGGATTTTTACTAGCAGCTAAGTGATGAGGCATGCCTTTTTTTGTTAATCTTTCACTAACATTTTCGAGCATAATTCCCATTGACACATTTGTTTTTTTGAGTTCTTTCATTTCTTCAAAATTTAAGTTTCCTGCATTTGTATGTGGGAATAGTCCCATTTCTAATGCAATTTCTGATGAGTGAATCAGATACTCTGCTGTTGATTTGAACCCGTTCTCTTTAAGCCAATTACGAGCTTCTGGATATTTTTTCTCTGGCTGTTCCCCTGTTACAAAAAGTGCTTCTACACATTTGTATTTTTTTGCTAACTCTAATGTTTCCTTAATTTGTTGTTTTGACATTAAAGAAATTTTCTCTTCTCCTGGTTCTGCCTTGTATGTGCAGTATGAACAAGTATCTTTACAAAGATTGACTATGTTGAAAAACACTTTTTTTGAAAATGTAACTGAATTGTTTTTATTTTGAATTCTTAAATTTTGTGCAGTTGAGAATAAATCATTTGTATTTTTTATTGAGTTTTCATAAATATCTATGATTTCTTGACGATTGATTGATTTATTTTCTAATACATTGTTTAGGATCTCAGATTCTAATGTCAAATTAGTCATTAGAAGAATTTTTTAGTGGATGTATTTATGCTTGTATCTATATTTTTTCAATTTGGTCTTTCTTGAAGGACAATTGTGATATTTGTGGTTCTTCCATCTCTTAAAATCTCTAAGTTCATCTCATCTCCCACCGTTTTGACTCTTTGAAGATGTATCAAAATATCGTCTATTTTTCTCACATCAATTCCATCTACTGCCAGAATTATGTCTCCTCCAACTGGGTATTCTCTACTTTCTACTTTTATCGTTTTATCTGAACCAATTAATCCTGCTTCTGATGCTGGACTGTCTTCTACTACTGTGATAATTAGAAATCCTAATGCATCTTTTAATCCTAACACGTTTGCCATATCTGGATCTATATCTCTGCCTGAAATTCCAATCCATGGATGATTATATTCTCCTTCACTGATCAAAGTTGGAACAATTTTTGCAACTGTTTGTGATGGTATTGCAAATCCTACTCCGGTAAATTCACCTGTTGTCGATTGTATTGCAGTGTTAATTCCTACAATATCTCCTCTCATGTTCAATAATGGTCCACCTGAATTCCCTGGATTAATAGCTGCATCTGTTTGAATTACATCTGGAATTGAATATCCTGAACCTGATGGAAGTAATCTTCCCATTTGACTAATTATTCCTGATGTCATAGAACCTGATAGTCCAAATGGGTTACCAATTGCAGTAATTGGTTCTCCTACTTGTAGATTGGATGAATCTCCAAGTGTTAATGGTTGTAATAATTTTAAATCTGCATTAACTTTGATTACGCCAATGTCTGTGTATTGATCAATTCCAATTATCTCTGCATTATATGATCTACCGTCTAAAAATGTAACAACTGTTTTTGTTGAATCCTCTATCACATGTGCGTTTGTAATTATGTGTCCTTTTTTATCAAATACAAAACCTGATCCTACTCCCCCTACATCATTAATTGTTTGATTTCTTTGTGTGTTGACTCTGACTACCCCTGGTTCTGATTTTTCAAAAATTTCAATTAATGACAACGTTTTTGATTCTGTTAAAATAATATTGTTGATTGCATCTATTTGATTTTGCATCTGTATTGTAGTTTCATCTGATTCTACTGGTATGATGAATAGTACTGTAAATATGATAAATACGCTAATGCTTCCTACTGTTGCACCTACAAATACTCCTGATTTATCCATGTGATGGCTATTTTCTTATTTGTATGTAAAGTATTACTTTTCTTCTATATGCTGAGTGAACTTTGTGTATGATCTTTCATTGAATAACTTCTTCCTCTCCATGATACTGATGATGAACCTTTAGCTTGAATTAATCCTGTAAAAAATCCTAAAGTAACAACTAATCCTCCTAATGGAGCACATATAGCATGAATTAATTTCAATTTTAATCCCATTTTTACTTCGATTACTGCTCCTGTGTAAATTAACGTAGATGCAATTGCTGCTGAGACATATAATATTTTTGTAGATATTGATTCAATTGGAATGAAATTAGCAATTGCAAAAATTGGGAATGGGATAAATAATAAAAACAATACTGCAAGAAAACTTCCAATTGCAATTTTTTCACTTTGTAAATAAAGTGGAATCATTAATCTTTTCAATGCATGCCATAATGTACTTGAATCTCTGGCCCAAACTGCATCTATTAGGTGGTCTCCTCTAACAATTCTCATTTTATGACCTGCTTCTTTCACTTTTTTCCCTAATGCCCCATCTTCGATTATTTCATGTTTAACTCCTTCATGCATTCCTACTTGTTCGTATGTTTTTTTTGTAATGATGAAAAAACTTCCAAAAAAATATGCTGCCTTTTTCTTTGGATTATTCACGTTAATTGCTGAAAATCTTGTATGTAGAAATGTTGATATCATTGGTAATGACACCTTGGTTAAAAAATCAAATGTAAGTAATTTTGGAATTGCTGATAATGCATCTAATTGTAAACTCAGTAAATGTGATACTGATAATGATATTACTTGGTTTGAATGTTTTGTATCTGCATCTGTAAATAACAATAATTTTCCTGTAGATTGCCTAT
>Ga0233448_1003395_pt1 | contig 9988 bp, 10 predicted proteins | sample SI_124_October20_2_FD_183015 | JGI IMG/M metagenome (GOLD analysis project Ga0233448, IMG submission 183015) | Seawater microbial communities from Saanich Inlet, British Columbia, Canada - SI_124_October2016_150_MG | ecosystem: Environmental > Aquatic > Marine > Inlet | place: Canada: British... | reverse complement strand
AAAGTGGGATTGAATTTTTCCTGTGATGGTTCCCATTATGTGCCTTATGATGAGTTTCTGGAGAAGGATAATAGTTTCTGGTTTGGGGTTAAGTGACCACAAACTAATTCACCACGAAGCCACGAAGCCACGAAGGGCACGAAGATATTTAGGGCTTATAATTTATATTGTTTGAGTTGTATTCAGTTCAAATAAAAACGGGAGCCGAAGCTCCCGTTTAGTACAACAATAAGTTGTGATTCTAAATGGAAATAATCCGATTAGAATTTGACGCGAATACCGCCGCCGATTCTGGTAATGTCATCAGCTGAGCCAACTACACCTTCATCAACGATAACGATACCTGCATGCCATGACACTTTCTTGCTAAGAGCTTTTTTATAGCCAATAGCAGTGTAAGTTCCATCAATACCTCCATCAGCATCTGATTCATCTGTTTGTGAACCAAAGGAAGCTGAGACTGAAGCTCCTGCTCCTAACTTCTTACTAGCCGTAACAAAAATATTAGATTGTTCACCAGTACCACTAGCATTTAGATCTTTGCCGAGGTTTTCATAATGACCAGCAACAGTTAAGTCTCCTGAAGTCCATTTTAGACCTGCTTTTATTGCCGTACCATCACCTGCACCTGTTGAATCAAAATAGCCTAATGCTAATTCCAAAGAGTCTGCCACTGGCATGTTAAGAGAAAAGGTTACAACATGGTCGCCATTTATATCGCCATTAGCATCCAGTGTTTCATCTAATGCAATCGCTCCTACAAATTTCATGGAACCAAATTTATTGGCATAGGCTATAACTTCATCTGCGTAACTATTATGGCCAACGCCTCCTTTACCGCCTGACATGCCATTTTGTCCACGAGCTTGCATAAATGTTGCCAAGAATGGGTCCCATTTTACTGTTGCAGTTTTATATGGGGAGTTTACACGTCCAATCAGGACTGTACCAAAATCACCTTTAAGACCAACAAAGCGATCCCTGGCAGAAAGAGCATGGCCAGTACTTGTGCCAACAGTTTCACCATCAGCATCATCTGCATGAAAGTTATAGTTAATTTTGTAAAGGCCAGTCATACCATTCCCTAAGTCGTGAGAGCCAGTAACTCCTAAAGCTGATGCGTTTCCTGAGCTTATTTTTTTTCCTTCAGCACTATCGTCTAAAGTTATTCCGTCAGCTACTCCTGCAGCATCTGATGTTGTGTTTACCAGTTCAAGCTGAGCCTGACCGATGATTTTTACTTCTGCAGCTGCCATTGTTGGTAAAGCAAGAGCGGCAGTGATTGCGATTGCGAGTAAATTTTTATTCATAATATCTCCTTAAGTTTTTTTAATAATTTATCATTGATGGATTTGCGCGAATGATAGTAGGTTTATATTGATATAATTGCAAAAAATATATGAGTAAAACAATCAGTTATATTTAAAAAGTTGAAATAAAATGGCTGTTTGTTGTAATTATGATAACAAATGAGAATTTTTATGTGGTTTTATTGACTTAAATTAACTTGTGGTAGAGTGGTGTTTTTCTATTTTCATTTGATTATTTCGATATGTCACAATCAATTGGTCCAACCTTAAGGAAATATTGGACGTTTTGTTCTGGAATGCCATTTGGACAATGGTTTTTTAGTAAAGCTATAGGATTTATAGCACCCTATTCGGGTACTATTTCTGCTCGAGTCGTTCATCTGGAGCCTGGGCAGGGAGAGGTTACACTTCAGGAACACCGTATAGTCCGAAACCATTTGAAATCTATTCATGCTATTGCCCTGGTAAATTTAGCTGAGATGGTAACCGGGCTGACATTGATGAATAGCTTGCCAGATAATACACGCGGTATTCTGACTGGCATTCAAATGCAGTATTTGAAGAAAGCACGAGGATTGCTTACGGCCAAATGTGTTTGTGAAATACCTGTAACTAATGAAAAAAATGAAATGGAAATTATTGGTAAAATTACCGATGAAGAGGGTGATGTTGTGGCAACCGCTCTAGCTAGTTGGCTGATCGGGCCAGAGAAAAGTTAAAGGATTTGTAACTACTACTCAGAGTAGTTAAAAAGTAAAAAGATATTCACCACGAAGTCACGAAGGACACGAAGAAGAACAAAAGCGCAATAATTAAACTCTAATCATTCAAGCATTAGTCATGCATTTCGAACAAACTTGATTATTACACATAAAGATTCACCTTCGTGTTCTTCGGGGTGAAAAATCTTTAAATTGTTCGAATATTGAAACTTGCTGAGTGGTTATCAGGAAGTTTTATCCTTTAGTAATTGTTTTATTTCGGCATAAGCATTTTCCATGTGCTTTTCAAGAATTAGTCGAATGTCATCATCACCAACTTGTTTCTCATTAGTGGAATTTATTTCATCAGGAAGCCCTTCCTGAGGTGTTTCCTCTGTAACTGGTTCGTCAGTTTCTTCTTGATGAATAATTTCCTCTTCATCAATAATTTCACTATCTGACTCATCCTGTTCGATTTCAAAATCCTTGTGTTCATCGGAAGAGTATGAGGTTTTTATTTCCTCTGCTTCTGGCTGTCCTCTGAATAAAAGATCCTTCAATAAAGGAATATCTGCTTCGTTGCTCATAGTTTGTGATGCTTCAATTCGTAACCACGGTCTTTATAATAGCTGTAATGGGAACGGGCATGATCTTTATTATCTGCAGCAACAACTTCGATGACTCGTTCAAATTGTGCAAAAAAGTGAGGGATTTCATTGCTCAAATTTATCAATAACTGTCTTTCACCATGAGGATCGGCCTGATGGTTAATAAGAATCGGTGTTAGCAGACCTTGCTGTTCCTGCTGGTCATGTGGCAGAAAACTTTCTTCTTCGCTGATCCACAACATTCGATCCAGTTTATCAGTTTGATATTGGTTGGCAGTGAGCAACAGGACGTTTTGCTTGCTCTGATAGGCCTTATGACACAACTTACAAACCAGTCCATCAGTGGTGTGCTGAGACTGGGTTAAGTCATAGAAATCTATGCGTGTCATAAAGCCTGAACTATCCTGATATTTTATTTTTCTTCGAGTTGATCCAGTATGTATTGAGTTAAAAGTGGTACAGGACGGCCAGTGGCACCTTTATTATCACCGGAAACCCAGGCTGTTCCGGCTATGTCCAGGTGAGCCCATTTATATTTTTTGGTGAATCGGGATAAAAAGCAGGCTGCAGTGATGGTGCCTGCTTCTCGACCACCTATGTTGGCAATATCTGCAAAATTACTTTTTAGCTGATCCTGGTACTCATCCCATAACGGTAATTCCCAGACTTTATCTTCAATCTGTTTTCCTGCCCCGATTAAATCATTTACTAGTGGACTGTGGTTTCCTAAAACAGCAGAAGGGTTTCTTCCTAATGCAACAATACAGGCTCCAGTTAAGGTAGCGATATCGATAACCACATCGGGGTCAAATTTTTCTGCATAAGTCAGTGCGTCACAAAGAATTAATCGACCTTCAGCATCGGTATTCAAGATTTCAATGGTAAGCCCTGACATGCTGGTGACAATATCACCGGGTCTGGTTGCAAGGCCGTCAGGCATATTTTCGGTAGCTGGAATAATCCCGACTACATTCAGAGGTAGCTGCATTTCTGCAACTGCTGAAATAGTTCCAAGCACAGACGCTGCACCGCACATATCATATTTCATTTCATCCATCGAAGCTCCAGGCTTCAGAGATATACCACCCGAATCGAAAGTCACTCCTTTACCAACCAGTACGATAGGTTTCTGGTCTGATGGGCCACCATGGTATTCCAGTGAAATAAGTTTGGCTGGCTGACGACTTCCGGCAGACACAGATAAGAAAGAACCCATTTCCAGTTCTTTCATGTCTTCTTCTTCAAGAATTTCGACTACAACTGGAGGGAAGGTTTTTTCAAGGCGTCTGGCCTGTTCTGCAAGATAAGTTGGGGTGCAAATGTTGCCGGGTAAATTACCGAGATCTTTTGCCAGGCTTACTCCAGAGCTAATTGCATTTCCCTGTTGAATGGCTTGCTCACCAATATTTAACTCTCTTCTGCTGGGTACATTCATAACCAGCTTACGAATGCCTTTCGGTGCTTCGTTTTTCTGTCTCTTAAGCTGTTCACAATGATAGCGATTTTTTTCCATCTGCATAACAGTCTGGTTAACCTTCCAATCAATAGTACGGCCTTTTATATTGATATCGGTCAGATAAGAATAGGCTTCCATAGCGCCCAGATTATCCAGCGCAGCAGACAGGCTATCCAGAATTTTTAAATAAGTTTTTTCATTCAGGTCTTTATCTTTACCGCAGCCGACCAGTAGTACTCGATCAGATAGTGTGCCGGGTACATTATGTAATACTCGTGTTTGCCCCAGTTTACCGTCCATGTCACCACGACGAATGATGGTGGATAGAAAGCCATCACTCATTTTATCTATTTGTCGACCGGCACGTGATAATTTACGAGGTTGTGATACGCCAATGATTAAACAGGCTGTTCGTTGTTTTTCCGGATTACCGCTTTTTACATTAAATTCCACAGATACTTACCCTATGTTTAATAAGTGGAAAGCCTTGTTGTTACCCTTTCAGGGAAAGTTTCAACAAGGTTTTCAAGAGTGTCTTAAACCCGAAATTACCCTTTATGGGTTGGTCGGGAAATTAACCGTTATAATGGTATATGTTAGCTTAAGTTGCAAATAACAACCCGTCTGATTTTGCTTTTATATCCAGTAATGTCGTTTTCTTAATTGATTATAGTATTTTAGACAATTAAAATTCACTAATGCTATCTATTGTCCAACGTTATCTCATTCTTGAAATATTTAAAAGTAGTGCTGCGACTATTTTAATATTGTTCGTTATTTTAATGAGCAATACTTTAGGTAGAGTGTTGTCAGAAGTATCGGATGGTGAAGTACCCATAGAAGCCCTGTTGCCGGTATTTTTAGGCCAATCTATTCAAATTTTATCTTTTTTACTGCCCCTTGGTTTTTTTCTGGGTGTGGTGTTTGCTTTTGGACGTTTATATAAAGATCATGAGTTAGTAGTTTTACATGCCTGTGGTTTTGGTTATAAACAACTGTACAGTTCAGTTGTGCTGATTATGTTACCGATTGTTTTACTCACTGCCTGGTTAAGTATCTGGATGAGTGCCGAGGCATTGCAGAGTGCAAAAAATATTGTCGATGAAAAGAAAGATATTCATCAATTTCAGCGACTCAAAGTAGGCCAGTTCAATTTAAGTAAAGATAAAAAGAATGTATTTTTTATGCAATCCATGTCGGCCAACAAACTTGAAATACAGGATGTAATTATTACTCAAAAAGGAGAACAGTCTAATGTGCTGGAAACAGCTAAATTCGGGAAACATAAACTGGATGGTAAAACAGGTGACCTTTTTCTTGAAGTAGGTCCGGGTACCCGTTATGAAGGTAAGGCAGGAAGTGTTGATTATAAAATTATTGAATTTGATACTCACGGCATTCTTCTGGAAAAGAACCAAACTAAAATTGATGCGTTGAAACCTTCGGAAAAACATTTCAGCCAACTTCAGCAATCGAAGAAACGTAAGGACAAAGTTGAAGTTCTATGGCGTCTGAATATACCTTTAACATTAATCATCTTAGGTTTGCTAGCCGTGCCGCTTTCTTATATATCACCACGCCAGGGGCGATATGGACGTATTGGACTGGCGTTACTGGTGTTTATTGTTTATCTGAATCTTCTTGGTTTTAGTAAAGGTGCTATGGAAAGAGATAGCTTACCTATGTGGTTGAATTTCTGGTGGGTGCATATTGTTTTTATCATACTAACCCTGTTACTTTTGAAACAAAGAACTAAACAATCCATTTTATTTTGGCGGGGTAAAAGTCAGTGATTTTTTCAAGATACCTGGCGATAAATATTTTTAAAGGCACTGCTTTAGTGTTAATGATTCTGGTCAGTCTGAGTTTGTTTTTTACCATGATTCAGCAGATCGATCATATTGGTAGGGGACAGTATGGTGCCTGGCAATTCACTCAATATATTTTGCTAAGAGCTCCAGCGATGGTTGTAGATTTTATGCCGCTGGCGGCATTGTTAGGCAGTATATTAAGCCTCGGCAATCTGGCTTCAAATAGTGAACTGATTGCATTTCAATCATCCGGCATGTCAGTTAATAAATTTATTCTGGCCGTTTCACAGGCGGCATTTGTACTGGCACTCATAGCATATGTTATTTCAGATTTTGTGGTTCCTTACAGTGAAACCACTGCGAGAGAGATAAAAGCTTCGAGCATTTCTTCTCGAGTGAGTATGCAATCCAGAAAAGGTTTATGGATAAAGGATAAAAGCAATATAATTTTTATTCAGCGATTATTTCCCGATGGAAATGCCCGGAATATTGAAATATATCATCTGGGTGATAATGATCGGCTGCAATCGACGACATTTGCACGTAAAGCTATTATCAAAGAACAGGGATGGGTGTTACAAAAGGTTAAAAAAACGCTGCTAACAGAGAGTAAGATTTCGGTAGTGAACAAAAAACAAATTCTGTATGAGGGGGGGCTGTCTGAGAAACTATTGCAATCTCTTGTCGTAAAACCAAGGCAGATGTCTAGTAGTGATCTGTTCACCTATATAACATTTCTGGATGAAAATAAGTTGAACTCTGATGCGGAGTCTCTTTCATTCTGGCAGAAGGTTTATTCTCCTTTAACCGTTATGGTTATGGCTATTCTTGCAATTCCGTTTGTATTGGGTTCACAGCGTAACAGTAATACCGGACAACGTATTATTACCGGGATATTATTAGGGTTGGTATATGTCATCATAGACAAAGTATTAATCCAGTTAGGTGAGCAACTTAATTTAATTGCATTTGTAAATGCGCTTATCCCTACATTACTGTTTATTCTATTTACGGCATTTTTGATTCACCGCAAGGTAATTAAAAATTAATGGTAGCTACTCAGAACGTTTTAATATTCGATGACTAAAGTATTTTTTCACCACGAAGAACACGAAGGACACGAAGGTAAATATTTATGTGGTAATAACTGTTAACCTTATATCAATGAGCTGTTTATCAGCTTGTATTTTCAGTTTTTTGTTTTTCTTAGTGAGCTTCGTGGTGAATGTTTTTTTTATTAACTACGCTGAGTAGTTACTATGATTTCTTATTCTCATCTACGCTCACTTTAGAGATATTAATTATTCTGGTATTACTCAAGTGATCATGCCAGGTATACGGGGTAAATAGTCGCCACCAGTAACCCAGGCCAAAACAGGCAAAGGATAATAGCGCAAATATCAATCTTAAAAAGCTGATTGACCAGGAAGGGTTAAGACCATAATCATTGATGATTCTTATTTTCCAAACCTTCATTCCTAACGTTTGTCCTGATTTATTCCAGAACCAGCTATAAAAAATAAAAACTATTAGTAATAAATAAATAGAATAATAAATTCCACCGACGACTTCACCCTGGTTAAACGGTAATAGAATTGCTGTTCCAATAAATAAAATTGAAATAATTAAAAAGCTGTCGTAAATCATCGCAATGATTTGTTTTAATAAACTTGCAGAAGGACATTTTAGTAATATTTTAGGGTTCATGATGGGGAAATTTAAAAAATCAACCCATATAATAAAAAAGTTTGTAAAAATCAACAATATATTATTGAAATATTTTTATCCCTTTTTATAATCAGTGTACGTAAACCACCTATCAGGAATAAAAATGGCTATTAAGAAAAAAACTGTTAAATCTCCGAAGAGTGCTGCTACAAAAAAATCGGCAATGAAAAAGACCTCAGTGAAAAAAACGGGTCGTGGTCGACCTAAGGCAGCAGCAAAAAAAGCAGTAGCAAAGAAGCCTGCAGTAAAAAAACCTGCAGTAAAAAAAGCACCTGCCAGGAAAGCCGTAGCAAAAAAATCAGTGGCTAAAAAACCTGCTGCTAAAAAGACAGTTTATAAAAAGAAAGTAGCCAGGGTTGCTAATCCAGCTGTAGAAAGAATGAAGGCTTTAAGAGCTGAACTTGCTGAAGTAAAAGCTGAGTTGAAAGCGACTAAGAAACGTGAAGCAGGATTATCTAAAATCGCGGCTAGCATGAGTTCAGCAATCGAGAAATCGGTTTCTAAAATGATGAAAACTGAAATGGCCAGTCTTGAAAAGTCACTTAAGCCAAAGCCTCGTAAAAAGGCAGCAAAGGCTGTTAAAGTTGGTGATAGCAAGTAATACCAAGCAGTTGATAGGCTAAGGCTTATTGAGTAAAAAAAAGGCACATTATTTGTGCCTTTTTTTTGCACAAGGATGTGCTTATACCCGGTAGGCATGGATAGCCTAAAGAGGGTGCTTGCCAGGGATGGCCTTATGCTGTGAGCGCATGGATGCGCAGGAACAGTGCTTGCACATAGACTCCTGTTAAAATCATATCTTAAGATGAATCACTTACAGCTATCTTATTCAACAATAGATCGGTTTATTGATACGATATGGTCTGAAAAAGGTCTTTCTAAATTAACCCTGGATGCATACCAACAGGATTTAAAATTATTTGCGCAGTGGTTAGATAAACAGGATCTGACTTTGATTGAAGCTTCTCAAACATCCATCCTTGAGTACATGGCTTTTAAAGTAGATCAAAAAAGTGCAGCACGTTCTAATGCCCGACTACTTTCAACGTTGAAACAATTCTATCGTTTTCAGGTAAGAACCGGACAGCGGGAAGAAAATCCTACCGAGTTAATTAGTGCCCCGAAGTTAAACCGGAATTTACCGGATAATTTAAGTGAAAAAGATTGTGATAATTTGCTAAATGCCCCGGATATTAAATCAGAATTTGGTTTACGTGATCGTTGCATGCTTGAACTGATGTATTCATCAGGTCTTAGAGTGAGTGAACTGGTGTCCCTGGAATTGAATCAGCTTAATTATAATTTGGGCTTGATAAGGTTAACCGGAAAAGGAAATAAGGAACGTGTGGTGCCGGTGGGAGAAGAAGCTTTATTCTGGATCAGAAAATATATAAAAGAGTCCCGCCCTGTTTTGCGCAAAGAACAACGACCCACAGATGCATTATTTCTTTCCAGTCGAGGCTCTGGCATTACTCGCCAGGCATTCTGGCAGCATATTAAAAAATATTTAACCATTGCCGGATTAAAAGACAGTTATTCACCGCATTCACTCAGGCATGCTTTCGCAACTCACCTGCTTAACCATGGTGCCGATTTACGTACCGTGCAAATGTTATTAGGGCATAGTGATTTATCGACAACTCAAATCTATACACATGTAGCACAGGCCCGGTTGCAGGCGTTGCATGAGAAGCATCATCCTCGGGGGTAGTGGGTAGTAAAACAATTTTTCACCGCAAAGGACGCAAAGGTACGCAAAGGGGTAATCAGGTTGTCGTTTAAGCTTTAACTTGTTTTACCCTTTAGGATTTAAACTGGATTTCAAAAGTAGTAAAAAATAAAAACCTTTGCGTACCTTTGCGCCCTTTGCGGTTCAAAAGGTTTTAATGCAGCAAAGTAAACATCTTACGACGATAGGTTTGTACTAATGGGTTTTCTCCACCCAGCATGTCGAAAATTTCTATCAGTCCTTTTTGTCCTGCCCCATCATTAAATGACCTGTCTTTCATCATGATTTGCATCAATATTTTTATCGCTGCTTCATGATTGCCACCGGCGTTAAGGTAAGTGCTCATTTGTAGCAGGGCATCCAGATCATCTGGATTATCATTGATACGTTGTTCCAGTTCGGCGGGGTCACCCAGGTCTTTTAATTGATTAGCCAGTTTTATCTGGGTCAGTATTTCTTTTACTTCCTGTTGCTCTTTTTCTTCATCTGATAATGTGTTGATTAGAGCAATGGCTGAGTCGAAGTCATTCTGATTAGCAACCAGTTTGGCGATGTTTATCTTCAATTTTGAATTTTGTGGATCATTGGCCAGTGCAGTATTGAGCATTTCCAGAGCTTCCTGTTCTTTTCCTTCTCCAAAAGCCT
>Ga0233448_1003392_pt1:0-5000 | contig 9995 bp, 8 predicted proteins | sample SI_124_October20_2_FD_183015 | JGI IMG/M metagenome (GOLD analysis project Ga0233448, IMG submission 183015) | Seawater microbial communities from Saanich Inlet, British Columbia, Canada - SI_124_October2016_150_MG | ecosystem: Environmental > Aquatic > Marine > Inlet | place: Canada... | reverse complement strand
AGCTGTGGATCGGAGTGAAAGGCTAATCAAGCCCGGAGATAGCTGGTTCTCCTCGAAAGCTATTTAGGTAGCGCCTTATGTATCACCCTCGGGGGTAGAGCACTGTTTCGGCTAGGGGGCCATCCCGGCTTACCAAACCGATGCAAACTCCGAATACCGAGGAGTGCAATCATAGGAGACACACGGCGGGTGCTAACGTCCGTCGTGGAGAGGGAAACAACCCAGACCGCCAGCTAAGGTCCCAAAATCACAGCTCAGTGGGAAACGATGTGGGAAGGCTTAGACAGCTAGGAGGTTGGCTTAGAAGCAGCCATCCTTTAAAGAAAGCGTAATAGCTCACTAGTCGAGTCGGCCTGCGCGGAAGATTCAACGGGGCTCAAGCTGTGTACCGAAGCTGCGGATGCGTGTTTACACGCATGGTAGAGGAGCGTTCTGTAGGCTGTTGAAGGATAATTGTAAAATTATCTGGAGGTATCAGAAGTGCGAATGCTGACATGAGTAACGATAATGCGGGTGAAAAACCCGCACGCCGAAAACCCAAGGTTTCCTGCGCAACGTTAATCGGCGCAGGGTGAGTCGGATCCTAAGGCGAGGCAGAGATGCGTAGTCGATGGCAAACAGGTTAATATTCCTGTACTTTTTATTATTGCGATGGGGGGACGGAGAAGGCTAGATCAGCCAGGTGTTGGATGTCCTGGTTTAAGCAAGTAGGGAGAGTGTTTAGGTAAATCCGGACACTTAATTCTGAGATGTGATGACGAGTTTCTTTTCGGAGAAATGAAGTGATTGATGCCATGCTTCCAGGAAAAGCCTCTAAGCTTCAGATAATAAAAATCCGTACCCCAAACCGACACAGGTGGGAGAGGAGAGAATCCTAAGGCGCTTGAGAGAACTCTGGTGAAGGAACTAGGCAAAATAGCACCGTAACTTCGGGAGAAGGTGTGCCCTCTATGGTGATTGGATTTACTCCATAAGCTGAAGAGGGTTGCAATGACCAGGTGGCTGCGACTGTTTACTAAAAACACAGCACTCTGCTAACTCGAAAGAGGATGTATAGGGTGTGACGCCTGCCCGGTGCCGGAAGGTTAATTGATGGGGTTAGCGCTTGCGCGAAGCTCTTGATCGAAGCCCCGGTAAACGGCGGCCGTAACTATAACGGTCCTAAGGTAGCGAAATTCCTTGTCGGGTAAGTTCCGACCTGCACGAATGGCGTAACGATGGCCACACTGTCTCCACCAGGGACTCAGTGAAATTGAAATCGCTGTTAAGATGCAGTGTACCCGCAGCTAGACGGAAAGACCCCGTGCACCTTTACTATAGGTTCGCACTGGACTTTGACCTTACTTGTGTAGGATAGGTGGGAGACTTTGAAGCGTATACGCTAGTATATGTGGAGCCAACCTTGAAATACCACCCTGATATATTTGAGGTTCTAACCTGGATCCGTTATCCGGATTGGGGACAGTGTATGGTGGGTAGTTTGACTGGGGCGGTCTCCTCCCAAAGAGTAACGGAGGAGCGCGAAGGTACCCTCAGCACGGTCGGAAATCGTGCAATGAGTGCAAAGGCATAAGGGTGCTTAACTGTGAGACAGACACGTCGAACAGGTACGAAAGTAGGTCTTAGTGATCCGGTGGTTCTTTATGGAAGGGCCATCGCTCAACGGATAAAAGGTACTCCGGGGATAACAGGCTGATTCCTCCCAAGAGTTCATATCGACGGGGGAGTTTGGCACCTCGATGTCGGCTCATCACATCCTGGGGCTGTAGTCGGTCCCAAGGGTATGGCTGTTCGCCATTTAAAGTGGTACGCGAGCTGGGTTTAGAACGTCGTGAGACAGTTCGGTCCCTATCTGCCGTGGGCGTTGGAAATTTGAGGGAAGCTGCTCCTAGTACGAGAGGACCGGAGTGGACGTACCCCTGGTGTTCCGGTTGTCACGCCAGTGGCATTGCCGGGTAGCTATGTACGGAAAGGATAACCGCTGAAAGCATCTAAGCGGGAAGCCCCTCCCAAGATTAGATTTCCCTAGACTCTAGAAGTCTCTAAAGGTCCGTTGAAGACTACAACGTTGATAGGCTGGGTGTGGAAGTGCAGTAATGTATGAAGCTAACCAGTACTAATTGACCGTGAGGCTTGATCATATAACACTCAAAGTGCTTGTGCATTGAGAGATCAGAAGTGATTGGTATGACATACTAAAATACTTAAAAGGTTTCCTGAAGAAGAACAGAGATAATATTTGTTTTATATAAAAACAGATAGAGTCAACGTGATTAGACAGTTTAAATGAAAATAGAGAAAAAGGTCTAATCATGAAACGGTTTATCTGGCCACCATAGCGTATTGGAACCACCCGATCCATCTCGAACTCGGAAGTGAAACGGTACAGCGCCGATGATAGTGTGGGGTCTCCCCATGTGAAAGTAGGACATAGCCAGGTTTTAATTTTAAGCCCTTGCATTATTGCAAGGGCTTTTTTTATGGCTGATGAAAATGTTTTATAGCTAAACATCGTGTATAGTGGTAATTATTTTTCAAGGTATTATCAATAATGAATTATCCGATTGACAATATAAGCGGTGTCATTCTTGCTGGTGGTCAGGCCAGAAGAATGAATCACCAGAATAAATCATTATTAAAAATTAATAATAAATCGATGATTGAGCATGTCATTGTCGCTATACAACCACAAGTTGGAAAGTTATACCTTAATATAAATACTGATTTTAATTCATTTCATCAAATGAATCTGTCTATTATTACGGATGACCAGAGTGAAAAATTAGGCCCTTTGGCGGGTATTAATGCAGTATTATCTCGTATAGATACAGACTATTTAGTGACAGTACCATGTGACTCTCCAATGATTACTTCTGACCTGGTTAATCGATTATTCAAGTCTATGAAAGACAATAGGCCCTGCATTGCTCATGATGGTTTAAGAGCACAACCATTATTTTCCCTAATATCAAAACAATCTCTCCATTCTTTATCTGAGTATATTGCCAGTGGACAGAGAAAAGCAATTACCTGGTTTAAAAATAATCAGGTAAAATATGTCGATTTTTCAGATAAACAAGACAGCTTTATTAATGCCAATACACCCGATGATTTACAAAAATTAGAGGAGATGTATGTCGCTACTTAAACTAGATAAAATAATAGGTTTTGTTGCTTATAGTGGTACGGGAAAAACAACTTTATTAGAAAAAATAATTCCTATTTTAACCAGTAGAGGTTTTAAAATAGCCGTTATCAAACATACGCATCACCAATTTGATATCGATAAGCCTGGTAAAGACAGTTATAGATTACGAAAATCAGGAGCCTGCCAAATTGTAATGGGATCCTCAAAACGTTCCGTAATGATTAAAGAAAACACACAGCAACAAGATGAACCTAATTTAGAAGTATTAGTTAATCAATTAGATCTTGAGGAATTAGATTTTATTCTGGTTGAGGGTTTTAAGCATGAAGCATTTAATAAAATTGAACTTCACAGAAATATAATGAACAAGACTTTTCTCTATCAGGATGATCCAAATATTTTTGCAATTATCTTGGATAAAGAGTCAAAAATTAGTTCTCAGTGTAATTTACCGCAGTTAGATATAAATAACGAATACGAAATTGCCGAATTTCTTATCAATAGAATTTCTAATAGTTAGGAGTAATAAATGAGCAGTCAGACTAGTGAATGTGGTTGTGATAGCACAGCACATAATTTAATGACTATCGATGAAGCAAATGTCATTATTAATGAATCAATTAATAAAATCATAAGTTTAGAGATTGTTGCAATCAGGGATTCACTTAATAGAATTTTGGCATCTGATATCATCTCAAAAATTAATGTTCCATCAGATATAAACTCTGCAATGGATGGTTACGCAATTAAATATAATGATTTAGTTGAAAATTCAATTACAAAATTAAAAATTGTCGGTACCTCATTTGCAGGAAAACCATGGCATGGAAAATTAAATTGTGGTGAAACAATACGTATAATGACTGGAGCAGTGCTACCTGGTACAGCAGATAGCGTTATTATGCAAGAGCATGTAAATAGAAATGATGACTATATTACTATAGAAGGATGTCATAAAAAATCGCAAAATGTTCGAGGAATCGGCGAAGATGTCAATGTTGGAGATGTAATATTAAAAAAAGGTAAATTGATAAGACCTGCAGAAATGGGGTTGTTGGCTTCAATGGGTATTTCAGAAATTAAGGTCATGCAAAAATTACGAGTTGCCTTTTTTTCGACAGGTGACGAATTGCAACCACTTGAATCAACACTATCTTCAGGGCAAATTTATGACAGTAACCGTTATAGTTTGTTTGGTATGTTGAGCCGTTTAGGTGTTGAGTTGATTGATTTAGGAGTGATAAAAGATGATAAAGAACTTATTCGCCAAACATTCATCAGTGCGGCTGAATGTGCGGATGTGGTGATAACATCTGGCGGTGTGTCTGTTGGGGATGCTGATTATGTAAAAGAAATTCTAGATGAGCAAGGGACAATAACTTTTTGGAAATTAGCCATAAAACCTGGGAAACCACTGGCATTTGGTAAAATGAATCAATCTTTATTTTTTGGGTTGCCAGGAAATCCTGTTTCAGTAATGGCAACATTTTATATGATTGTACAACCTGCTTTACTAACTATGATGGGTCATCAGAATACACAAGTATTTACAGTACAGGCTCGTGTTTTATCCGATATTAAAAAAAGACCTGGCCGTTTGGAGTTTCAACGAGGTATTTTACAGCAGGAGAAAGGTCAGCCGTTAACAGTAAATTCAACGGGTGGTCAAGGTTCTCATATGATGACAAGTATGAGTAATGCAAATTGTTTTATTGTATTGGAGCAAGACAACGACGGTGTGAAAAAAGGTGAGATGGTCAATATTATTCTTTTCGATGGATTCATGTGAATTAAGGTGCCAGGTTAATGTTTAATAATACTCATCATATACCAAGTGTGCTGACATTTTCTG
>Ga0233448_1003376_pt1 | contig 10041 bp, 9 predicted proteins | sample SI_124_October20_2_FD_183015 | JGI IMG/M metagenome (GOLD analysis project Ga0233448, IMG submission 183015) | Seawater microbial communities from Saanich Inlet, British Columbia, Canada - SI_124_October2016_150_MG | ecosystem: Environmental > Aquatic > Marine > Inlet | place: Canada: British... | reverse complement strand
ACTGCAAGTGCTTCAGCACATTTGTCAACCTGTACTGCCACACGGTCACCGACAGCAAGTCCCATTTCTCTGAGTGCATTTGCAGAACGTCCAGCCATACGGATAAAAGAATCATGGCTGATCGTTTTTCCATCAGGCAGATAAAGGAATGTGGTCGAATGTCCGGCGTATTTTCCGAACAGAGTTTCATATAATGGGTTGGACATAAAATAGCTCTTAATTCTTATCTTTGATGAATCTGTAAAAAGACCGAAAACCGTGTCAATTCAAAATGATAATTTTTGGTCTTCAGACTTTTTAAAGGACTGTCCTATTTTAAAGGTTTTACAGAAATTTTAACTACTACTTGATCGGTCTTTCTTAAACAAAGTCCTAATGTGCTATACTTCACTATTCTCGCGAAATGACTAATCACTTTCAGTTTTAATGAGTTCTCCTCAGGAAGTAACGACGTTCCGGACGTCCAACTCCTCCATAATTCACATCAACATCCAGCATAGTTTGGGAAACTAAAAATTCAAGATAACGCCGTACAGTGGTTCTGCTTGCTCCAATTAGTGAAGCCACTTCTTCGGAAGTTAAGCTGGAATTCTGTCTGGTGCTGAAGACCTGCTGCACCTTTTCTAAAGTGAGCCCGTCAATTCCTTTAGGTAATTCCGCTGATTCATGCAAGTCACTGCTGCCTGCGTGCAGTGCTCTGTCAACGTCGTGCTGATCAAGCTGATCGATATTTGAAAGCTGATTTTTTGTTTGTCTATAACGCTGCAGAGTGGTTTGAAAACGTGACAAAACAACTGGTTTGAGAATATAATCAAAAACCCCTCCATGCAGGGCTTCATTGAACAAATGGACTTCTTTCGCCGCAGTGATTGGAATCACATCGACCTGTTTACGGTGGAGCCTCGTTTGTTTTAGAAATTCCAATCCGTTTCCTTCCGGAAAGAAAATATCAAGCAGTAACAAATCCGGTTCAAGAACATCCAACTGCAGTTGAGCATCCTCAAGAGTATTGGCAATACCAACAACTTCAAAACCATCCGTTTTTTCAACGTAACGTCGGTGAATTTCCGCAATCCGCTCATCATCGTCTATGATCAAAACACGCAGGTTCATCCTGTTTCTCCAGCTGAATTAGGATGTTTGGGAATATAAATTGTGAAACGCATTCCCCCGATTGAACTCCGGACTACCGTCAAATGACCTCCTAGATATTCCAAATTTTGCTGAACCAGAGAAAGTCCAATTCCGCGTCCTGCTCCGGATTTGGTAGTAAAGCCGTGCTTCAGTAATAAATCAACCGACTCAACTTCGATTCCGCTACCTGAATCTTCTACCTCGAAAATCAGATCATTGCCGAAATCAGTCATTGAAAGCTGCACCATGGGTTCTCCGGAAGGATTCTCCTTTGCCGCTTCAATCGCATTTTCCAGCAAATTACCCAGGATAGTAACTATTTTTTCGCGACTGATATTCTCCGGAAAATCAATCATCCGGCTTTCCGGATCAAGTTTAAAATTTATCCTCAATTCCTGCGCACGATTATATTTCCCAAGGATTATGGCGGACAATAACGGTTCCGGAACTGTCTCTGCTAATGTGCCAAGCAATTCCTGATATCCGGAAGTTTCACGTCCGATCAAATCGAGCGCTTCCTTGTGTGATCCGAGTTGAATCAGACCGGCAAGCGTGTGCAGTTTGTTCGAATATTCGTGAGTCTGTGTGCGCAGGGCTTCTGAATACTCCTGAATTTGCGTCAGTTCTTGTGCCATCCGGTCAATTTCCTGTTTACGGCGGATGCTGGAAACAACTCCTGTGACACGTTCATTTTGCCAGATAGGAACACGGTTAACCACAACTTCAATATCACCAATCATCATTTCCTGATCAAATTGTGCTTCACCGCTTTCCAGGACTTCCAGCATTCTAGTCTGCGGTAATATTGACTCAATAGGTGTGCCGATTCCTGATTCCGGTTTGATATCCAAAATTTTGGCTGCTTCGTGATCGAGCATGGTTACTCGACCTTCATCGTTGATCGCAACAACACCTTCACGGATGGAATCCAGGATCGCATTACGTTCCTTGAACAATGTTGCAATTTCAGCAGGTTCCAGCCCAAAAATTGAAACTTTAACGTCCCGTGCAATTAGCCATGTACCAAGACCGCCTAATAAAAATAAAATAAAAACCCATAGCAAAATTCGCTGCAGATAATCCGCGGTTACTTCCTCAACAGTTTCCTGTAAATAACCTACAGAAACAACGCCAATCACTTTTCCTGAATCATCAAATACCGGAACTTTCCCACGCATCGAAGGCCCAAGTGTACCCACCGCTTTTGAGATATAAGCCTCTCCTCCTTCAAGCGCGCGTGCATTATCACCGCCGACCATGAACTTGCCGATCCTTTCCGGCACAGGGTGACTGTAGCGTTTGCCTTTATGGTCTCCAACCACCACAAATTTTGCACCGGTTGCTTTTCTTACGGATTCTGCATATTGCTGAATCTCGGTAGAATTTTTCTTGAGTAAACCTTGCTGAATTTCTGTAGTAAGCGAAACTGCCTTTGAGACATTCAAGGCATTACGTCCTATGTATTCTTCCAGAATTGAGGAAACGAGTACAGAAACTAGTAGCCAGGTAATGCTGATCAGTACACCCAGCAGAAGCGACATCAACAGCAACATCCGCCCGTGAAGAGTACGGGGCAGTGAAATCATAGGAAAAGAGCGCTTCATAATAATACAGGTATCAATGGCATAATCTCAAAAACTGCTTCTGTTTGAGCGGTATTTGTTCAAATGGAGTTTAGTACAGCGACAGCAAAAAATTTTACCATTATGTGCTAGACACTGTGCTAGCTGTTGAACTAAGCTGTTGTGGCATCAGGCTGGTTTTCCGGAGCCGCACTTTTAAAGGCATCCAGTTTAATACAGTGCTCCCAAATGGATTGAATAAGTGGATAAGCAGAGAGATCACACTTAAAACGCAGACCATTGTAGACCTGCGGAATCAGGCAGACATCAGCCAGACTAGGTGAATCACCAAAACAGAATTGCCCTGCTGAACCATAACTTTTTAGAGTTTTTTCAAACGCGCTAAAGCCTTCCGCAATCCAGTGCTGATACCAATACGTTTTTTTGTCTTCGTTCAAACCCAGCTCTTCTTCCAAATACTTCAGCACACGTAGATTATTTAATGGATGCATCTCCATTGCAATCTGGTACGCCAGGCCACGAACCTGCGCGCGCTCAGTTATTCCTGATGGTAAAAGTTGAGGATCCGGATGCAGTTCTTCAAGGTACTCGATAATCGCTAGAGATTGCGCAATAAATTGTCCGTTTGACTCAAGTAACGGAACCAAACCCTGTGGGTTGTTTTGTTGATAATTTTGCTGTTTTTGATCACCTAAACGCAAATTAACAGGAATGGATTCCCAATCCAGTGCTTTAAGTTCCAAGGCAATACGTACACGAAAGGCCGCAGAAGATCGATAATAACCGTATAATTTTAACATAAAGCTAACTCGAGTAATCTAAAGGATTTAACCACGATAAGGTTTCACCTGTTGTTTGATTTCTCCAAAAATGGACTGCCCCTGTGGATCACGCATTTCAATACTAACCCAGTCATCAAATTTCATAAATTCGGTTTTAGGTTTTCCATCAGCAATAGTTTCGAGCATTCTGACTTCCGCGAGACAACAGGAACCGCTGGAGCGGTCAACATTCGAGACAGTTCCGGAACCGATAATCGTTCCGGCAGTCAAAGGCCGGCTCTTCGCAACATGGGCGATCAAACGCGGAAAATTAAAAGTCATGTCAACACCCGCATTTGGTTGACCGATCAACTCGTCATTGAGAGTTACACGCAGTGGCAAATGAAGTTTTCCGTCAGACCATGCTTCGCCAAGTGCATCTGGTGTTACTGCCAGCGGAGAAAAAGCACTGGAGGGTTTAGATTGATAAAAGCCGAAACCCTTGGACAATTCCTGCGGAATTAAATTACGCAGTGAAACATCATTAACCAACATCAATAACTGGATGTGCTGCCCTGCATTCTCTTCTGAAACTCCCATCGGGACATCATCAACAATCACCGCAACCTCCGCCTCAAAATCAATCCCCCAGGCTTCATCCGCAATTTGAATCGGCTCCTGAGGATCCAAAAAAGCATCTGAGCCTCCTTGATAAACCAGCGGGTCACTCCAGTAACTTTCCGGAATTTCCGCGTTACGGGCTTTGCGTACCAGTTCAACATGATTCACATAGGCACTGCAGTCCGCCCAGTGATATGCTCTGGGCAATGGAGAGGCACAGAGCGCTGGATCAAAAGTTTCAGACGCAATTTGATTTTCTTCAAGCGCTTGTGATATTTCTCTCAAACGTGGTTCACAAACTGACCAATTGTCTAAGGCACTTTGTAAAGTCTGTGCGATTTCAGTAACTGTTGTATAGCGGTTCATGGTTTTGTTTACAACCACTAAACGGCCGTCACGTCCGTTTTTAAGTGAAGCCAATTTCATTTTTTACCTTTTATTTTTCCTCTGTTGTTGCGAATGTACCATCATGAAGCCATGCGGCATGTTTTGGAGCTTTCTTAGTCCGGTCCCATTCTTCGATCATGGCCGGCGCAACTTCATGCAGTTCTTCCAACATTCCGGGTTTTGCAGTGTTTACGGCAAGTTCCAGCCGATGGCCACTGGGATCAAAAAAGTAAATTGATTTGAAGATGGTATGATCAACCGGACCCAACACACCCAGTCCCTCTGCCTCAAGACGAGCCTTGGCGGAGAGCAGGGATGCCATGTCCTCCACTTCAAAAGCAATATGCTGCAACCATTCCGGAGTATTCGGATCTTTCTGCATCGTTGGTGAATTTGGTACTTCAAAAAATGCGAGTACATTTCCATTTCCCGCATCCATAAAAACGTGCATATATGGATCAGGTTCTTTTGTAGAAGGCACTTCATCTTCCGCGATGGCCAACTGAAAATCCATGCCCATTACCCGCTGATAAAACTCCACCGTTTCCTTGGCGTTCGTACAGCGGTATGCAACATGGTGTATGCGTTTAATTTTCATTTCAATCTCCTTAGTTCTCTATATTTTCAATTACACCACGCTCAACCTGGTCGCGTTCAATAGATTCGAATAAGGCCTTAAAGTTGCCCTCGCCGAATCCATCGTCTCTCTTGCGTTGAATAAATTCAAAAAATACGGGACCGATCATGGACTCAGAAAAAATTTGCAACAACAAGCGTGGTGCGCCGTTTCCGGTAGAACCATCCAATAATATTCCACGCGGCTGAAGTTCCTCCAGCGGCTCACCATGTCCAGGTAGTCTTTCTTCCAACATTTTATAATAAGTTTCAGGCGGTGGTTTCATAAAATTCAGCCCCCGTGCTTTCAGCTTATCCCAGCTTGCAAGAAGATCATCCGTTTCCAAAGCAATATGTTGAATACCTTCGCCGTTGTAAGCCATTAAATACTCTTCAATTTGTCCTTTACCTTGAGATGCTTCTTCATTCAAAGGAATACGGATACGTCCGTCAGGTGCAGTCATTGCTTTTGAAAAAAGTCCGGTGTGCTTACCTTTAATATCAAAATAACGTATCTGGCGAAAATTAAAAATCCGCTCATAAAATTTTGCCCAATAATCCAAGCGGCCACGGTAAACATTGTGCGTGAGATGATCAATCATTTTAAAATCACAACCTGCAGGATGTAAGTCAACCCCTTCCAAAAATATGAAGTCAATGTCGTAAATCGAAGAACCGTCTTCATAGCGGTCAATCAAATACAGCGGTGCGCCGCCAATTCCTTTGATGGCCGGCAAACGTAACTCCATTGGGCCAACAGGAATTTCAATCGGCTGAGCGCCTGATTCAAGTGCTCTGGCATATGCGTCTTGAGAGTTTTTTACCCGAAAAGCCATTCCGCACGCAGACGGTCCGTGCTCTTCTGCAAAAAAATATGCAGGACTATTTTTCTCGTAATTGATGATGAAGTTTATCTCGCCCTGCCGATAGAGCATCACATCTTTTGATTTATGATTCGCCACATGTGAAAAGCCCAAAAGCTCAAATACCGGTTCCAGTAATCCACGTTCCGGAGAGGCAAACTCCACAAATTCAAAACCATCCAAACCCAGCGGGTTTTCAAAAATATCTGTCATTTTTCGCTCCTTTTTTAAGTGTCTGTAAAATATTAACACCTTTGCTGAAACAAGCATGAAAATGTAAATGTTTTACACTTTCAGCAATTGTCCTGTATTTCCTGCTGTGAAAACCAAACACCCCATGAACAATATGAACAAAATGAAGTAAACAAAAAGAAAACTCTTTATCAGCACAATCTTGCCAGCAGCTTTGCGCTAGTTTAGCATTTGTATATCGTAAATGCACTCTTGTAGATTTACAGTTTAACTTTGCGAAATTGTATGAAAGGCCAAAATTGTCGATGGTTCGGTTTTCTCACCACTGCAGCAATGGCAGTGGAACATTCCATTAATATTCATCACGGTTAAATCGATACGGGCTCATTGCAGTTTATAGTCTTAAGATGTCTTTGATACGAAATGTTCCACTTCGAACCAGTTATAAAGTTCGAAGTGGATAATTCGGAACACTTTTTTGTGTTTCTACTCAAACTTCGGCTAAATGCCGGTTTCATCAATTCTTAAAATAATCAGGAGAATATCATGAAAAAACTAGCAAAATTATTTGCTGCAACACTTGCCTCGCTTACTATTTCCCTGGGAAGTTTGTCTGCAGTTGAAATCAATAAAATTCATTTTCTTATCCCCGGCGGTGCCGGTGGTGGTTGGGACGGTACAGCGCGTGGTACCGGAGAAGCCCTGAAAAATGCAGGACTGATAGACACAGCCACTTTTGAAAACATGTCCGGTGGCGGCGGCGGAAAAGCGATTGGCTACTTGATCGAAAATTCTATGAGCAATCATGGAACGTTGATGGTTAATTCAACACCAATTGTTATCCGTTCATTGACAAAGGTTTTTCCGCAGAACTTCCGGGATTTGACCTTAATTGCCGGAACCATCGGTGATTATGCTGCACTCGTAGTGCCGGCCAATAGTTCATACAAAAACTTCACCGACCTGGTTAATGCATACAAAAAGAATCCGGAAAAAGTCGCCATCGGCGGAGGTTCTGTTCCCGGAAGTATGGATCATCTGGTTCCTGCAATGGCCTTCAAAGCTGCCGGTGCAGATCCGACAAAAGTAAAATACATTCCTTTCGATGGCGGAGGTAAGGCAATGGCCGGACTTCTTTCCGGAGAAGTTGACGCGCTTTCCACAGGATTTTCAGAAGCAGTTGGAATGGCAAACTCAGGCAAAGTACGAATCATTGCAGTTACTTCAGAGAAACGCGTAGATGCCGCACCGAATGCTCCGACCTTAATTGAGCAGGGTTACGATGTGACATTTGTCAACTGGAGAGGATTTTTTGCTGCTCCTGACCTGCCGAGTAATATGCGCAAAGCCTACATTGAAGTTCTGGGAAAAATGTACAAAACACCTGAGTGGGAAAAAGTACGCGCCCGTAATGGCTGGGTTAACATTTATAATCCTGGAGACAAGTTCATGGTTTTTCTTGCTGAACAGGAAAAAGTTATCGGAAACCTGATGCGTGAGCTCGGATTCCTGTAGACCATAGTAATTTCGTTTTTTCCGGGAAGTTTTTCTGCTTCCCGGAATTATGAATCTGTAGCCTGTTTTCACCATGCTTGATCTGAACCGTGCAGTGGCTTTAGCACTGCTGGCTTTTTCCAGCGGTTATGCCTACCTCGCTTTTACCTACCATCTCCTCCCTTTTGAACTTTTCCTATCGGTACGTCCGAACACCATGCCGCTTGCACTTGCCGTTGGCGGAATCGTTTGCTCCATCGCACTGCTGATCAAACCGCAGTCTCAGGAGCATGAAACTGAAGGTGATGGAACTGTCAATCGTGCAGACGGTGAATATCTCAAAAATCCGCAAAATTATAATTGGATTCAGGGAATCGCGCTTTTGGTGCTGGCGACTTTTTATGCGCTTTTTCTACGTAGTTTAGGTTTCCTGTTTTGCACCACAGCTTTTCTGATCTTAGGCGGAATATTGCTTGGCGAGCGGCGTTACATTTTACTGATCTCAATTTCATTTACCGCCAGCATTTTGGTTTGGTATCTCGTAGATCAGGTTCTAACAATTTTCCTGCGCCCATGGCCGGGATGGTTTTATTAAAAATAATTTTACAATGATTCCGCTGCGTTGTACTTCAAAATATTATTGTAATTTGTCTCGAGTAAAGCAACTCGGCAGGGAGAGTTCCAATGTTTGATGGAATGCTGCTAGGGCTTGAAACTGCCTTTACGCTGCAAAACATGCTTTTTGCGGCGCTTGGATGTTTTATTGGAACAATCATTGGAATGCTTCCCGGACTCGGTCCAATGTCAGTTGTGGCAATCATGATTCCGGTAAGCCTGCAAATCGGTGATCCGTCGACAACGCTGATTTTATTGGCCGGAGTTTATTACGGAGCAATTTTCGGAGGTTCTACTTCATCAATCCTGATTAATGCACCAGGAGAGGCCGCGGTAGTAGCAACGGCATTTGACGGTTATCCGATGGCGCAGAAAGGACAAGCGGGTAAAGCATTAACAATTGCTGCAATTTCTTCTTTTTCCGGAGGAACAATCGGTGTAGTCCTGCTGATGTTTTTTGCACCTGCACTGGCCAACTTCGCTATTTTGTTCTGGTCTGCAGAATACTTTGCTCTAGTGTTGGTTGGCTTATCCGCGATTTCAGCCTTTGCCGGTAAAGGTAAAGTTCTTAAGGCTTTGATGATGACTTTGCTCGGACTGATGCTGGCCACCGTTGGAGAATCCTCACTTTTCCATGCACCGCGCTTTACACTGGGCATCATGGATTTACAAAGTGGAATTAACTTTGTAACTTTGGCCATGGGACTTTTTGCGGTTCCGGAAGCATTCTTCCTCGCAATTGACAAAATCCGCGGCAAAAAAGGTAGTTCAAAAAAATCTCAGGAAATTTCAAATCTCCGTATTAACCGTAAAGAAGCGAAAGCTATTATGCCTGTAATCGCACGGCAATCCGTTCAGGGATTCCTGATTGGTGTCATGCCGGGAACAGGTGCGACGATTGCCTCATTTTTAGGTTATGCAGTGGAGCGCAACCTTGCCAGTCCGGAAGAACGTGAGGAATTCGGTAAAGGTTCAATCAAAGGTTTAGCGGCTCCGGAAACCGCAAACAATGCGGCCAGCACGGGTTCTTTCGTGCCGTTGCTGACTTTAGGAATTCCGGGTTCAGGTACGACCGCCGTACTTTTGGGAGCTTTCATTGCCCTCAATCTGCAACCCGGACCGCAACTTATGCAGGATCGCCCCGAGGTTTTCTGGTCAATTATCATGTCCATGTATTTCGGTAACATTGTACTGTTGGTACTTAATCTTCCGCTGGTTCCTTACATCGCAAGATTGTTGACAATTCCACGCAGTTTTCTAATTCCATTCGTTCTTTTTTTCGCAATGGCTGGAGCATACATAGGTCAAAACAACGCCACAGAATTGCTGATGCTGTTGGGATTCGGAGTACTTGCGATTATTTTCAGATTTGCGGATTATCCCTTGCCGCCGTTGCTGATCGGTTTTGTACTTGAACAAATGTTTGAGGACAATCTCGGAAGAGCGATGCGTAACGCAAACGGCATCCAATTTATCTGGGAACGACCGATGACGCTGATGCTGATTATTTCTGCAGCGATCTTCATTCTTATTCCACTCATCCGGGATTGGCTGGCAAAAAAACATAAGTAAAAAACAAGTCATGACCATCCCTAGTATTTCCTTAATCAGTCCTACAGGTGCGCTGGGAATGGGGTTTCTCGATGAATCCTTAGAACGCGGAATTGGGCTTAAACCGGATGTAATTGCCTGTGACGCCGGCTCAACCGATTCCGGACCTTTCTATCTCGGCTCCGGAACCCCAAAAATGTCACGCCGCGCTATTTTACAGGATTT
>Ga0233448_1003364_pt1 | contig 10068 bp, 8 predicted proteins | sample SI_124_October20_2_FD_183015 | JGI IMG/M metagenome (GOLD analysis project Ga0233448, IMG submission 183015) | Seawater microbial communities from Saanich Inlet, British Columbia, Canada - SI_124_October2016_150_MG | ecosystem: Environmental > Aquatic > Marine > Inlet | place: Canada: British... | reverse complement strand
TTCTGAAGCAACAGCATTTATTTTTCCCAGCTTATATGAAGGATTCGGATTACCAATTATTGAAGCTATGGCCTGCGGTTGCCCGACAATTAGCTCCAATCGTGCCAGCCTTCCGGAAATTGGCGGTAACGCTGCCCATTTTTTTGATCCATTGGAGATAAGCGACATGGCTGAAGCAATCCAGAAAGTCTGTGAAGATACGGAGTACCGTCAAACACTTGCTCAGCGTGGACCAGAACATGCGAATAATTTCAAATGGGAAGCCTCATTCAAAAAGCATATGGCATTGTTTGAAACAATTTTGAATTAAATAATTTTTCTTTTCTCTAAATATATATGTCCAGCTTTAAGTTGAACTCTTGCCTGAAAATTCCAATGGTCAATAAAAGTACAGTCTGGTGGCTTAGCGGCATAATGGTGCTTGGAGCCATTCTCCGCCTATCTATATACAACTTAGACCCTTTGTTTATGGATTCAGCGTATTATGCTTCCTTAGGAAGATCTATTGCAGAAGGTGACTACCTGCTTCAAGTTAATCATTTGAGTGACAAACCACCTTTATTTTTTTATATTCAGGCACTTTGTTTTAAGTTGTTTGGTGTCTCAGAATCCATTGCTGTTCTTCCGAATTTTCTAGGGGGAATGATTAGTATAGGCATAATCTATTTATTAGGAAGAGATTTAAAAAACCCAGTAGCAGGTTTTATAGCGGCTTTTCTTTATGCGATTTCTCCCGGTAGCGTTTGGCTTTCATCATGGGGGCTCGCAGATTCTCTATTCATGACCGTCACATTGTTGTCGTTTTGGACATTATTACATCGTCGATTTTTCTGGACAGGTTTTTTGATTGGGATAGCTTTTGGTATAAAACAAACAATCCTTTCCTTCGGACCGCTCTATTTCCTCTGTCTGCTAATAATCGAATTCCATCATCATTCCGGAAAAGAGGCTCTACATTCCGTCTCAAAATCTGTATTAAAAATGATGCCTGGGTTTTTTTCTGTTTTTTTACCAGTTCTTTATTGGGGTTTGTTTTTAACCAGTGAAAGAATGAAACTTTTCAAATTGGTATCAAGCTTTATTTCAGGAACACAAGAAACGAATTTTCAAGGGACACCTCTTGGGCGCCTTTCAAGCATTCAAAGAGATTTGGGGGAAGTTGTTGGTTTGAGTTGGCACTGGATAATAGGGCTCTTTGTGTTGTCGATGATTCTACTTCTGGGAAAGATGTGTAAGCAATGGCAGCAGCAAAAACCCATTGAATTAAACCACAAACTGCTTTTAAGCTTCAATGTTTTCACATTGTTTTTTTTCTTCTTGTTGATTTTTGTCTCACATAAATACATAGGGTTTTGGTATGTTTTCCCAATTTTCCCTTTCCTAATTTTGACTGGAAGCATTACTTTATTAGAACTTCTAAACACCCGATATCTGAGTTGGAACAGAAATACACGAGCTAAGATAATAATCGGTATCTTGGGGGCAATCATTTTAATAAGTGCATTTACCTCTGCAACTGCGAGAGTTAATCAAATTGGCGAAAACTTGAGAAATTCTCCTTATCAAGGAGTTCAAGAAGTTATAAAAGTAATAAAACCTTATTTGCGGAATGGAAATAGTTTCATTTTTGAAGAAGATCTGGGTTGGATGCTTCGCTATTATCTCTTTGGAGAAAAATACCGAAACCTTCACTATGATTTCGGCGATCAAAATTTGGAAAATATGAAAAGTGTTCTTTTTCAAGAACCTTATACTAATTTTTATGTTCTACTTTATCGTCCTCGCTTTGATGATATTGTGCTAATGAGGCAAATATTAGCGCCGGAGTATAGAGTAGAAGAAATTTTTCGTAATAACGGAGACAACTTCCGCTTTTATAAAATTGTTTCAACTTTCCCAGAATCCCTTAATAACACACAAATACTACCTGAGGATTGGGGAAAAGAGTGGAGAATTTGGTGGTATAATATTTTAGTCAAAAAGTGGCCTGAGGCAAAAAACATAGAAATTTCTCGACAGTGGAATGAGACAGCAAAGCAATTTGAAGTAAAGCTGGTGGCAGAGCAAGTACCTTTCAAAGATTTAGTCGTAAGCAAAATGCAGGTCTCAATCAATTCTCCAATACCAAGTGTTGCTCCTTCAATATTTTACAATTGGCCTATATTTAAAGAGCATCAAGGGATTTCAATGCAATTGTTGATAAATGGAGAAACAATGGAAAAATCTATTTTAGATAAGTTTAAACAGGTCAAAAATATTAAATTTCGTACGGAACAATCTTTTACAAATATTCATGCTTTTGGTCAAGTTGAGACAACCTCGTTGGAAATCAATGTAGATGTCCATTTGAAATTAGAGCCGGAACTTGTTCGTGTAGAAATACAACGATTTTTGCTAAACAACTGGGATTTAACCTGGTTTACAAGTATGTTCAAGAACCATCCGATTCCTCCATTAAAAGTTAATACATTTCCTCCATTAGAACTTCGGCTACAAAATGTTAAACAACAAAAAGGACTAATTGTGCTTGATTATGAAGCTCCAGAAAGAATAAGCAAATGAAATCAATACCGCGTTTCAAATACGGTGCTGAAAACTCTGTACACTGTTACAATGAAGAAGAAAGGCTCCAGCTTTCAGAATTTGCCAGATTTTTCAAAACAGATAACACCATCTATTATTGCTTTGTGAAACAACGCAAATGTCACACAGAATAAAAAATGAAAGTAGTAATTATAATTCCATGTTATAACGAGGCTGACAGGCTAGATACAAATAAATTCATAAACTATCTTTCTCATAATACACATCTACATTTTCTCTTTGTAGATGACGGTAGTACAGATAGTACTAATCTAGTCATTCATCAGCTAGTATCAAAGTTTAGTTCTCAAGTTTTCTTGCTAACAAATGAAACCAATAAAGGAAAAGCCGAATCAGTAAGATTAGGAGTACTTGAAAGTTATAAAATGAATCCGGACTATATCGGCTTTTTAGACGCTGATTTGGCTGCACCAATTGGGGAAATTGATAACTTATTAAAGATAATTAAAAATGATAAAACAAAGGAGGTAGTATTTGCTTCACGAATTCAACTTATTGGAAGTGAAATTAATAGAAATTATTTCAGACATTTCATTGGCCGTTTATTTGCCACATCTGTAGCACTATTTTTGAAAATAAGAATCTACGATACTCAATGTGGTGCAAAGATATTTTCAAGGATAATTTGTGATGATATTTTTTGCGAACAGTTTATTTCACCATGGTTGTTTGATGTAGAAATTTTTGCCAGACTTTTAAATGTCTATGGAATGGAAAAAACTATTCAAATGTCTTATGAGCACCCTGTAAGCAAATGGACAGATATTGATGGTTCTAAAGTTAAACCACTCTTTTTTCTAAAGGCTCCTTTTGAATTATTCAAGATTGTTCGACATTATAAATTGAGATAAAGTATGGATATAAGGGAGATTGATAATTTCAAAGGTATTGAAGAGGAAGTTAACCATTGGTGGATTAGAACAAGGTTTAATTACATAAGTGAAATTATAAAATATTATAATTCTAACAATATAAATATCATAGAATATGGATGCGGTACTTGTAATAATATCTACTATTTATTAAAAAAAAGTCCACATTCCTCTATAATAAAATCCATAATTGGTGTTGATCCTAACTTAACTGATCTTGAAATCCCAGCTTGGGCAAAAAATAGTAATTGTACTCTAGAAAATGAATTAACAAAGGCTCAACAGGTAGATATTGTAATTGCAATGGATGTCCTGGAACATATTCAAGATGATTACTCAGCTCTTAAACAGTGGAAAAACACCTTAAAACCAAATGGACTAATACTTATATCAGTTCCTGCATTTCAACATTTGTGGTCAAATCATGACATTTTTCTAGGTCATCATAAGAGATATAATAAAAATATTTTAAATGAACTTGCAGAGTCTGTAGGATTTCAAACTGTAAAAATACACTATGCATTCTCATTTATCTATCCAGCTGTAATATTACTACGAAAATGTTTGCCACAAAAATATCATAAAAATAGTGATTTAAAAAAGAGCAATAAATTTATTAATATAATTCTCTACCTCTTAGGATACTTAGAATATAAAGCTGGAGGTTCAAATTATTTTGGTACGAGTGTAGTAGGCATATTTAAAAAAGACGGACTATGATATCAATAAGAAATGTATATAGTTTGTGGTTTATCATTTCTGTATGAAGTGGCCCACAGGTCAAGGACATTTTTTATATACCTGGCAAAAGCAAAGAATGAATGCGCTACAATGTTGATCGCCACAAAGATATACTTAGTTTCTATGATGTCGGATTTAATCAGAAAAACTTTAAATTCAACAATTTTAATCAAAATTGGATCGAGCAAAGCATTGGAGTTGGGATTGAAACTAAAATTACAAAAGGGGATATTCTGCTGATACTTCCTAATTCAACAATTTCTCAGGCAGAAATATTGTCAAATCTTCAAGGTTTACGGCTACAAGAAATAATCCACACGCAATCACCAAATTATTTCGAATTACCTGAAATTAGGCATTTCTTGAAATTTATAACGTTAAAAAATTATCCTAAGATACTAGGCACAAGAATGGTATATCGTGAGGTCGATTATGCAATTTATGAAGTACTTTAAAGTACTAGATCAAATTCACGATTTAATTGCTTCACACAATCTAAAAGCCTCAAGTAATAATGCGTAAATATTTTGCAAGTCCTAGTTTTCGTAAATATTTTGCAAACACTTCCTGGCTTTTGAGTGAGAGGGTGCTCAGGATGGTTGTTTCTCTCTTTGTCGGTATTTACGTGGCTCGTTATCTTGGCCCTGAACGCTTTGGTTTACTGAGTTACACACTGAGTTTTGTATGGTTATTCAGTTCACTGGCTTCTGTTGGATTGGACGAAATCCTTGTACGTGAGTTGGTAAAATCCCCGGAACAACGTAATAATTTACTTGGAACAGTATTTTGGTTGAAGGTCTGTGGTACTCTAGTAATGGGGACTACCATTGCGCTGGTACTAAAATATACGGTAGAGGATCAACAGACATACTGGATGATTGCACTTATAGCTTTGGGGTTCCTCTTCCAAGTAACAAATGTCGTTGACTTTTATTTTCAATCCCAGGTTCAATCTAAATTTGCGGTTCGTGCACAAGTAATTCAGTTGATCCTAACTTCCCTTTTCAAAATCTATCTCGTTTGGAACCAGGCAGAACTCATTTGGTTTGCCTTCGCATTGATGCTGGATCAGGCTGTCGTTGCAGTATTGTTTTTGCTCGTGTATCACTGGAAAATCGGGTGGTTCCCTTTCTTTTCTTTTAGGTGGAAACAAGCAAAGAAATTAATGAGAGACGCATGGCCAATCATATTTGCTGGGATGGTAGTTTCATTTTACATGAGAATTGATCAAGTCATGCTTAAGGAAATGCTCGATGCCAAAGCTGTTGGAGTTTATGCGGCAGCGGTTAAACTCTGCGAGGCTTGGTATTTTTTGCCAACCGCTCTGATCGCGTCCATCTTTCCTGCTGTTATTAAGGCTAAAATAAAAAGTAAAACACTTTACGATAAAAGAGTTCAAAATCTCTATGACCTCATGGTGTGGTCTTCTATAGCAGTTGCTCTGCCAACCACTCTGCTTGCAGATTGGGTTATTTTAATACTTTACGGAACAGATTTTCAAGAAGCTGCTGATGTCCTGCGTATATATATTTGGGCGGGAGTTTTTGTCACGCTGGGTATTGCCAACTCAAAATGGTTGATTGCAGAAAATCTTCAACGTTATTTATTTATCAGAACAATCCTAGGAGCATTACTGAATGTGGGGTTAAATTTATGGTTGATTCCAATTTATGGCATCAAAGGTGCTGCTATTGCTACGATGGTGGCACAAGGTACAGTGGGTTTTTTGAGTTTGTCTTTTTTTAAAAAAACACGACATAATTTTTTGTTTGCTGCAAAATCTCTTAGCATTTATGGTGCATATAAAAGAACGTTCCAGAAAATTATAATCAGAGAAAGATGATATTGAAAACTGACAGAGGTATATTTATCCCTAACACATCATTCAACACTCCGGTACTTTTTTTGATTTTCAATCGTCCCAATACTACACAACAAGTCTTCTCTGCTATTAGGAAAGCTAAACCACCCCGCTTATACATAGCCGCGGACGGACCTCGATCTGATTATCCAAATGATGCTGAGAGTTGCGAGATTGCACGCTCCATCGCAACGAATGTGGACTGGGAATGTGACGTCAAAACTCTTTTTAACGATCAGAATCTTGGCTGCCGAAAGTCCGTTAGTGAGGCCATAAACTGGTTTTTTGAGAATGAGCCTGAAGGCATTATACTCGAAGATGATTGCTTACCTAGTCAAAGTTTTTTTTGGTTTTGTCAAGAATTATTAAAACATTTCCAAGATGATACCCGAATCATGCATATTGGTGGAACCAATTTTCAATTTGGTAACTATCCAACTAACGATAGTTATTATTTTTCTCGTTATGCACATGTATGGGGCTGGGCAAGTTGGAGACGAGCATGGAAGTTTTATGATGAGAAAATGGAACAGTGTTCAGTGGAGAATTACAGTGAAATATTGCTTCAATTTACCGATAACCAAAGTTTTACTAAATATTGGTATAAAGTATTTCAACAAACTTCAATCGGTGAAATCAATACCTGGGATTACCAATGGACTTTTGCCTGTTGGAATCAAAAAGGGCTATCTGTGGTGCCGTCAGTGAACTTGGTATCCAATTTAGGATTTTCTGCTGATTCAACTCATACATATAAACCATCTCCACTTGCAAATATGTTAACAGAAAAAATTGATCTGCCACTAAAACATCCTAAACATGTGGTTCGCCATAAGAAAGCTGACAAATATGTAGAGTGTCAGCAATTCAGCAGGCCTATTTTGAATCGTATTCTCCAGTATATCTACAGAATCATGGGATGGAGAAAAAAATGACAAAACCTGTATGTCGTATCTGCTCCGCTCCTGTTTCAGAAAAATTTTCTTCAACTTTGCTAAATAAGTATACTATAAAATATTTTCAATGTTCAATCTGTGGATATGTCCAAACGGAGGAACCATATTGGCTGCAGGAAGCTTATGACACACCTATCAATGAATCAGATACCGGTATGATGATGCGTAGTTTTTGGAATAGAAATATTGCAGCTACAATGATTTATTTTTTGTTTGATAAGAAAAAAATATTTCTGGATTATGGAGGAGGCTATGGTGTGTTTGTACGCTTGATGCGAGATGTTGGATTTGACTTTTATTGGCAAGACAAACACACAGAAAATCTATTTGCTCAAGGTTTTGAGTTTTCGGAAAATACAACCAATCACGTTGAACTCTTGACATGTTTTGAAGCATTTGAACATTTTAATGATCCAATAAATGAACTAGAGAAATTACTGAAAGTATCCAAGAATATCCTTCTGTCTACATTGTTCATTCCTGACCCCATACCACATCCAAATGATTGGTGGTACTACGGTATTGAACATGGACAGCACATTGGGTTTTTTCAAGAAAAAACCTTTGAGTATCTCGCAGAAAAATATAGCCTGCAATTTTACACGAATGGTCAAAATGTTCATTTATTGACAGAAAAACAATTCCCATCATCTGCCTTCAAGTGGTTTACTAAATTTTCGAAAATCATCACTCCGTTTATTAAAACAAGAATGGAATCATTAACATGGAAAGATTCTGAGACAATAAAATCATCTTTATGAAATCGTTTTTTAAAAGACTTCTGCATCGATTTGACCTTGAATTTCGTAATTTTTCAGTAGAAAAATCTGAGAACGCACGATTTTTCACAATGTTGTCTTATCATAACGTGAATACAATCTTTGACATCGGTGCTAATAAGGGCCAGTTTGGTGTTATTTTGCGCGATTTTGGTTATAAAGGAAGAATAGTTTCATTTGAGCCTTTAACTCAAGCAAGAAAAAAGTTACATCAAATTAGTCAAAACGACAAGCTTTGGGAAGTTGCTCCACAATCAGCAATAGGCGAAGTAGATGGAGAAATAGAAATTCATATAGCAGGCAATTCAGAAAGTAGTTCTGTACTCAATATGTTGGAATCCCACATTAAAGCCGCCCCAGATTCAAAATATGTAGGAAATGAAAGAGTCCCCTTGAGAAAGTTGGACACAATTGCATCTGATTTCATAGAAAATGATTCTATTGTTTTTCTGAAAATTGATACTCAAGGTTATGAAGAAAAAGTCATGAATGGTGCTCATGAATTGATTAACAACATAGTTGGACTACAACTCGAAATATCTCTGGTTCCTTTGTATGAAGGTCATAGTTTGTTAGATGAAATGTTGCAAAACCTCAAAGAAAAAGGATTTGAACTTTGGGGAGTATCTACAGTGTTTTCTGACCCTGATACAGCTCAGTTACTCCAAATTGACGCAACATTTTTTCGTCCAACACTAATAGAATTTAAAAAGTCACTACTCATTTCTGGTCAAAAAAAGAGCGTAAAGTTAATTTTTACATCTGTTTTAGTATTTTTTAAATCAATGGTGTTCTATTTATTCGACAGCATTATTAATCAAGAGACTTCAATTCCTAAAGATAGTACCAAAAAAAATATTATTATAATTCGGCAAGATGGAATTGGTGATTTTATTATCTGGCTTGATACTGCTAAAGAATATCGAAAATTATATCCTACAGGTGAATATAGAATTATTTTGGTGGGCAATGAATTGTGGTGTGATTTAGCAAAAGAGCTATCATATTGGGACGAAATTATACCGATCAATTTAAAAAAATTTAAAACGATTTCTAAGTATCGAAGTAATATCTTAAGGAAAATTAAAAATTTAAAAGCAGAATTAACAATTCAACCCACATTTTCACGGGAGTTTTACCATGGAGACTCTTTGGCTCGCGCAAGTGGTGCTTTCAGGAAAATTGGTTCTGCTGGTGATATGAGCAACAGAAACAAACTCAAAAAATGGTTGGCAAGCCGCTGGCATACAGAATTGATTCCAGCATCTCAGGAAAAGATGTCCGAATTGGAGCGTAATGCCGAGTTTTTTTCTTCTCTTTCAGGGATGGCTCACCATGCTAAATTTCCAAAATTATATTTACCAAAGATTAAGTTACCACAAAATTATGCGAAAAATAAATTCTATGTGATGGTTCCCGGAGCTAGTGCTGATATGAAAAAATGGCCGGTTATGTTTTTTTCAACATTAGCTGAAAAAATATATCGAAATACAGGCTGGAACGGTTTGATCTGTGGCACCAAAAACGAATATCATTTGGGAGAACAAATACTTAAAACATGCACTGCTCCACTGGAAAATATAGCCGGGAAAACAGAACTTGTTGAATTGTCAGGGTTCTTAAGTCAAAGCCAACTGATAATCACCAACGATACCGGAACAGCGCACTTCTCTTCAGCAGTCGGCACATCAACCGTTAGCATTTTAGGAGGTGGACATTTCGGGCGTTTTGTACCATATCCTGATTTGCCTGGTCAAACTAATAAAATAAAAGCAGTCTTTCACAAAATGCACTGTTATGGCTGTAATTGGGAATGCGTATATACTTTCAATGATGGGGAGCCCGCCCCATGTATTGCGAATGTCAGCGTTGATGAAGTTTGGCAGGAAGTAGAAAAAATAATTGAAGCTGGGAAGAATTAAGCTGACGAAACCTAAGAGTTTTCTGGGAACACAGATGATCTTACAGAGATTGATGCTGATAACTGGAAATAACTTTTTGAGATTTATTCTTTGCCTTCAATCTTCTTCCTTAATTCAGCAATTCGGTCTCGTAATTCTGCCGCACGTTCAAATTCGAGGGATTCTGCAGCTGCGAGCATTTGTTCCTCAAATTCGGAAATTTTTTCTTCCATGTCGATCACTGTTTCGTAGACTGGACTTTCTTCTGCAGCGTAAGAATCACTTTCCAGCATATCATTCATTTCGACAGGTGCAAAAGACGGTGCGATTTTCCTGAAAATTGTTTTTGGAACA
>Ga0233448_1003317_pt1 | contig 10180 bp, 12 predicted proteins | sample SI_124_October20_2_FD_183015 | JGI IMG/M metagenome (GOLD analysis project Ga0233448, IMG submission 183015) | Seawater microbial communities from Saanich Inlet, British Columbia, Canada - SI_124_October2016_150_MG | ecosystem: Environmental > Aquatic > Marine > Inlet | place: Canada: British... | reverse complement strand
AACGCTGGAGAAAGCGAAGGCTGATCTGTAATGGGTCAGATACGAGTTCAAAATTTGCTCGACCACGAAAGTGTGCAGACTTCCGGCATGGTGTTGAATCACGTGAAACGATTTGAATGGAATAACTGTATTGGTGTGGATAGATGATATCATTTTATGATGTTGACGGCCGTATGGGCTTGAAGAATGTGTGGGATCTCCTTGATTGGGGCAAACACATACAGATAGTATCCCGTATACAAGCGCGTATCGTGAAGGCAGTAAAGAATGGATTAAAACAAACGGCACGCGGCCTTCAACGGCTGCTGTCCAATTCGCTTGCAGCAAAACTTATAGCCATCAAGCGGGTGATATCCAATAGTGGAAAACGAACTCCGGGTGTGGACAATATATTAATTGATACCCCCCGAAAGCGATGGGAAAAGCTCAAGAATCTTAATCTTCCCGAATATAAGGCAAAACCGCTGAAACGTATTTACATCCCGAAAAAGAATGGCAAGAAACGACCATTAGGCATACCGGCCATGCATGACCGGGTGGAACAGGCCCTTGATTTACTGGGGCTTGATCCGGTATCTGAATCCACTGCTGATCCTCATTCATATGGATTCAGGAAAGTACGCTCGGCCCAGGATGCAATGGGAGCTATTTATAATGCGTTGAGACGGAAAGGTAGCGCTGACTGGATTTTGGAAGCAGACATCAAAGGTTGTTTTGACCATATTGGCCATAGATGGCTGGATGAGAACATCCCCATGAATAAGAAGAAATTGCAACAATGGCTCAAGTGTGGTTACCTTGAGAAGCGTACATTTAATCAAACCAATGAAGGAACTCCCCAGGGCGGTTTATGCAAAGCTTAGCATAATCCACCTTATGCAAAGAAAGTGCTTATGCAAAGAAAACAACAAAAGCCCTTTTAAATTCAATGCGTTTTATTTGATTTAGTTTGCATAATCTCCAAAGATGATAGTTGGCGTACTAAAGCCTTAACTATCTTGTAAGGAGATTATTTTATGCAAAAGCAACCATTGATTAACCTGCTCAATGACCTGGAGCAGGAACTGTTACGACTTGGTTATACCCAAGGCACTATGAAATTTTACCGCCGGCGGTGGCAAATGCTGCTACAGTTCGCACGGGAACAAGAAGAAATCTATTATTCAGAACAGATGGGACTCAACTTCATCGAAAAACACTTCCATATTCTTGAAAAAGATTTTGAACGTCCTCTTTCACAGTCAGAGACACAGGAACTACGAATAATAAGGATGATTGGAGATTTTCAGCTTCATCATACAGTGTTGCGCCGGTTCTATAAGCATAAGAAAATTCTTAAAGACCCATATTTTATTGAGATCAGCATTCGTTTTAAACAATATTGTATTGAAAAAGATTATTCCAAGGTAACAATTGACCATTATGTAAAACTATCAGATCGGTTCATGGATTATCTTTCTTCCCAAAGAGTTGACAATTGTAAGAAGATCGACCTTGCTGTAATTAATGCCTATATCAGAACCTTAACCGGTTATGCTTATAAAACTGTGGAACAAAATATTTGCTCTCTGCGTGCTTTTTTTCGATTCCTTTTGGATACTGAAAAAGTTGAAATTGATTTTGCTGCTAAAACACCGATGGTGCAGGCAAGAAAGCAGACACGCATTCCATCAGTATGGACAATAGACGAATTGAAAAAATTATTTGGTGCCATTGACCGAGGAAGCCCAAAAGGAAAAAGGGATTACGCTATTATACTAATGGCTTGCCGCCTTGGTGTCCGTTGTACAGATATTAAAAATTTGAAGATTGGTAACTTCAACTGGGAAGAGAAAAAATTTGTTTTTATTCAATCAAAGACAAGACAGACATTATCTCTTCCTCTGACACCGGATGTGGGTTGGGCAATAATTGATTACCTCAAGTATGGCCGGCCTAAAATAGATAGCCCTTACCTGTTTGTAAAGCATATGGCTCCATTTGGACCATTTTCAGAAGCGGACCACTTAAACCAATTAATTAAAAGATACATGGAGCTGGCCCACCTGCCTACTTTGAAAAAAAGAAGAGGAATGCATTCATTGCGCCATACCATGGCCAGCATGCTCCTTGAAAAGGATACTCCGCTTCCAATCATTTCAGATATCCTCGGCCATGTCGATACCGACTCAACTGCCGCCTATCTGAAGGTTGACATCAGAAAACTGAAAGAATGTTCCCTTGATTTTGAGGAGGCAGCCAACCATGAGTGAAATTATTTATGAAGGTCCTTTTAAGAGTCATATCAAAGATCACGTGGAACTGAAACAGGCTGTAGGATACAAGTACAATACAGATGCAGCCCATTTAAAGCGTTTTGACAGATTTACGTTGGCAAAATATCCCGATGCAACTGTCCTTACAAAGAAAATCGTATTGGACTGGTGCAGCAAGAAAACTTATGAGGCACAGGCGAATCAATGCTCTCGTGCATCGGTCATCCGTCAGTTTGGGAAATATTTGGATTCCATCGGAGTTGAGGCATATATCATTCCAAAAGGATATTATCCTACAGAAAAACAATATACACCCCATATTTATCCAGTCGATGAATTGACAAGGTTCTTTGCACAAACCGACAAATGTCATTACTGCAGCGAATACCCATACAGGCATCTGATTATGCCTGTTGTTTTTCGTATGATCTATATGTGTGGGTTGCGAGTGTCTGAAGCAAGGCTTCTCAAAGTAGGTGATGTTGACCTTGAAAAGGGTATCCTTACCATCAAACATTCAAAAAAGGCTAATAGCAGGCTGGTGCCCATGTCCGATTATCTCTCGCAACTGTGCCGCCAATATTCAAAAAAGGCACATCCTTTTCCAGTACCCGAGGATTACTATTTCCCGGCACAAGAAGGAAAACCAATGACAATAGGGAATGTATATAAAAACTTCCGCAAGTTTCTGTGGCGTGCTGGAATTTCACACGGCGGAAGAGGCTATGGTCCACGCGTCCATGATTTTCGCCATGTTTACGCTGTACACTGCCTGAAAAAATGGGTGGAACAGGAAAAGGATTTAACGGCATATCTTCCAGTACTAAAAACATATATGGGGCACGATTCCTTTCAAGATACTGCCTATTACTTGCGCCTTACCGCAGATGTATTTCCCAATATTACATTGAAACTGGAAACACATTATCCGGAAATTATTCCTGAATTAGGAGGTAGTGCTGATGAAACCTACTGATTTTGCGAAGCATCTTACGGAATTCCTTTCAGTCTATCTTCCATCACAGAAAAATGCCAGTAAAAACACGATTTGTTCCTACCGTGATACGTTTAAGTTGATGATAAAATATTGTGAGAAAAAGGAGAGCCTTCCCGCAGAAAGGATTACCATGGAAACCCTTTCAAGCAAACTAATCATTAATTTTCTGGAATGGCTTGAAAATGACAGAAAATGCTGTATTTCCAGCCGGAACCAGCGACTTGCCGCTATTCATTCTTTTTTTCGATATGTACAGTCAGAAGAACCTGCCGGTATTTTTCATTTTCAAAAAATAATCGCCATCTCAATTAAAAAAACCAAGAAAACTGTGGTGGACCACCTGACTCCAGAAGCGATGAAACTGCTTTTGGAACAACCTGATAAATATACCCCTAAAGGCAGACGTGACCTTACTTTGATGAGTATTTTATATGATACCGGTGCACGTGTACAAGAGCTGATTGATATCAGAGTCTGTGACGTTATCCTAGAAAATCCTGCTGTAATTATCCTGACCGGAAAAGGTAACAAAACCAGAAGAGTTCCAATCATGAAGAACGTGGTTTTATTATTGCAAAATTATCTTGCGGAAAACAAGTTGAATAAACCTTGGAAAAATGAATACCCCCTTTTTACCAATAACCAGCATCATAAACTTACAAAAGAAGGGGTCGCATACATAGTTGCCAAATATGTGGGGAACGGGAGAAAAAAATCAACCATGCTACCACCTAAGGTAAAAGTGCATATGTTTCGTCACAGCAAGGCCATGCATCTTTTGCAGGCAGGAGTGAATCTAATTTACATCCGGGATTTTTTGGGACATGTCGATTTAAAAACCACAGAAATCTATGCAAGAGCAGATACCGAAACCAAACGAAAGGCAATCGAAAATGCATATCCGGATCTAATTGATAGCAATCTTCCTGACTGGAGCAAAGATCAACCACTGCTTTCATGGCTTTCTGAATTGAGGTAGATCAGATATTATGCAAAGCAAATGGAAAACCAAGCTATTATTTATAGCGTGTTAGGAAGTTTACTTTGCATAATACTTTTCTTTGCATAAGGTGGGATAATTTCACCGACGCTTGCCAATATGGCACTTGACGGTATTCAAAACCTCCTTGCAGATAACTTCAGAAAAACTGACAAGATTCATTTTGTCAGGTACGCGGATGATTTCATTATAACAGGCCGTTCCCCGGAATTGCTTGAAACATGTGTCAAACCTTTGATTGAAGGGTTCCTTAAAATCAGGGGCCTGGAACTGTCAGAAGAGAAAACCATGATCACACATATTGATGATGGTTTTGACTTTCTTGGCTTTAACGTCAGGAAGTACAAAGGAAAACTTCTGATAAAACCGTCTAAATCCAGCACCAAAAGTATTAAAGCAAAAGTCAGAGACTATCTGAATGCCAACAAAACCAGGCGAACCGACGTTGTAATTGCCAAACTGAATACCATCATACGCGGTTGGGCAAATTATTATAAACATGTCGTTAGCCGGAAAGTATTCGGGGATCTTGACCATTCATTTTGGCAAATGACATGGAAATGGGCCAGGAGAAGGCATCCAAATAAGTACAAAGGATGGGTTAAAGGTAAATATTACCGAAGGATCAAAGGTCGAGACTGGCGATTCGTGGAAAAAGGTAATGCTGAACCCCTGATTTTATTAGGCCCTACCCGACTCATCAGGCATACAAAGATTAGAGCAAAGGTCAATCCATACGATCCTGCATGGGGGGACTATCTCAAAGCCCGTTGGAAACGAAAACAACTGCTGGGTGTGGCAACACGCCTTATCAATGCTTGAGCCCTGTGAGGTGAAAGTCTCACGCAGGGTTCTTAAGGGGCTTGGGACCGGTAACGGTCCCCGGCTACCTGGCGATAAACCGCTTATTTGGAATGTTATTCTGATAAAAAACAATATGGTTAAATAATGCCAAGAGTATGGACAAAAAAAGAAGTTGAGTTAATTATAAACGATTATTTTGTTATGTTATTGTCTAAACTTGAAGGGACACCATTTAATAAAACCCAGCATCGCAAAAACCTCTCTCAAATGCTTTTAAATCGATCAATGGGTTCAATTGAATTTAAACATCAGAATATTAGTGCGGTTATGATTGATTTAGGATTGCCATATATATCTGGATATAAACCTCGAAGTAATTATCAAGGATTGCTTAAAGAAATAACCGCAGCTTGTCTTGATTCATTTCCGGAATTGATCAAAGCCATTGAAATAGATGTTAATAAATGTGCTGATCTTCAAAATATGAATGATATCCTTAAAGTACTTGTTTACCCTGGCGATGAATCAGTATGGGCAAAGGGTGGTGGACATTATTCAAAGCTAAATAAGGCCTTGGCACGTCCTCCACCTAAGCGTCCCAACCAGAGACATAAATCATCAGTAACTATACGTAAAAAACACCCTCTAATAATCGGTGCGAAACATCATTTTGAAAAACAACTCTACGTTCATGAGTTAGGGTATCTCAAACCGACGAAAAAATTACTCGTGGACCTGGTAGTCTCCAAACCATGCCTTGATAAAGCTTTGTCATTTGCTAATGAGCTTTTTCTTTTATTGGAGTCTAAGGATTATCATGTGGTTATTGCTCCAGATTCGGAGCAATTTCGACGAGCAGACTTTGAAAATCATGAAGTCCCCCAAAATCACGATTACCAAGGCCTCTGGTCTCCATGGCGGTGCACCACAATCTATCTTGGAACTGTTGCGATTGGTTTGACAATAGTTGAGATGTCAGAGGAAATAAAAACAATCATTAAAAATCTGGAGCAATCAACCCACAAAATTGCCTGTCTTGTAAAAGAGGTCGAGTGTCAGGCGGAAATAGAACGAAAAAGATGGGAGGCTCAGCAAGAAAAATGGCGTAAAGAAGAGGAAAAACGTCGGAAAGCTGAAGCTTTAAAGCAAAGCCGGGAAGGACTTTTCCAGATAATTCATGCCTGGGCTAAGGCAAACCAAATTGAACATTTTTTTAAAGACGCAGAGCAACGAGTAAATGATCTGAGTGAGGATAAAAAATTAAAAATGTTTGAACGACTCCAAAGGACCCGGGAACTAATTGGAAATACAGATGCCCTTGACCATTTTCTTAAATGGAAGGCTCCTGACGAAATAAAGTAAGATAAATTTTATTAACAGTCTATTTATGGTACAGATTGCTGATCAAAACCTTGATTCTTGAATTATAATCTTAAAATAAATCAATTGCTGCAGGCGAGCCGCAGATTTAGGTCGTTATAAAATTAGAAGTAGAGCTCATCGATAAATTATTTATCAGATCGGCAGAATTTGAAGGCTATGTCCTTAATGTACTAAGCCACCCAGGTGACAGGTGATCCTCCCCCACAAAACTGGAGACAAGCTTAAGCTGCTTTTTAAAGGCCTCGTTTTGATATCAAAATGGGTCTTCTAAAAAAATCATTGAAAAAACGGATAATGATGAATCGGCTTGTCTTGTTTTTAAATAACGTGTAAATTTGAATATAGCGAAGTTAAATTAAATAAGGGAGCCTGGATATGCCTACCATATTAGAAGAATTTGAAAATAAGGCCAAGAATCTGCCGCTAAAAGATCGTGCAGCGTTAATCGAAAGTCTAATTTCCAGCCTTGACGAACTGGATGAAGCGGAATGTGAAGAACTCTGGGCCCAAGAGGCGGATAAACGGTATCAAGCTTACAAAGCTGGAACGATAACAAGCAGACCAGTCGAGGCCGTGTTCAGTGATGCGAGAGAGATGTTAAAGGAAATCCGGTGAAAAGAATCCGATTCCTTTCTCCTGCTGAGATTGAGATGCTTGATGCTGCAGCTTATTATGAAGCACGTGTTCCAGAATTAGGAACCGATTTCATCTCAACCATCGAAATTGCTGTTCTTGACCTATCCGATAATCCGGGAAAATGGCCAGTGATTGGCAAGGGGATTCGCAGTCGTATTCTCCCCCGTTTTCCATACAGCATCCTATATAAAATTGACTCCGAAGAAATCATAATTATTGCTATCATGCACCAGAAACGACGCCCGAATTATTGGATAAAAAGATTGTAAAGGATTATGTATGAGTTTAATTCTGAATTTAATTTTTGGTCGGACCAAATCAACAGACAAACACCCTTAAAATAGTCTTAAGCTACCGTTTTTAACCCAATAATATCATTTTAAGAATTACATTTGGATTTCAACATCGAAAATGCACCGGATTTCACCGGTGATTTTCCAGTTATATAGAGAAAGAGCAAACAATGAAAAAACCTAAAAGCAGTAAACTGAGAAATGCAACTTTAATTCTGTTATTTCTATCATGCATATTTATTAGCTGTATGAACAATAGTAATAACTTCATTTATCATCCACCTGAAAATATTAATGATGGATTGAAAACAGGCACATTGGAAAGTTTGAACCTGGATGCTGCGACAATCGCAAAGGGAGTAAAAAAAATACGCGATGGTAAATTTGGCGAAGTACATTCCATGCTCATTTACAAACAAAACAGGCTGGTGCTGGAGGAATATTTTGAGGGACATAAATATAAATGGGATGCAAAAGCTTATCATGGAAAATTGGTGAGCTGGAATCGAAACATGCCTCATGAATTGATGTCCTGTACTAAAAGTATTACTTCAGCCTGCATCGGCATTGCCATAGATAAAGGTTTTATTCAAAGTGTTCATCAATCCATTTTCGATTATTTGCCTGATCACCAGCACCTTAAAGTTAACAACAGAGAATATATAACTATTGAACATCTGGTAACAATGACTTCAGGATTAGCATGGGACGAGTGGAGTAGTTCTCATGGTACATCAGCCAATGACATTGATAGTTTATGGTTTGATTGTAAAGAAACAATAAGCTGTGTTTTGAACAGGCCATGGTGGAAAAAACCTGGTCAATTATTTACATATAATGGAGGTGGCACGATCATTTTGGGTGAAATTATTAAAAATGCGAGCAATATGTCTACTTACGAATTTGCAAAGAAATATTTGCTGGAGCCCCTCGGCATTGAAAATACACAATGGTCGCAATTTCCGGGAGGAGTATGGGACGGTTCAGGCTCATTTTTTATGACTCCCAGAGATATGATAAAGTTTGGTGCTGCTTATTTAAATAATGGCCTTTGGGATGGTGAAAGAATTATTCCTTCTAATTGGGTTGAAAAGAGTTCAACTCCCTATAGAAATAATATTGATATCAAAATACCAGGTGAAGATTCCGGAAAAAACGATTACGGTTATACCTGGTGGATAAGTGAATTCTCCCATTCAGGTGATAAAATAAAGATGTTTCGTGCAGGTGGCTGGGGCGGTCAGGAAATAATGATTTTTCCGGAGCTTGAAATGGTTGTTGTGTTTACCGGTGGTAACTATGCACGCACGACTCGCCTTTTCAAAATACTTGAAAAATACATTTTGACTGCGATTAAATAATATTCAGCGGACACAAATGTGAAGCATTATCTGAAGACAGGAAAATAGATTCTTGGTGCCGACAGGATAATGTCCGGTTCAGGCCTGCCGTCTGATCCTCCTCCAAAAAACTGGAGACGGAGTTAAGCTATTTTTAAAAATTTTCAAACAAAGTAAATGAACCAGACAAGCTGGTTATTTACTTGTTATCTCAAAAAATGTGCTTGACTCTTCCGTATGCTATGATTACAATGTATTACAAGTTAACACATGAATATCGGAGGCTAAAATGAGTGTCGCTGTTTCCATAAGAATGCCAGATGAGCTTATACGGGAACTTGATTCTGTTGCAAAAATGACCGAAAGATCAAGATCATTCCATATCCAAAAGGCATTAGAAATATATCTCGAAGATCAGGCAGATCTGCAAATTGCATTAGATAGACTTCAGGATTCTTCAGATCCAATTATTTCAATAGATGAAATGCGAAATGAATTAAATGTTTAAAATAACATTTAAAAAATCGGTAGCAAAAGACTTAAAACAAATTAGCAAAGATCAAGTTAAAAGAATATTGGACAAGATCGAAACTGATTTGTCTCACACACCAGAACAATTCCCAGAGTTAAAAGGCAAATTTTCAGGATTACGTAAATTCAGAGTTGGTGATTATAGAATAATATTTGCTATTGTTGGGGATGACACTGTCTTAATCACCAGAATTAAGCATAGGAAAGAATCTTACAAATAGCCCGAGATAACCCGTCGTTGCAACTGACTGCCATAGATATATAGATAATTGGGGTCAGAGTAAAATTAAATTAAAAGCCCTCGTGAATTCGGGAGATACAATACTTAATTCCAACAATCCAAAGGAAGGCGTTGCGACAAGAAGTCGCTTTTAATAATGTTGGGCTTGACCCAACCTGCCGTATTACCGGCAGTTTTCTACTCCGGCATGCATTACCAGTAACGGTTTTGTGTGAAGCCCGGATGACAATGAAGCCCTTGGCCTTAGGCCGGAAGAGAGAATCGTGAGAGGACCTCAACTCTGGGAGCATCAACCTGGATGGGAGCTAGGAACGGTGGTATGCGTAACATATGTGAACTGTTAATAAACGTCGTTATTTGAGACAGGCCAAAGATGCTGACAGGCCTGGGCCAAAACGGTAAGAGGTATGGATGGAGTGTTCGTTTTTCACTTCACGTAATCGATGATCCCTCCGGCGGACAGACAGACGCTAACCCATTGTGTGTTGAAAGTGGAACTTGATAAGCCCGTATCTCTCCTTCTTCGGAAGGAAAGCTGGCTGCAAGGCTGGCCTATGGGGGTGCGGGTAGAGAAACGCTGGAGAAAGCGAAGGCTGATCTGTAATGGGTCAGATACGAGTTCAAAATTTGCTCGACCACGAAAGTGTGCAGACTTCCGGCATGGTGTTGAATCACGTGAAACGATTTGAATGGAATAACT
>Ga0233448_1003315_pt1 | contig 10183 bp, 12 predicted proteins | sample SI_124_October20_2_FD_183015 | JGI IMG/M metagenome (GOLD analysis project Ga0233448, IMG submission 183015) | Seawater microbial communities from Saanich Inlet, British Columbia, Canada - SI_124_October2016_150_MG | ecosystem: Environmental > Aquatic > Marine > Inlet | place: Canada: British... | reverse complement strand
ATACAAAATTTCACACAAGGAGAAGAAGATGAATTTGCAGAAAATGACAAAGAAACAATTGGAAGCACATGGTAGAACTATCGGCATTGAGTTAGACCGCAGGAAATCCAAAAAGGATATGATTACCGAACTTAATAAAGTATCAAAGACTGCTAAAAAGAAAGCAGTAGCAAAGAAGAAAGCACCTACTAAAAAGAAAGCAGTAGCAAAGAAGAAAGCACCTACCAAGATTGTTGGTGAACCAACCCCCCCTACCAAAAAGAAATCTGCGTACGTAGCACCAAAACGCTCATTTTGGGGCAAAGTTAAAAAGTTTCTTAATCTATAATAAGTTATAATATAGTTTTTTAAAACAGATTATATTATGAAGCAATTATGGACTGAAAAATACAGACCGTCGACGTTAGATACCTACGTATTCAAAAATGACGCGCAGAAGCGACAAGCAGAAGGTTGGGTAGCAGATGGTATAATCCCACATCTATTGTTTAGTGGTGAACCCGGAACAGGAAAAACAACGTTAGCAAAAATACTAATCAAATCACTTAATGTTAATAACTTCGACGTTCTTTCTATAAACGGAAGTGCTGATAACGGGGTTGATATATTAAGAGAAAAAATTACAACGTTTGTTAGTACTATGCCATTCGGTGAATTTAAAATTGTCTTATTCGATGAAGCAGATTATATAACACACAGTGCACAAGCAATCTTGCGAAATTTAATGGAAACATATGCGTCTAGTGCTAGGTTTATTTTAACTTGTAACTATCCCAATAAAATCATACCTGCCCTACATAGCAGATGCCAAGGATTTCATATTGAGAATGTTGATAAGACCGAGTTCACGGCAAGAATTGCACAGATATTAATAGATGAGGATGTAACATTCGACATAGACACAGTAGATAGTTATGTAAAGGCAACATATCCAGATATGCGCAAATGTATCAACAACTGCCAAATGAATAGTAGCAATGGTGAATTGGTGTTACCAACTGACGATACTACTGAAATTACAAATTACAAATTCAAGGCTGTTGAATTGTTTAAACAAGGAAAAATCAAAGAAGCCAGAGTAGTATTATGTAATGTAAATACACAGGAAATTGGTGGTGTGTATAGATGGATGTACAATAATCTAGAATTATTCGGAACTACCGACGAGCAAAAAGATAAAGCGATTCTTGCAATTAGAGATGGATTGGTGAATCATAGTTTGGTTGCAGACCCAGAAATCAATCTTAGTGCGACACTCATCGATGTGTGCACTATAAATGACTAAAATTGACAATTTTTACTGTTCTAACAAATTCAAATACCTAAAGGTAGATATAGAAAAAGGCATGACGTTGAACTGTCATGCTAGTACCGCACAACCAATAAATTTTACAACCCTTCAGCATGATTCTGATGAGTTGTTTAATTCGGAATTTATGCATATGGAACGCCATATGATGTTAAATAACAAACGTACCGACACATGTCATGATAATTGTTGGTCATTGGAAGAACAGGGAATAGAAAGTGTGAGAATGCGCGACGGCGGTATGGCTAAGACGCATGAATCAACACAGCAAGCACCAGAAATATTAGAAATCATTGTCAATACACAGTGCAGTTTAAGTTGTATTTACTGTTGTAAGGAGTTCAGTAGTGCATGGCGCAATGATATTATCAAAGGTGGTACTTATCAGACGGATGACACAGACCGTTATACGTTATCCGTAACTGACTTACTACTTAATAAAACCCCAAAAAAATATAAAACAGCACGCCAAGATGCTATTATAGATAGTATCACACAATATATAAAATCCCCTACATTAAAGCGATTACAAATAACTGGCGGAGAACCATTACTAGATAAGAATTTTTATAAATTCTTCACAGACGTTTCCAATAATGTCCAAGTAGAAATACATACAGGTTTGGGAATTTCAATCAATATGTTGGAACGTATTTTAAATAAATTGGATACAAGTTTGGATATTAAGTTCATTGTTTCTGCAGAAACAATGGATAAGTTCTATGAGTTTGTAAGATATGGTTCAAAATGGGAAGAATTTGTTGAAAAAATTAATTTAATCAAGCATCATGGATTTGATATAACATTACATTCCACCTTGAGTAATATTTCTGTTATTGACTTCTCAAATTTCCTAACTTTCTTCAATGAGTACGATATAACACATTGTTTTTTGGCAGTTCCAAATTATTTAGCAGTAAATGTATTAGATACACAAACCAAAGATGTAATCAATGATTCATTATGTGGGACAAAATGGCAAAATATAATTGATGCAATTGCAGTAGAACCCACTGAATATCAACGGGAACAATGTAGTAGATATATTCCCGAATTTGCGAACAGACGAGATATGGATTTAGATTTGTTGCCAAAAAGTTTTAAGTCTTGGTTGCGATTAAATTAGTATAAATAGATGCATGAAAAAGAACTTTTTAGACAGTGATGTCGATTATTGGAATATATCAAAAACAATCAAAGACTTATATCTAAGTGATGCGAGTGTAAACTCATTGCTTGATTTTGAACGTGTACTAGATGAAATTGATATTTACGCATTCCAAAATTGGGACTTAGGTGAATTAGTACAAGGTCCAGAAATTGGACGTTATACAGTAACGTGTACATTCATGTGGTTAGCAGATAATATGCCTGACCCACGTGGTGCTAAGCGTTTACTACCATTCGATTGTGTGGTCAAGTACAAGAAATCAACAATGAAAATCCCTATTAAAGTTATGACATCTGATGACTTTCGTGAAGGTACAAAGAAACCAAAGATTATTGAGAAAGATATTTGGTTAGTTGAAATCACAATGCCTAAAGACTTAATCGCAGATATCCACGCAGGTAGCACAGAACTAGAGGGTCAAGACGTTGATTTAGAGGATTTGAACTTAGCGTACGAGCAAGATTTGAATAAAGAAGGAACAGTACAGGAAGCATAACATGAACTTACACGAAGGATTAAATCACAAAGATATGGTTGGGTTGATTAAACCTACCGTACACATCGATGAGTTCGTTAGTAAGATGGGCAATGACGACGATATTGCTACAGTTAGTTTTTATACTAAAAACAGCAAAGTAGCAGATGATTTAGTTGAATGGTTTGAGAAAGGTTATGACTTTGTGCTAGATGCAGACCGTAGTCCTGGTGAAATTAAACCAAACCGTTACTTAGTGTACGTTGAAGTTAAACGTAGAAGTTCACTACCTAAACAAATCGAAGAGTTAGTTAAGGATTTAGCATCATTAACTGAGTACGAAGCATCGGATTGGACTGTTAAGTACGACGATAGTGAAATGGATTTCGATGTTGATTACTTAGAATCACGTTTACTACTTAGTCCTAGAGAATACAGAATCAACAAAGAAGCAGACCTCAACACAATGCGTGAATCAGCGGGTCTCAAAACAAACTCTGTTTACGATAATAAAGATAAAGACATTATCTTAATCCAACAACAAGCAAATATTATTTAGTACACAACCACCACACTAAATATCCATATGAATAAATTAATTGCCTTTGGCGACAGTTTCACGTGGGGGTCAGACTTGGATGATGCGTTGGATGGTGCACTTTTCGATGATGATGATTACGACACATACAAAAAGCATCACCATACTAATGGTCGGAAAATTGGGCAATTTTCCGAAATTGACCACAATCACAAGATAACATCATGGCAAGCATGTTACAGTAGGAAAACATGGACTGCATTACTAGCCAAGAAACTAAATTTAGAGTACGTATGTTATGCAGAACCAGGTTGCAGTAACCAATCAATTACCAGACAATTCTTTCAATATCTTCCATACATTTCAAAAGATGACATAGTAGTCATAAATTGGACATGGATAGACCGTTGGGAAGTGTTCAATGGGCATGATGAAACATCTAAGCAATGGGTAGTATTGCGACCATCTGGTTCTGATGATAAAAAATTAAATGATTTCTATTTTAAATATCTACAAAGTGAGATTTGGAATAAACTCGAAACACTAAAAATGATTTTATTGCTAATCAATACATTAAAAGTAAAACAAATTAAGTTCTTAATGACAAGTGTGGATAAATTAGTCGTAGATGAGAAATTTCATTCACCGAGTTACATTACTGCATTACGAGAAGAAGTGACAAATGATATTACTTGGTTTAATGGTGATGGATTTTTAGATTGGAGTAAAAAGAATAATTTCCCAATTGACGATGTTGGAAAACATCCCTTGGATAAAGCGCACGTGCACGCATGTGAATACATTATGGAGAATCATGACTTTACCTGATAGAATATTTTTTACTGGGGTACCAGGAAGCAAATGGTCTGGTATATCACAGGTACTTGAATCACACGAAGCGTTTAATACAAGTGACAGAACACCTGATAGAGAGTATAGTCATGGACAATTTTCAGGTCATAAAGGTGCGTACTTTGGAATGGGTATGGAATTATACCCAGACCCAATGAAGATAGACGAAGCGTGGAATGGTGGAGAAGGCATAAAGATAGCAAAAAGTCATGATTGGGCATATATGTTAGATGTGATTAAACCAGGATTCATTAATGATTGGATTATGTTGGTTTATAGACCAAATGAAGTTAGTAATTTGTGGTGGCGCCAAGCAGGCGGGTTTGATATTACGTACCCTAATTACAGTCATTATAAAGACAACATTAACATGTATAAATCAATCCAAGAGCAAAACAATAACATATTACAATTTGCATATAGAAATAATGCATCATGGAATTACTTTACATCAAAATGGGTTAAAAATACATTTGGGTTAGATATAAATGTAAATAATGATTACGATGACATTTTAGTAAGTATAATAAAATAATGAATACAAAAATATTTAATAAACTTAACCAAATGGTTAAGGATAGTCCGCAATTATTATTAAACACAAATGCGTTGCAACAAGCAATAAGCGGGGAATTTTGCGTAGACATAAACCCATTAAATGACATCGCGGAACTTACTAACTTAATAGACGAAGCGGTGATGAAAAATTACTTTTCCAAGGTGTGGCAACCAGAAACTAAAAAGTACAAGTACAGTGGGCTTAGCATCATCGACGAGGTCAACTCATTAAACCCAGACAATGTTTTGGATATTGGTTGTGGGTATAACGAGTTTAAAGGAAAAATTCAAAACTTGACTGGCATTGACCCATACAATAAACGCGCAGATGTAATGGTGCATACGCTAGAATATGAAACATTCACTGAGTATGATGTTACTATATGTTTAGGTAGTATTAACTTCGGTAGCACTGATAAAATTATTAACGAACTACAAAAAGCAGTGTCGTTAACTAAAACAGGTGGATTATTGATATTCCGTGCAAATCCAGGAATCCAACACAAGGCGTTTGAAAGTCAATGGATTGATTTCTTTGATTGGAATACAGCGTTCATTATGAATACTGCATCCGCGTTAAATTGTACAGTGGTGCAACTTAATCGCGATATGCCAACAAATGCATTAAATGGTGGACGATTTTATTTCGTACTGCGTAAGAATTAATAAATAAAACAAATACAACGTCGTTGTAACCGACTTTCGATTGAAAGTTACAAAGCGAGTGCTTACATAGTTTTATATATGCAATAACATATATAATAACCTAGATATATACTTTAACATATAAGCACTAATGGAATTTTATCTTTTAGCATTACTAGCACTATTTGCAGGCATTGTATACGGATTAATAATCGGTATTATTCCTGCCGCAGGTGCAACCACGGGTTTAGTTGCGTTATTTCCATTCATTGTATCGCTAAAATCAGTTGACCCTTATATAGCCGTTATCTTTATCGTTGCTGTAGTAGCGTCTAGTACAACTGGAGACACCTTTACATCTGTGTTATTGGGCATACCGGGAGCAAACTCCTCTGCCGCAACAATGGTAGATGGGTTCCCACTAGCACAACAAGGCAAAGCAACATACGCATTATCAGCCGCAGTAACCACATCGACAGTTAATGGTTTAATATGGGGTTCAATTTCATTCTTATTAATGCCTTGGTACTACAACTTTATTATTATGCCGTCTACAGAAGGTGGTATAGGACAAGCAGAATTGTTTGTATTATGTATATTAGCATTTGTAACAGTTAGTCTTGTATCTAATAAGTTTTGGATACGTTCGTTATTAGCATTATCACTTGGTGTGTTCTTGGCACTAGTAGGCACAGACCCTATTACAGCATCGCCTCGTTTTACAATGGGGTGGGATTTCTTAATAGGCGATGGTGCTAGTAAAGGTATTTCGATGATTCCTGTTATTGCTGGTATATTCGCTATGCCAGAAATGATATTAGCATTAAAGAACAAGGTACTAACAACCACACGCTCTGCCAAAAATCACACACAACAACTAAACGACGGAATTAAAGTTTCGTTCAAGGAATGGAAACTATCAGCAAGGGGCGGTATCATTGGTGCTATTGTTGGTTTCTTACCTGGACTTGGTGGCGGTATGTCTGATTGGTTAGCGTACGGACAAACAGTAGCAACTAATCCAAATGAGAAAATACCGTTTGGTAAAGGCAATATTAAGGGTGTAATTGGTCCAGAAGGTTCAAACAATGCACAAAAAGCATCAGCGTTTATTCCTACTGTATTGTTTGGTATTCCTGGTGCTCCATTCGCGGCAATTGTAATTGGTTTATTTGGTGCTATCGGATTCGAATTATCACTAGGCACAGATGTAATGAATAACAACTTAATGGAGAATAGTTTATTCTTTGACTCGTTAAGTTTCGGTTTTTTAGCATCTACACTGATTACTGGCGTTATTTGTTTGTACTTAATGAAGTACTTAACAGCAATTGCTTATGTTCCGTACAAATATTACTTTCCTGTAATATTAGCATTTATTGTATGGGCAACATATACAGCAGGATTTGGCGTATATGGATTTGAGAATGTATTTTTATTGGGCGTGTTTACTATACTAGGTTTAGGAATGCGCAAATGGAAGTTTAGTAGACCTGCATTAATGATTGGATTTATCTTAGGAGATAAAATTGAAATGTTAGGAATGCAGTTTTTTAGTATGTTTAATATCGGTGGTTATCCACTTGTTAAACTAACCGAATTTTTCTCAGGCAAAGCAGTAGGCAATGGTAGAATTGCTATGGCATTGCGTGATGGAAATGATGTGCTACAGCACCCAGTGTTTGTAGTTGTAAGTATCTTGATTCTTGTAGTGCTAGTTTGGGGCTTCGTGAACAAAGGTAAAGTTGACTATTCGTAGTCGTAATTTAATATAATAAGAAAGGAATAAAATGAAAGTTAAAAGTGTAGCATTTGCCGTAGCAACGGCAGTTTCAACAATGGCTGTGGCAGATATCGAATTAATGTCACCACAAAAACCAGGTTCTGGTACATCAGTATGGGCAAACATCGTAGCAACGGAATTTGCTAAAGCACCTGCATTACAAGGAGAGAACGTAGTTATTTCGTACAATCCAGGTGCTCGTGATATGGCAGGTCCTAATAAGTTCCATACTACTAAGCGTTTCGATGATAACGTGATAATGATTTCACATGGCGGAAATGGCATTTCGTACGTACAAGAAAACGTTAAGTACAACTTCAAGGATTACGATTCTGTATGTCATCAAAACTTAAACATTATTATGGCTAAGCACAAAGACGTAAACGAGAATGAAGGGGTTTCGCACGCGGCAGGTTCTGGTATGGTTCCAGAAGGTTTAGCAATTACAATGATGATTGGTGGCAATGGCAAGACTGTGGATGAGTACATTAATATCTTTAATGATAAAGTAACTTGGATTAACGGTCTTAAAGGTTCTGAGCGTCACTTAGCATTTACACGTGCAGAACTAACTGCAACCCGTGCCAATCCTGCGCAGTACATTGCTAAAATTCAACCACTAGTTGATGCAGGCAAAGTAGATACATGGTTACATCACGGTATTTTAGATATTGAAACTGGTAAAACAAATGACGACCCTAACTACTTAGGCAAGCGTTTTGAAGATGTGTTTGAAGCGAAATGGGGCGAGAAGCCAAATGGCGACTTATACGCGGCGTATGCTTTAATTCACTCGTGGAGAGATGCTATTCAAAAAGCACTATGGGTAAACAAAGGCAATCCTAACACTGCTAAATATAGACAAGCATGTAATGAAATGGCTAACAATCCAGACTCAATTGCAATCTTTAACAAGAAGATTGGTAAGTACGATTGGGTAGTAGGCGAAGATGGCAACAAGACAATCGACGTACTGCACTCGTTAATCACCAAAGATGCTTTAACTGCGTTAGTTAAGTTTAACAAAGAAGCACTAGGTCTTAACTCAGTGTACAAGCCGGAAATGGTTTCAGGAGAAGTAGTTACTGCAACTCCAGAAACTAAAGAAGGGTTTTGGAATAACTTATTTAAATAAGGATTAAGCATGGAACTGTTAGTAGAAGATTACGAAGATTTTAATAAATTCGATAATATTAAATTTAGTGTCTCTTGTAGAAATAAACCAACAGTTCTGCCTGTACGAGATTTTCTTAAATCTGAGTACGGGTTTTTACGCTACGACCAAATAGATACCGTATATGGGTTTACTAAAGACTTAGTTCCATTGTACGGCGGTCGTAGTTTTAAAAAGGATTTTGTATTATCGGACGATGATTTGTCTAATATGTATGAAGATGGTATAGGTTTACGCTTACCTTTGTCAAACTCATTAGTAACATACGAAGATTACAAAGCATCAAAATCTTTTTTAAAACTACACCATAGAAAGGGCAACGATGTAATTATTACTGTAAAGAAATTGGCAGAATGGATACGTGAAGATTTTCCATTATATACAATTGATTGCTCTACCATTAAAAATTACAGACCTAATCAAATTGACAATTCATTTAAAGATGGGTTGTACGACAACACTGTATTGTCTGCTAGGTTTAACCATGACCCCGAAATAGCAGACATTAAAAACAAAGATAAAGTTATTGTTTTTGTTAATTCTAAGTGTGGATGGACATGCCAAACACCAACGTGTTATATGCAAGTATCACAGCATAACAAAGGATTAGATGAAACATTTGCTTGTTCGGAAGACGGTAGCACAAACAAAGTAATATTTGATTTAAAGTATTACGTTGACCTAGGGTTCTCACACTTTAAACTAACGCCAATTAACGAAAACGTAGGCATTACATTGAACTTACTATAAATGAAAACTAACTAAAATAGTATGTTTTTGGACACAAAACAGAGATTTTATGTAAATAAACATGTAATACATATGTTTTGTAATGTTTTAACTGCAAAGACGATAATATTTAAATAAAATAGAGCAAGTCGATAACTGCATTAAATAGTACTTATTAACACTAATGTAAATGAATTATGTATGTGGGTTATACGGCTTTCCACCATTAGATAACGATAAAGTAGATGCTATTGTGGGTGATACAAATGCTAATAAAAAATATATCAAGTACGTTGATGAATATTGGTTGGACAATCATGTAAAAATGGCAAATAAGGAAAGTTATGATACACCCTAGTTTAAGATTAGAATATTTAAAGAATAAAAAATTTAAGTATTCTAGTTTAGATTCATTTAGTAAGTGTGTTAATAAAATTCATTTTATTAAATATAAAAAAAAAATTCACTATTCATATAATTCACGGGGGTTCAGGGATGTGGAATGGCCACGGGAAGATAAGTTATCTAGTTGTATATGGTGTGTTGGGGATAGTTTTACGGTTGGAATAGGGCAACCTTATGAAAAAATTTGGTCATCTCTCCTCGAATTATATATGGGAAACACAACAATAAATGTGAGTATGAGCGGTGGCAGTAATGATTGGATGCGCCGAAAAATAAATTATATTACTAAGAATATATCGCCCAAGTATATAGTTGTGCAATGGTCATATATATCCAGGCGGGAAAAGATGGATTGTACACTATTAGATAACGAAAGAAGAGAGAGGGGGGGTATCGAGGATGGGCAGAATGATGCTAATAATATTATTAATAATATAGTTGGCGTGGAAAAAAATAGAAATAATACAAAAATAATTCATACATTTATACCATTATGGTCATGGTCTGCTCCTATACTGAATAATAATTTATTTTGGAAGTTGAT
>Ga0233448_1003295_pt1 | contig 10249 bp, 9 predicted proteins | sample SI_124_October20_2_FD_183015 | JGI IMG/M metagenome (GOLD analysis project Ga0233448, IMG submission 183015) | Seawater microbial communities from Saanich Inlet, British Columbia, Canada - SI_124_October2016_150_MG | ecosystem: Environmental > Aquatic > Marine > Inlet | place: Canada: British... | reverse complement strand
AACTAGCGTTTATGGCACTCAGAACGATGTTGTAGACGAAGACTGTTCGAAAGAAGAGCTACAACCTCAAAGTCCGTATGCGACCACAAAACTTAAAGAAGAAGAGCTAATTGCCAAATTATGTAAAGAAAAAGGATTGAAGGCAATTCATTGTCGTTTTGGAACAATATTTGGCGCGTCAGCAGGTATGCGATTTCATACAGCGGTTAATAAATTTTGTTGGCAGGCGGCAATGGGGCAGCCAATTAGTGTCTGGAGTACGGCGTATGATCAAAAACGCCCATACTTAGATTTATTTGACGCCTCTCGTGCAATTTCTCACATTATAAGAAATAATATTTTTGATGGTCGAATATACAATGTTTTGACAAATAATTCAACTGTTAGAGAGGTAGTAGATGTTATACGCGAGTTTGTTCCTGATTTAGAAGTGGGGTTTGTGGATAGTAAGATTATGAATCAGTTGTCATATGAAGTTTTAGATAATAGATTCAAGTCTCAAGGGTTTGTTTCTTCAGGTAGTTTGAGGCGTGGCATTGGTGAGACCATTTCATGGTTAAAAGGTGCAAATACTTAACACATTAAGACTATGCCAGATAAATTTTCAGAATTATTGACTGTACTATTAGTAATACGTGACCGAAAAGAGTTTACTTTTAGATGGCTTAAGTATGCATATGATTTCAAACTTCCTTTCAATTTGCTTATTGCAGACGGAGGGTCTAATGATGCTGTAGATCAATATATATCTGATAATAATCTAAGAGATCGGCTTAAGATTAACTATATTAAAACCGAATATGACGACACTAGATCAATTTATTATAGAAAAATAGATAATGCTTTGAGGTTAATTGATACAAAATATGTAATTTTTGCTGATGATGATGATTTTTTTTCAATTGAAGCGCTACAAGAATCACTCCAGTTTCTTGAAGAAAATAGTGATTATGTTTCTTGTGGAGGGAGTGTTATTCATTTTTCAGTAAATGAAGATAGGGCTCATAGAAAAAAAGTTATTTTTGATAGGGAAAAAGATGTTGAGCCATATATTGATGGCAAATCTATAAAACGATTAAAGCAATATTTTCTAGGGGGTAGTGGAGTTTATTACAATATTAATAAGACTAGTTTAGTGAAAATAATATGGCTAAAAATAACTAAAAATAACTTTAAAAACATAAGAATGCCGGAGGTTCTTATGGAGGGATTCCTGATATCTAGTGGCAAGGTTCATTTTATTAATAAACCAACTTATTTTAGGCAGCATGGGGAAGGTATTGGGAATACTGCAGGCTTATCTCATGATCTTATGGATGAAATATTGATGCCATCATGGTCTAGCGAGGTAAATATTGTATTAACTATTTTAGCTGCTAATTGTGAAAGAGATGATGAAGCAAAGTGTAAATTACTTGAGTGGTATAAATATTTTATAATCCCTCCTCTAATTAATGGGTTAGATATAGATGAAAAAAATAGAAAATTAATGTTTAAAAAAATATTTAGGAATGGTAAGTACAAAAAACTTTTCTTTTATCTTAAAAATCTAATTTCATTTCTTTCGCGCACTACTGTGAATAATTATGCACATGATTCAGTTAAAAAAATTGATGTTTTTTTGAAGAAAGAATAGACGCTATGCCAAAAATACTATTCTTAACATTATCGACATATGACTATGTTGGGGGAATACAGACATTTAACAAGTACTTTGTTAAGTCGTTAAATGATAATAACTATGACTGGAGTTTGGTGTCACTACATGATGATCAAAAATCAAATGAAAAGAATATTTTTTGCTGTAATCATAGTCTATTCAGGTTTATATTTTATATATTAAAATTAACAGATTCAAAAACAATTATTGTATGGAATCACGTGTCTTTAGCATCAATTTATAGATATTTAAAGTTTGTAATAAATTCTAAAATAAATATACTAATTGTTTATGGTACTGATGTTTGGGGTAAAAAATTACCTTGGTATAAAGTAAACGCTTTCGATCAGATGGATGAGATTTGGAGTATAAGTAACTACACAAAAAATCGGATAATAAACCTATACGATGTTAATCCAAAAACAATACATATATTTCCTTGTTGCATCTCTGTAGATGGGGCGCAAGGAGATGCAAATCCATACAATGGCGCACAGTTTAATATTTTATCTATTCTTAGGTTGGAGGAGAGGAAGTTAGGGGCAATATATAGCATTGTTAAGGCGTTGCCATATCTAATCGAGCAGGGTGTAGATGTGAAGTTCACAATTATTGGGGATGGAAAAAAAGCTAAAGATATTGATAACTATATAAGAATTAATAATATGGAATCGCATGTAAATTTAAAAGGGTTTGTGGATAATGTCAGGCCTTTTCTAGAACACTGTGATATTTTTTCTCTTATTAACAATGGAGAGGGGTTTGGCATCGTATTTTTAGAAGCAATGGAGTATAAAAAATGCTGTATTTCTGCGTCAAATTGTGGAGCAGAAGATGTTGTGATTGATGGAGTTACCGGATTCAATGTTGATAAAGTTGAAGATGTGCAAAATGTACTGTTTAAACTATCAAATAATAAAAAGTATAGAGACACCCTTGGTAAGAAGGGGTATCTACATTTAACTAGAAACTATACATATGACGCGTTTAAAAATAGATTAAAACGTAATATTAATAGAGTGAGCTCGTAACATGATGGAAGACTATAAGAAAATAATTTATAAAGAATACTATTCAAAACGATCTGAAAAGAAGCTGCCTTCTAGTGCTGAAGATTTGAAAGGTAAAAGGCCATTTTATGAAAATGTCATTCGTCAATACTTTCCAAAGGATAAAAAGGTTAGGATCATCGATATAGGTTGTGGTTATGGTGCTTTTGTTAGCTTGATGAAGGAGTTTGGTTATCATTTAACATCAGGAATTGACGTTAGTTCTGAAATGATTAATGTATCAAAAAGACTCAAAATACAAGATATCCATCAAGAAGATATTATGCACTTTCTCAGAAAGTGCAAAGACGAGTCATTTGATGTTATAACGGCGATAGACATTATTGAGCATTTTTCAAAGCAAGAATTGTTTGAATTGTTATCTCAAATTAATAGAATTATCAAAAAAGATGGGCGGCTTATTACTCATCAGCCAAATGCCGAGGGCGTCTTTGGAAATTCAATTCTATATGGAGACTACACTCATGAATTGTCATTTACTAGAAAATCTATAGATCAAATATTGCAAGCTAATGGATTTTTAAATATTAATTCATTTGAAGATAAGCCTTTAAGGTACAACTTTAAGGGTGTGATTAGACGTTTCTTTTGGGGTATGCTAATAAGACCAATTTATTTATTTTTAGTTGCGATTGAAGATGGAAATATTGATAGGAAAAGTATCTTTTCAAAAAATTTTATTACCGTAGCGTATAAGAAATGAATCAATATAAGTTGGCTATTTATGCACCACATCCAGTACAGTATCATGTGCCAATTTATAGAGAGGTGCAGAAAATAAATGAAATAAAATCAGTTGTATTGTATGCAGATACTTTAGGTGTGAAGGCTATTTACCAGCCAGAGTTTAAAGTTGCCATTCGGTGGGATGTCCCACTTTTAGATGGATATGATTATTTATTTTTCCGAAATTTTTCAAAAAATAAAATGGGTGGATTTTTGTCACGTATTAATCCTGGGTTATTTTTACACATCTTAACAAAGCGATATGATTCGGTACTTATTCAGGGATACCACACTATAAATTCATGGCTTATTCTCGTTGCATCAAAGTTATCCAATACTAAAATTATTTTTCGAGGAGAGGCAATACCTAAAAAGAAAAGAAAGGGGTGGAGGTCTAATATTTCAACTAAATTAGCTAAAAAATTCCTAAAATCTTGCGATGTAGTCATGTATTCATGTAGTGGAAATCTAGAATATTGGCAGAAATTGGACGTTCCAGAGAGGAAGTTTTTTTTTATTCCATGTGCCGTAGATAATGATTATTTTCAGAATAATTATCAGAAATTAATCCCACTCGAAGAGGGCATTCGAAAAGATTTAGGAATTGCTAGCGACGACTTTGTAATTTTATTTTCTGCAAGGTTTACAAAAAGAAAAAGACCGTTAGATTTAATTGAAGCCGTAACAAAAGTCTCAAGTCAGAAAGTAGTTGTGCTTTTTGTAGGAAACGGTCCTGAGATAGAGGCAATGAAAAAAATAGCTTCAGAAAGAAAAATTCGTGCAATTTTTACAGGTTTTGTAAATCAAAAGGATATATCCAAATACTATACTGTCGCAGATATGTTTGCGGTAATTTCTAGTTATGACGCATCACCTAAAGCACTGAATGAGGCGCTTAATTTTTCTCTACCAGTTTTATGTTCTGATGGGGTAGGTACGGCAAAAGACTTGGTTAAAGAAGGTGTGAATGGTTCAGTAGTGCCATATGGCGATATTAACTCTATGGCTAATTTTATTAAGTTTTTATCTTGCAATGAGAAGGTTGTAAAAGAAATGGGTGAAAATTCAAAAAAAATTGTAAAGGACTGGACGCCGAAAAAAGATGCACTAGGGGTATTGGATGCATTAAATTATATATTTAAATAAATGGAATATAGAAAAGATATGGAAATTGAACCTATTTTTAAATCTCCAAAGGATAAAAATTACTTCTTTGGATATTATGATAAATCACAGCTTGACCAAGAGTCAAAAAAACTTTTATCTCTTGAGGTGAATTTTATCGAACGAATGCCTGAAAAGGGTGATGTTGCTAATATTGGATATTTTGATCTTGATAAAAAAGATCAGCAGTTTGTTAAAATTTCTAGTACTTCAGTATTCAATTGGCAACAAGGGTGTATGTTGCAATGGTTAGGGCCTGATCACAATAAAAAGATTATTTATAACGATATATATAAAAACAAATATTCTTCGGTAGTTTTGGATATTGAAACTAAAGAAAAGATATATTTACCAATGTCAATTTATACAGTTTCAAAAAAAGGTGATTTTGCTCTATGTATTGACCATGAAAGACACCATTTTTGTCGAAGAGGATATAGTTATGATGGAGTAAGCAATGAAGAAAAGAACAAACCGGTCGTTTCTGGAGATGGTATTTGGCGTTTAGATATACAAACAAAAGAAGTGAAGAAAATTATTGATATAGAGGAAATCTTAAAGTTTAACCCTATTAGTAATATGGCTGGATCCACTCATTATCTTGAGCATTTAATGTTAAACCCATCTGGAAGTAGGTTCTGTTTTTTACATCGCTGGAAGATGCCTGAAGGAGGTATATACGCTCGACTTTATACTGCTAATAATGATGGAAGTGATGTTTATTTATTAAATGATAGTGGCAGAATGAGTCATTTTTGCTGGAGAAATGATTTGCAGTTGCTAGCTTATGGCGGCATGTCAAATTCACTTAATAAATTGCGCCGTTATAAAACATTGGTTAAATACTTGTTCAGGCCGATCCTGCCTATATACCACATGTTGTTTAGCGACAGCGGTACAGTTGCAAAAGCTCTTACTGGGGATAGTTACATTTTATTCAATGACAGGACTCAAAGAAAAGAGAAGGTCGCCCCAGAAATATCAGATGAAGATGGCCACCCAAGCTTTCCTTCTGAAAATCAGAATATATTTATTACTGATATATATCCAAACCTTGATGATCAAGGGGCATCCTTTGCAAAACTAATTAAGTATGACCTATCATCGCATAACTTCACTATTTTATCTGAACTAAGGTCAATTCCCAAATTTGATAATACAGGCATGAGATGTGACCTTCACCCAAAGTGCTCTTATGATGGGAAATACGTCTCAGTTGACACAATGGATCAAGGGGTTAGAAGTGTTTACTTGTATAAGGTATTTGATTAAATGAAATTTTCTATTGTAATACCTACATATAATGAAGAAAAAGATATAGCAAAAACATTAGATTGTTTATTATTGGTAGAGTATCCCGATAAAGAAATAATTGTTATTGATGACTCGACTGATAATACGCCTAAGATAGTATCTAACTATAAAGATAAAGGGGTTGTTTTAATCCATCCAAAAGAGAGGATGGGTCGTAGTGAGGCGAGAAATATTGGTATACGCGCCTCTACAGGCGATGTGATTATTATTCTTAACGCTGATGTTATTATGCATAAGCAGTTTATCGATGAAATAAAAGTACACTATGAACGCGGATATGACAGTGTTACAGTATTCGTTGAAGTTGCGAATCGGGAATCGGTTTATGCTCGTTATATAGAGTTGTGGACTAAGTGGGAAGAGGAGAGGGGGGAGTATGAGGAGAGAAAAGTCAAGAATAAAGGGATTTACTGGTCTGAGGGTTTTTCTGTTAAAAAAAGTGTCTTGATGAAGACGTCATTATTTCCAACAAATTTTTCCGTTCCCATGGTGGCCGGGGAGGATGTTAGGTTAGCGGATGAATTACGTGAGCTAGGCTGCAAAGGAATTATTGATACAGATATTAAAATTCAACATATTGCACCAGATAATTTGCAAGAATACTGGAAAATACGAAAAGGAAGAGGGGCTGGAACCCCTCAAGTTAGAAGATTTATCCATAAATGGAGTTATAGTAAGATATTTTTTATTGCGGTTTTGAAATCTATAAAAAGAATAGTTCAGTTTGTAACTATAATTCCTATGTTGAAACATAATTATTATTTAGCGAAGTTTAGTGAGCATAATAGGTTGACCGAAACTTTAAAGTTGAGCTGGTGCTGGATGGTTGAGCAGGCAGCATTTAGTGTCGGTGAGTTTCAATCGTTATTCAAGATTATAATTGCAGAAAAAAAATGAAAATTAATATTTCATCAGGGCTCCGTTTCAATGCGCCGCAAACTGCACGCGCTCTAAAAAATGAGTATGATCTGAAGATTTATTCATCATCTCCATTCAAATATTGGAGTGATATGGATTCTAATCAGGTTAGTTTTATACCCATGCCATATAAGATTATTTCTAAATTATTTAATGCTGGGAGAGGTCGATCAAGAAAAGAAATGGATGCCACTATCTTTGACTGGATTACATCCAAAACTATGAGAGAGTGTGATATTTTTCATGGTTGGGCGACATTTAGTTTATTATCTGGAAGAAAGCAAAAGGAAGAAGGGGGGGTGTTTATATTGGATAGGGCTTGTCCACACGTCAAGTTTCAAGAAAATCTTCTTGTAGAAGAATCAAGTAATCTTGGAATTGAATATTCTCCAGTTTCTAATGGGTTTATGGATAGAATGCTTGAAGAGTATTATATTGCAGATAAGATTGTTGTGCCATCTCAGTACACATATGATTCCTTTGTAGAGAATGGGTTTAACAAAGATAAGTTATTCTTGGCACCTCTTGATGTTAATTTTATATTCAGTGGGGTGAAAAAGAAATCCAATATAGGCAATAGTTTCACTGTTGGGTCGGTTGGTGGTAATGTCTTGAGAAAAGGGTTTATTTATTTATTAGAAGCATGGGAACATTTATCAATTCCCAATTCAAAGCTATTACTTAAAACTTCAAAAAATGAACTGAAAAAGCACCCAATACTCTGGGATAAAATAAAAAATAATCCAACTGTAGAGGTTGTGGGTTATGTTGAAAATATTGAAGAATTCTATTTGAGATGCGATGTTTTTTGTCTCCCTTCAATTGATGAAGGGTTTGGCATGGTGGTGTTAGAGTCTATGGCATGTGGCACTCCAGTTATTGCCACTTGTAATGTCGGCTCTTCAAGCTTTATTGTAGATGGAGAAAACGGATATATCATACCCATAAGAGATAGCGATAGTATAGCCAATAAAATAGAATTTCTGTATAAAAATAGGAGTGAATTACAATTAATGAGCGGTAATGCAAGTCAACATTATGTAGATTACAGCTTGTCTAAAACTAATTATAAAAATATAATCAGAAAAATGTACTCTTCACTAATTTCTTAAATTGTATTTGTATGTCTAAAATAACTCTTCAAATAGTGCCTTGTATAGCCGAAGAAGCTAGCGGCCCCTCATATTCTGTTGTCCGTTTGTCCGAGGATATAATGAAGCTTGAAGGTAACATTAAGCTGGCAGTTCTGGATTGTGGGCATCTGAACAAGAAAATCCCTTTTTTGATTCAATATTCTCGTGATTTTGGATTAAAGCGATTTGGCTACTCTGCTGCAATGAAAGATGGCGTTGTTAGTATGGCTAAAAAAGATTTAATTCAATTAATCCATAGCCATGGATTATGGATGATGCCCAATATTTTTCCTGGGGAGGTTTCAAAAAAATATGATATACCACTTGTTATTTCCCCAAGAGGAACTATGAGTAAATGGGCATTTCAGAGTGGTTCAGTGTTAATAAAAAAAATAGTCTGGAATTTTGGGCAAAAAAGATGCTTAGAGAATGCATCATTGTTTCACGCAACTGCGTTTTCTGAGTATGAAGATATTCGTAGATTAGGTTTCAATCAACCTGTGGCAGTGATACCCAATGGAGTTGATATTCCAGAGATGCTTGAATATAGTAATAATAAAAATAATAGAACATTACTTTTTTTAGGACGCATTCATCCTAAAAAAAATGTAACCATGTTATTACGCGCATGGGGGCAGCTTGAAAATCAATTCTTAGACTGGAATTTACAAATTACAGGGCCAAATAATAGTAAATACTATGCTGAAGTAACAAATCTTTCCAAACAGCTTAAACTTAAGCGTGTCGTCTTTACAGGTGAACTAACAGGAAATGACAAATGGCAAGCTTATCAGCAAGCAGAACTTTTTGTACTACCCACACATTCAGAAAATTTTGGCATGTCGGTTGCAGAATCACTTGCATCAGGAACGCCAGTCATTGTCACAAAGGGTGCGCCGTGGGATGAATTAGAGGTTAAAGATGCAGGATGGTGGATTGATCAAGGTGAGAAAGAGTTAGTCTTGACCTTGTATAAGGCATTATCAAAATCTAAGAGCGACCTAAATATTATGGGAAAAAAAGGTAGAGAGTGGATGAAGGAAGATTTCGCTTGGAGTTCTATTGCTAAGAAAATGTCAGAATCATATCGGTGGCTGATTGATGGAGGGAAAAAACCAGAATGGATTATCGAGAAGTGACCACAGAGGATCAAACAAAGTCTTGGTCCACAGGATGCGTCCCTGTAGCGGTTATTATGATCTCATTGAATGAAGGACATAATATGAGAGATGTCTTGGAGAATCTGAAAGGTTGGGCGCAAGAGGTTTTCTTGGTGGATAGTTTTAGTAGTGACGATACACTAGAAATTGCGAAAGAATACGGAGTTAAAGTAATTCAGAATTCTTTTAAAGGTTTTGGAGATCAGTGGAATTTTGCATTATCTCAATTGCCAATTGCATCACCATGGACTATGAAGCTAGATCCAGATGAGCGCTTAACAGAGGCACTTAAAGAGAATATACAAGTTGAAATACAAAGTAACAAGAGTAATGGAATGATTATCAAGAGGCATCTTTTCTTTATGGGGGAAATATTGCCAATTAGACAAAATATTTTACGTATCTGGAAGACTGGATCTTGTCACTTCACTGATGTATCTGTGAATGAGCACCCTATCGTCGAGGGTAAAAAAATACATATTGATGGCGATTTAGAGCATCATGATAGTCCAGACTTAGATCATTGGTTCGAGAAACAAAATCGATACAGTACATATGAGGCAATAATTGCTTATAGTGATGCAAATTTGGCGGATAGGCCTGTGTTGCTCGGCACTACTTTTCAGAGAAGGATGTGGCTAAAGAAAAACTTCTCTAAGTTACCATTTAGGTTTATTCTGCTATTTGTTTATTACTATTTGGTGAAGGGATTATGGCGCTCAGGTCGGGTTGGTTATATTTGGTCAAGACTTAGGGTTGATGTCATGCGCTACAGAGAATATAAATACTTTGAGATGAAAAATCTGGGGCATATTTATAGTAGACCACATATACATAAATCGAAAGAATAAAGCAGTAGATTGCGACATGTTGCATTATTTTAATGCCCATTAGTTTTTTACAGAATAGGTGATAAGAAATAAAATATATGACTATTTTAAAAGCTCAAAAGTTTTTTGAAGCCACTATCTTTTTAAACTTGGGTGTGACAATTTGGCTGACTAAAAATTAAGAAGGCTCTAATTTTCATTTAGAGAATTACAATAGTGAGATTATTTTTTTAAATAGAGATAGGATTAGTGAGCTTTAAAATGAGTGTTGTTA
>Ga0233448_1003294_pt1 | contig 10250 bp, 23 predicted proteins | sample SI_124_October20_2_FD_183015 | JGI IMG/M metagenome (GOLD analysis project Ga0233448, IMG submission 183015) | Seawater microbial communities from Saanich Inlet, British Columbia, Canada - SI_124_October2016_150_MG | ecosystem: Environmental > Aquatic > Marine > Inlet | place: Canada: British... | reverse complement strand
TTAATAATTTAAATACCGATAAGGTTGAAACACTTGCGGATTTAAGTATCACTTCAACAGCCACAGAGATTAACTTACTAGATGGTGTTACAGCTACAACAGCTGAACTAAACTACGTTGACGGTGTAACCTCAGCTATTCAAACACAGCTAGGTGCTAAGCTACCTCTAGCTGGTGGTACTATGACTGGCACTATTGCAGGCTTCACCTCAACAGGTATTGATGATAACGCTACGAGTACAGCTATTACTATTGATGCTAGTAAGAATGTAGGTATTGGTGTAGTTCCAAAAAGTTGGTATTCAGCCTTTTCTGCACTTCAGCTTGGTTCAGGTGGTGCTATTACATATGACACAGGTTCTGGAGCTAGTAAAGCATTACGAGTTTTTACAAATTGTTACAGAGCAACAGATGGTAATTATAAATATATTTATGGTGATGAGGCTTCTTTAATAGAGTCTTATGATGGTAAAACCTTTTTTAAATACGCTGCTGCTGGTTCAGCAGGTGGAACAATTACTTGGACTACTTCTTTACAACTAACTAACGATGGCAGAGGATTATCACAATTCACCGCTAAGGCTTGGGTTAACTTTAATGGTACTGGTACTGTAGCTATTAGAGATAGTCATAATGTGTCTAGTATTACTGATAATGGCACTGGTACTTATACAGTTAATTATTCAAATAATTTGGCTAATGTTAATTACAGTGCGGTAGCAAACTCAAACGGTTCGGCTGGCTGGACAATCACAGATTCTCACGCTGTAGGCTCACTAAGAACTTTATATTATAATTCGGGTGGAATTGATACTAGTGAAATGAACATCCAAATATTTGGAGATTAAGAAATGAGATTAATTTATGACAATAGTGGAGTAGCAGCAGTAGTAACACCAGCTTCTAAATTCTTAGCACAGCTAGAAGGAACGCTAGAAGAAAAGCTAATACACATAGCTAACAAAGATTTGCCTACTGGCACTAAGTACGAAATTATAGCTGATTCAGTTGACTTATCTGACAGAGCCTTTAGAGATGCTTGGACATACACAGCAGATGCTAGTGTTGAAAAGACTTCAGCAGATTTAACAGCAGAAGAATTAGCTTCATACAATATGACGGAGAACCTCTAATGCCAATAAACGTAGATATAACCAAAGCTAAAGACATCACTAAAGACCGTCTGAGAGCAGAACGTAAACCTCTATTAGAAGCACAAGATGTAGCGTTCCAGAGAGCATTAGAAACCTCTGAGGATACTACTGCTATTGTTGCTGAGAAAGCAAGACTTAGAGATATTACTAATCAGGTGGATACGATGACTACCTTAGACGAGTTAAAGTCAGCGTCAATATAAGGACTATGAATGGAAAAGAAAACAGAGCCTTGGCATTTGTCGAGGTCAATAAACGTAGCACACATACTGGTTGTTCTAACCTTATTCATTAGTGGGTTTGTATATGTCAGCAATATTAAGGAAGATGTGGCATTACACGGACAACAGATTGCTCATAATACCGAGTCAATCAAAAATGGTAAAAGTGAAATGCACCAAATCACCAAGCAAATCAATAGCAAGTTAGACAAGATATTTGATATGTTGTATGAACTAGGTAAGAATTAATGTTTTGGCTGGTGGTTAACGGAACACCAGTCGCTTATCTACCTGATGTCTGGAACATACCTTTAAACATAATGATTATATAGGGGAGTTATGAGAAATTCTAAAATGTACCGAAACGCTAAAGGACATTACATTGATGTTTGTCCTGCTAATTGCTTTAAGCATTACTGGAATATCATCAAAAGGTGGTTTAAATGAGCCTACTAATAGAACTATTACCTATGTTGTTTGGTTATGTTGCTAAGTTATTGGCTATTAAGTCTAAAGCATCTACAGATAGTCTTAACCTTGCGATTATGCTTAATAAATCTAACAATGATGTCATTAATCAAGCAAGGGAACAATCCAACAAGGAATCGCCTTATGCTGCTTTCAACCGTAGATTCATATTCTTTACGGTATTGATGCTAGTGGTGTTCTATGTAACCGTACCTGTATTCCTAGACATTCAAACAGCAGTACCTATTGTTCACGAGGGCTTTAGTTTTCTTGGCTTTCAGATAACTGCTGATGTGATTGAATATCAGATGGTTAGTGGGTTAGTAAAATATGACGAAGTGTTTGCTTGGTGTGCGATGATACTGGAGTTTTATGTAGGTTCACAGGTCGCTAAAGGATAACATAGGTTATTATTATGATTAAAGTAAACTTTGGAACTGAAAAGACACCTGCATGGCGTTATGTTCAACATAGGATGAAGCAATGAAGATAGAACTACAGATTAGTTTATTCGTAGTTTTAATGCTAGTCTTAATCTTAAACTATGGTTAAAGACCCGAGGATGAAAGTATGAATAAATGTTCAATAACAGCGTTTTTAGTAGGCATTACGATAACTGTATCAAGTTTAGCCTTTTTTGGACAAATGATGCAGATGCCAAGTAAGGGGTTTCAGATGGGATCACAAATAATGATGCCACAACCACCACAAAATCAACCGTGTAATTGCGCTTGTAACACATTCAAATAGTTCTAATTTGGTATCACCCACCGATAAAACCCTTTATTTATAGCCAATAATTAACACTGGCAGTGTCGGGGTCAGCGGTTCGATCCCGCTTAGCTCCACCATAGCAAAAAGGTTTTTGTCCGGTTCGTCTATCGGTTAGGACTCTAGGTTTTCATCCTAGTAAGAGGGGTTCGATTCCCCTACCGGATACCACTTTCAGGCATTTAACTATTTAAAAACAAGACCACTAAATAGGGATTTTGCCGTTCTTTTTTTGTGGATCTGTTGGGTGTTTGTGATGGGTTGTGAATTGGTGTAAAATCCAAAAAGTATAATACAATGCAATAAAATACAATAGAATGGTCACAAAATGGTTACAGTGGTTACAAGAAAATGGCAGTAATTAGAAAGCGTGGTAAATCATGGTATTTAGATTGGCGTGATTCGAGAGGCCGACATAATAAGTCTTTGGGTAATATATCAGATGCGCTGGCAAAAGTCATCTTAAAACGTAAAGAATATGAATTGTCAGTCGGTATGGGCGCACAAGATCATGAGCGGATCGCGTTCGATAAATACACGCGAGATTATCTCGCATGGTTTGAACATCAATATCCATCGAGTTATAGCACCACTGAGATTATTGTGATTAAATCGCTTGAGCCTTTTTTTGGTAATGTATTGATCAATAAAATCAGCAGCAAGGATGTTGAGGTTTATACGCGGCTTAGAAATTCAGAGGGTTTGAAGCCTGGCACAGTGAATCGGAAGCTGGCGGTGCTGAGTGCGATATTTACCAAAGCTAAAAAAGATGGTTATTTTGTGCCGGATTTTAAGATTGATAAAGTGCCGGACATGGAAAGCAAACCGCCGAAGTATTACACCGCTGATGAATTGCAATTGATTTATGATCATGATCCGGTGCATGCTCATTGGTGGAAATTGTTGGTTAATACCGGTATGCGACTGGGTGAGTTGCACCAACTCAAAACGGCGGATATTCGCAATGGATCGATCTATTTAACATCAAGCAGTGATGCACGGACAAAATCGAAAAAATGGCGGTTAATTCCACTGAGTAAAGGTGCAGAAAAAGCCTTGCAAGTGTTTGATTTAAAACAAGAATACTTATTACCGCGCTATCGTAAAGACTCGATTAAAACCGCCTTTAAGCGTGCGTGCAAACGCGCAGGGATTGCCAAAGGTAAACATGGGGTGCATTGCTTGCGACATACGTTTGCGAGTAATTTGGTGATGAATAACATTGCGCTGCACACGGTGCAAAAACTACTTGGCCATGCCAATATCAAAACTACTGAGCAGTACGCGCATTTGTCGGCTGATTATTTAAAGGATAGTTTGGATGGGGTGGATTTTTAGAATTTTTGTAAAAAGGGATTTACAGTGTTACTGCGAATGGTGTTTTTTAAATTACTTTCAAAGCCAAACGATACATTGGATCGTAAAATGGTTTATTTAATAACTTTTTAGGATGTGGCTTTAGGCTTGCAGGTGGACTGATTTGCCCTCTTTTTTTCTGCGTTGCGTAGATTTTGTTTGGATCGGTGTAATTGCACAAACGACATCGAGCTGTGTTGATGTTGATGTTCATTTTTTTGGATAATTGTCTTGCGGTGATTAGATCACCGTTATCGAGTTGGTATATTTTCCACTCACTCATAAGTCCATTGCCTCAAGTCGGATGGTGGGTGCGGTGAAGTATTGCTCATTAAGTTTGAACAGATCATTACGGCGATAAATGATGCGACCGCCTGGTACTTTGGCACTGGGGATGTCGAACGCCTTTGCCATTTTGCGAAAACCAGTCGGGGTGCAACCCATATACATTGCCGCTTCTTTGACGTTGAGATAGTCTTTTTCTAAGACGATTGGGGTTTGTAAGTCACTCATGTTTTAATCAATCCAAATACTTTGTCATCAATTTTATTTAGCTCGGTATTAAGCTCAACCACTGCACCAATGAGATCAAGATCATCAATTTCAATATGTCGGAATTGAGTTTTTAAAGACCGAATTTCATTGGTTAATGTGTCGAGCTTATCGGTGAGATGTTGATTAATAGTCATAACTAAAACGGAATATCATCCATTTCATTGATCGGTGGTACGGTTACTGCCGGTGCCGGTGCGCTTGGTATTGGTTGATCTTTAGGTGTAATGGCAAACTTACTCACGGCAATGGTATCGCGGCCGTCAAGGTTGGGTACACCGGCAGGATTAAAATGGCGGTTGATGGTGATAAATTCGCCACCATCATCGGTTTGGATAATTTTGCCAATGTTGAGCCAACGTGCTTTTTTTTGTCCGTCATAGGTTAAGTATTCGCCGATTTTAACGGTCAGATCGTGTGTTGCTTTTGCCATGTTATTTATCCTTTATTAATTAAATGTTGCTCATACACACGGTTGCAACTTCACCGCCTTTTATAACACTTATATCTTATAGAGATTTGGAGTCATTGATATAAGTACAGAGTGCATTTCTGCTAAATAAGTTGGTGAGTTACGCTCACCAATCGCGCTTGAACTTATTTTCTTGACGACACTTCTGCCGATCAACTTCGCGAGGGTTAATGTGGAGTTGCTAAGGGCAACAAATCCCACCTTTCTTTTAACTTGAGGACGACTTCTATAATCTTGAGGAGAGTATTGGGAACGCCCATTAATGTCTGCGGTGAACATCACTAATTATTAATTATGTGTTTCATGATGTAAGTCATTGCACCATCCAAATTGCGACCGTCATTTTCATTGATTGCAATGTCAATCGAGTGTGTGTTGTTAATTGGATCGTGATCTGATCTTGGAATCATATCGGCTAAAATAAGCAAATCAAATATTTGGCTTTTTTCATCCAAAGTTAAATCATTGATACTTAATAACAAATGACTCATAATGCCTCAACAAATCCAATTAAAAATATGAATATTGCAAAGCCAATGTAAAGTTGTGCCGGTGTGGTTTCAACTTCTTTGTCGAAATTAAATAAATCTTTCATGTTTCCCCTCTTTTTGTTTTGTTGGGTAAATTATAAACACATAAGTTTATTAATGTAAAGAAATAAACAAAAAAATTTAGATAATAATAAGAATGGGCGTAGAATAGTGATAAAAAACCGCCAATAAAGGCGGTTTAGATGGGTTTTTAAGGCTTAAAAATGCTTAAAAAGCAAAATTTTAGATATTTTTAATATTAGTTAAGCATGGCTTTTGCTAATTCTTTTTTTACTTTAACCAGCACTCTTTTTGCTTTTTGCATTTCTTTTTCACATTGTTTTACATTTTCCATTGCGGCCTCAATATCAGATCCAATAAACCAAGACTGAACTAAATCAATATCATTTAAATTATCACTTACAATGTCTTTTAATTTACCATCGAGTATGTTAAATCGGTGTTTACAATATGTGCCAAAACTACCTGCTGGACAATCACAATAAGCAGATAAATTATTATCTGATCGCTTAACAAAAATTACCTCGTAAGGCTCTTTTGCAGAGCCTTTAACATGGAACATAATTTCATTTTTTTTATCACCTTTATACTGATACATATTGACTCCTATGGTGTGTCATGTTTCCATAAGTCAATTACCTTTGCGATTATGACTGCATCGCTGGGTAGGTTAAATGACTCGTATTTTTTGTTATCACTAATAACTAATATTTTGCCCGGCATTATTTGCAAGCGTTTAATAAACAATCGATCATCAACTTTAAAGATATAAACACCATCGTTGATGTTGGTGTCGTCCGTATCAACCAGTAGAAAATCGCCTTGTGTAAAAGTCGGCTGCATTGATTCGCATTGGGCAAATACAATCTTCATGGTGGGTGTTGGTTGTTTTTTAAAGACATCAATAAACCATTCGCGATCCACGGTAAAGACATCGTGAATATTATCAAACTTAGCGAGATCACTGCCCTTGTAATCCTTGATGTTTAATAATTCAAAGCTCACAGTATTGTTGGGCATTTTGTTGTCGCCAGTAAGTAAATAATCAATTGGTACATTGATTGCTTTTGCGATATTACTTAATTGAGAATTTGGTATCCCAGTACGGTTAAACCAATTATTTAAAGATTGAGGCGATACATTGATTAAACGTGCAAATTCAACCTTTTTAATTCCTTTGGTTTTTAATTCTTTTGCGACAATTTCAGCAATTTTTTTATTCAATTTAGGCATAAATTAATTTATGTATTTATTATAAACTTTTATGTTTATAATTAGGCGCATGGAAAAAGTGATTAAGTATTTTGGCTCGCAAAAAGAGTTGGCAGATTTGCTCGGTGTAACGCAAATGGCCATCTCTCAATGGAAAAGGCGAGGTATTCCAATTAAGCGATGTTTGCAGATTGAAAAACTGAGTAATGGTGCAATCAAACGCGAAGATATTTGGGCGGATATTTTTAATCGATAACATTTTTTATAAACCTTTTGTTTAGTTTGTTAATTCTATACAAAAAATACACATAGGGGGAATATGTTTGCAATATGTACCAGCAAGTGCGAATTGGCCAGAATTTGTGGTCGGCATAAAATCAATGCACCGGATCCAAGAGTGCGTAATCAAGACAGACAAGAATTTGAACCGCAATTTGGATCAGATTGTTATGGATTTAAAGACATAACTAAGGATCAAGAGGAATTGCAACGATGAGTCAAGATATATTCGCAATCACTCCAATCGAGGTTATCCAAGATCAACGACTTAAACCCAATCATATTAAAGTATTAATCGCCTTGTTATCATTCAGAGGCAAAAACACCAACACCATATGGCCAAGCCGTAAAAAGCTATCAGACCGCTGCAACCTACCCGTCACAAGAATATCACAAACAACCTCAGAACTGGTTGATTTGGGATGGTTAATTAAAGAGGGCAAGGGCGGGTTTTCAAAGTCAACCCGCTATCAAATAACAGTACCCAATTTGGTAACGGTTACAAAAACTGTAACGGTTACTGAAACTGTAACCCCAAGGGTTACTGAAACTGTAACCCCCATGCCCGTTACAGAAACTGTAACACGCAAAGAACTAACCAAGAACATAACCAATAGAACTAAAAAGGGGGGTAAACGATTTAATCCACCCACTATTGATGATGTTCGAGCTTATTGCAATGATCGTAAAAATTCGGTTAATGCACAATCATTCGTTGATTTTTATCAATCAAAGGGTTGGTATGTTGGAAAAAATAAAATGAAGTGTTGGCAATCAGCGATTAGGACGTGGGAAACAAGAGAAAACGAAAGGAAAAACAACCAACCAATGACATTGATCCGGCGTGCTGAATTAGCAGCGCAAGGGATTGATGCTGATACTGGGTTGTCATTTGGAACGGGACTTGAACAACTGAACAGAGGATTATTAAACTTATGAATGAAATATACAAAAAAACGGCGACCTTGATATTGGGTTATTTAACAGTTAGATTTGTGCCGAATTATAAGAACGATGAAAAACACCAAGCCAAACAAACATTGATATGGGCAGAGGAACTCGGCAAAAAAGTAGATGCAGACAGACTGACTGAGGACAATATTAAATCCGCTTGTGATTTATGGGCAGACGTTAATGGTAAGGGTTTTCCACCAACAATAGACCAATTTATTAATTGCATTTTAAAAATCAATGTTGCACCAGTGGTGGTGATAGAGGTTAAAGAAGAAAAATCCAAAGATTATTTAAGGCTGTGGAACGATGCGGATGATCATGCGCGGTTTAGATTCTTTGCTGATCATGCGTTTAACAAAGTGCCACAACACATTCATGTGATGTTTATGCGTTACATGGAATCAACACGCGGTTGGACTTATTGCGAATGCAAAAAGATGATTGATTTTCACATGTCACCGTTTGAAAAAGCAGGGCATGGGGCGATACTCGAACACCAACGCGAGGTGCTGGACTATTTTAAAAATAGGAAAGTGGCATGAGGTATCACAGTGCGAATCAATGCTTAAAGGCGGCAAACGCGATTAAGCAGCAGGTGGATTATTTGTTGTTTGCGATTGGTAATAAAGACAATAGAGATTGCGAGCATCACTTGGATGTGATTAGGCAATTGGTTGATCAGTTAAAAGGGGAAGTAAATGGAAGCAATTGAGTTTGTTATTGGTTTGATTGGGTTATATACCGCAATCATGTTGTATATTTTTTTAGGGGATTAAGTATGGAATTAATAATATTAGCAAGTGGTGCGGTGATTGGCGGTGGAATGGTGTATATGTATAAATGCTCGCGTGATAATAAACGCTTTACGAATTACTTTCGTGAGGGGTCGCAGGCTTATGTGGTGCGTCAACATTTAGAGCAGGGCAAAAACATCACACCGCCTTACGCGCGTGAGCAATACAACATCAAGAACTTAGGTGCAGTGGTGGATGTGTTACGCAAGGCCGGTGTTGAAGTTAAGTTTGTAGAGGGTGATCGTGGTAATTATTACACGCTATGAAACTACAACAACGTGTAGAGGTTCGCATTGGTGAGCCAGTGGCGTTGTTCTTGGCGCGTAAAGCAGAGCAAGGATCAACAATTAGGGATGCGGCCAATCAGTTGGATGTGTCGTACACAACGTGCTTTAAATGGCAAAAGGTGTATGAGATTAAATTCAACGGTCGCAATCCGTTTGGTAAATGGAAGTTAAAATAATATTATGGAAGTTAAATTATGTTGGATTTAATCGTTAAAGATAATATCAAGGAATTAAATAAAACGCTTACTCGAATTGAGAAAAAGCAATTACCGTTTGCAATATCATTAGGCATTAACAACACAGCCAAAGATGTAATGAAAGCAGAGAAAGTACAAACATCCAAGAAGCTCGACCGACCAACAAGCTTTACTCAAAATGCTTTTAAAATTAAATGGTCAAACAAAAACAATCAAGAAGCCAGTGTGTTTATTAAACCAATACAGGCTAAGTATCTCAAGTATCAAGTCGAGGGTGGTAAGCGTACTGGTCGCATTGGTGTGCCGTACAAGCACGCAAAGCTGAATAAGTTTGGTAATATTCCTGGTAGGCGCAAAGGCTTTATTAAGAATAAAAATCAATTCATTGGCAAGATTAAGAACATTGATGGTGTGTGGGAAAGGACTGGTGGCAAGCGTAACAGAGGTATTAAGTTAATGGTTGGGTTTGAGCCAGTGGTTAGCTATCGCAAACGATTCCCTTTCTACAAGATCGGTAAGGGTGTTGTTAATTCTAAATTTAAAAAGAATTTGAATAAAAGTTTAGAGAAAGCATTATCAACAGCTCGATGACCAGTCAGAATAAAAAAGGTACTCCTGACGCGGATGCACTGAGGGTAATTCGCAAGTCCTCTATTTTATTAGTTTCAGTATATATATAAGGAATTCGTTATTAATCAATGACTTACAAAGATAAATGCACACTGCAAGAACTGTCAGCATTTTTAATGCTAACGGATCGGCGTGTGCAACAACTCAAAGATGCGAATGTGATTGTTAAATTTGGCAGAGGTGAATACGATTTAACAAAATCAACGCAAGGCTATATTAATTTTTTGCGTGAACGTGCATTTGGGGGGGTGGCGAATACGGATCAGCATGGTGAGAAAACTCGGCTGATTACTGCGCAGGCCAATATTGCTGAGATGAACGATGCAGAACTTCGAGGCGATTTGCTTCGAGC
>Ga0233448_1003289_pt1 | contig 10262 bp, 10 predicted proteins | sample SI_124_October20_2_FD_183015 | JGI IMG/M metagenome (GOLD analysis project Ga0233448, IMG submission 183015) | Seawater microbial communities from Saanich Inlet, British Columbia, Canada - SI_124_October2016_150_MG | ecosystem: Environmental > Aquatic > Marine > Inlet | place: Canada: British... | reverse complement strand
CTATAAGCCCTACCATTAATATATGACTTATAAAAAATAACGTCTTACCTTCTACTGAAATATGGGATATATTTCGATATGATGCATTAAATTTTATTATAAAACCTGTAATTAAGCTAATCACAGTAAATAAAAATAAAAAATAAAAAATTACCCATTGCGTCTCTAGAGATGGGAAGTAAAAATCAGGCAAAATAGCTATAGTCACAAACCCGATAGTCCAAAAAAATATTAACATAAAAGCAGGGTGGAATATATCCTTTACAATGTAATACACACTAATCGTAATTAGCATGAACAAAGGCACTAACAAAGAAAACCCTCATACTGCGTAATAATTTTTTTCAATCCGTATTTGCACTCTGTATTTTTAATAATTTTTTCATAGTCAAATTTTGTATTTACCACCTCTTCTATTCTTAGAGCTAATTCATCAATATCTTGACACTTTGCCATTAAACCATTTACACCATCCACAATGATCTCTCTGGTGCCACCAGGACAATCAAATGCCACTACAGGTGTGCCGCAAGCATTTGCCTCTAATACTACATTTGGGAAGCCTTCATATCTTGAACTAAGCACAAACAAATCTGCTTGCCTCATATAAACATAGGGATTATCTTGAAATCCTAAAAAATTAACTCTATCTAATACATTTAGCTCTTCTGCTAATTGTTTTGCGCCTTGCAACCCTTTACCCTGCCCAAGAATTGTTAAAAAATATTTACAATCTAATCTTTTAAAAGTTTTTAAAAGTAAATCAAATCCTTTTTGTTCGCTCATACTGCCAACAGCTAGTAAATTGATATTATTAGTATCAAATATATTTAATTTTTCTTTTGAGAAAAAATCTATTTTTTTTGTATTAACAGGATTATTTATAACTTTTATTTTAGACTTTTGAATATTATAATTTTTAATTAAATCCTGCTTCATATATTCTGATTGAGAAATTATCAAATCAAAATTATTATAAAAAGTTTTATAAAGCCAGTCAAATAACCTGGGATAGGGTTGGTATTTATTTTTTACACTTACAGTATTTGTCTCTCTTGCTATAAATTTAATATTTTTAGAGAAAAATGGCCTAATAACTGCAATCAATAAATTTAAATATGACAGTGTGGAAAAAACCATATCTGCCTTTTGAGTTCGTATTATATTTATAATTTTAAATATAGCATATCTTGTTTTTTTAGAATTTAAATCTATTATCTTTAAATCTTTTGGTAAATCATTTAAATACCTACCTTCTTTTTTTATTAATACCAAAGTCACGTCATATTTATGAATGTCTAAATTTGATATAAGCGTGGACATTACCCTTTCCGAGCCACCACCTCTCATTGATGGCACTATAAATAATAGTTTTATTTTATTACTCACAGCTCAAAATATCCTCAATCATAAAAAATTCAGGAGTAAAGCCACCCTCTGTCCAATTTAAATTGTTATCCCAATAACCAGGGCAATCAAGATAACCCCTCATTGAAAATGCGTAACTTATCTCTACAATTAACGGCTCTTTATCCAAAAATACGAAATCATACGCCACACATTGCGCTTGAAGTTTATTTGTTGATTCAAAAGAAAGTTTAATACATTGTCGTGGGATTTCTTGTGGATTATAGATAATATTTCCACTGCCTGAGGCTCTAAAATCACCCTTTCGAACCATTCTTTTTATGGCAAACGCTCTATTTCCAATAACAATAACTCTAATATCATAATTATTATTAGGGATAAATTCTTGACAATAAAAATATCCCTTTTCTTTTTTAAAGTTTTTTTCAATGCTAGTAGGAATGAACACCCTTCCAATGCCTTTACTAATATTAAAAAAAGACTTTAATGTTTTATCTCTTTTAAAATGCCAAAGCTTTTCAGTTAGAAAATTTAATCGATTCTTTTTTCCAAACCCCTTTCCAAACGCCTTGTTTATTTTCTTTAATGCTATTTTTTTATTTTTTAACAGTGCTACATTTTCTGCACCTGCACCACATCGAAGTTTAAAAACTTTCGGAAAGACTGTAGCAGAAACCCACTTTATCGCTTCATATTTATCATAAAAAATATGTGATTTTATTAATGGAATACTTAAGGCTTCAAATAAATACTTCTGTCCGAGCTTATCATCAAAGTGCCAGCATGTATTCAGATCCGGAAATACTTTTTTACCAGCCTTCTCTAAAGATGCAGTTAATTCTCTTGCAAACAGTGACGCTTTATAATCGCTATGATGCCAATGCCACATAAGTATATTGCAATCATTTAAATCATTTACTATAGTCGAAGAATAGCAGTTTACTAATTTGTACTCTACATTATTATTTTGACAATACTCAACCCATTTATTTGAAAACGACCCTTCACGATGATGAATTGCTATCATATACTTTCCGATATAAAGTTTTTAATTTGTTTTATTTTTGGAAATTTAGGGGACTCAAAAAACTTTCTTATCATCATATATTTTTTATTTTTAATATACTTCATATGAAAGTCTTTCTTGCTTTTAGGTATAAAGCTAGGCACTCTAAATTTCTTTCGAGCTAAAATACCATTATCAAAATACAACTGATCAGTTTTTACACTTAAGTCGCTTTTCAACTCTACCAATATTGATTGTTTATTAAAAATTCTTTGTTTTTTAGATGATGTGCGAGTAAAGGATTCTCCATTAAAGTAAGAATTAAGCTCAAAATCTGGAAAAATGCAATTCCCTATACCATAAAATATTTTTTTACCTTTGTACACTTCTGTAGACTGAACAATATGCGCATGATGCCCTATTATCAGATCAGCACCCGCATCAATAATTTGACGCGCTATTTTTACATCTTCATATCTAGGAAATGACACATCTTCCATTCCCCAATGTAATTGAATAACTTTAAAGTCAACATCAGAAGAATTAAGATCCTCTACTATTTTATCTAAATCAATTTTAGCACTACCATTTTTAATTTTATCTCCAAACACGGCACTTGTACTTTCACAACTATATGCTGAAATTGATATTTTTTTACTCTCAATTTCTAAAATTAATGGATTATTAAAGTTATTTTCTTTTTTTCCAGCACCAAAATATTTAATGTTATTAGTATCTAAAAATCTAATTGTATCTAAAAAGGCCTCTTCCCCATAATCCATAATATGGTTATTTGCCAAACAAACGGCAACTGGGTAACTTCCAAATGTTTCTTTTATGTATGACTTTTTTTGTATCAAATTTATTTTATTCTTACAAGGCGTTCCTTTACTTGATATTGGAAATTCAAGATTAAATATATATGAATTTAGCTTAATATTGGATGTATATTCTTTATCTAAATACACATCTGCCAAAAATATCAACTTACTCTTTATCACTTTTGGATCCTTCCTACACTTATTATATAAAGCATATATGCGATAAACCCCTTCAAATGAAAACCCAGCTTTAAGCTTGACTTTACAAAATCGAAATAATTTTTATGCTTTCTCATTTTAAATAACATCTGTCCATATCTATATAGCGCTTCTTTCGTAAATTCTGGATATCTAATCATTATAATGTTGATACTATTCAATATATCCACCTCTAGTCTGAATCCATCAGGCCTGTTGATAGTTATACTATTACTTGATCTCCGATATCTTCCTAAAATATTATCTATATACTCAACCGACCCTCCTTTACTCAGTACATCAACGTAAAACAACCAGTCACTAGCCATTGGAATTCGTTCATCAAAACCGCCTTGAGGTAAATTTACAGCTCTCATCATTAGACTGATAGGACTGAAGAATACACCTTCTTTTATTGCGTCTTTTATAGTCCCAGAATCCCTCTTTCTTTTTCCATTTCCATCAAAATGTGTGTAGTATAAAATATTGTCAGTGTCAGAATCAAAAGCTTCTAAATTATGGAAACACATATTACAATGTTCATTATTTTCTAAATATTCAACTTGTATAGATAACTTATCAGGCAACATTTGATCATCGCCACCAATTGAAGCTATATACCTGCCATTGCACAACGGTAAGATAGAGTTGCAGTTATTTGTAATACCAATATTCTTTTCATGTAACACTAGTTTTATAATATTAGGGTATCTATCTTTATACTCTAGTAGTATTTCTTGATTGTTATCAGTCGAGGCATCATCACCCACAATTATTTCAAAGTTCTCGTAGTCCTGCGTAAGAATAGAGTCCAAACAATCAGATATAAAACTTTCATGATTGTAAGTTGTAATAAATACAGACACAAGTGGCTTACTTTTCATAAAACAACCATCTAAAAGAGAAAACTAAAAAGAAAAAATAAAATAGATAATTAATAAAGTAGGCGTATGTAATTCCTACTAAACCATACTGTTGGATAAAAAATATTGCCAATAAAACGAAACTACCACTAAAAAATAATTCTGAATAGATATATTTTTTAGTCATCGCCTTAGCAATCATCATGGTGCTAAGTAAATATGATGATATTTTCATCACATCGCCAGCAAGCTGCCACTTGAATAACTCAAGCATCGGTAAAAAACTTTCAGAAAAGGCAATCCTAATCACATCTTCTCTTAAAATGTATATTGCCACAGAAAACAGTACTGTAAAAGGAATTATCTTAATGTACCCATTTTTTATCTCTTTTTTCAATTCATTATTATTCTTTAATTCTGATAATTTTGGTGTGTAATAAACACTTAGCGCTGTTGTAATAAATAGTAAATACATCGTGGATATATACCACATACCTTGCCAGTAGCCCGCATCATCCCAAGATAAACTTTCCCCTATATAATTTCTAATAACTAAGTGTGAAGTGGGTACCACTATGGCTGTAACTATCGCCATTAATGAAAACTTAGAAAGTTTTGACAACAACTCTTTGTCAACACCCTGTATAAAGTATTTCACCTTAAACCATGATGTTTTTGTTAAAAATAATAATGTTATAAAAAATACAACACTCTGATTTAGTACAAGGGCGTACAAAGCGCCCATTAATCCATATTTTATTATTAAAAATGATGTAAAAAATAATGAAAAAATACTTGATATAATATTTATCGAAATAAATTTTTTAATTTCTTTTTGACCATTTAATATAGATAATATTATGGAGTTTAATGCAAAGAGTATTACAGTAAAGCCAAAAACTATAAAAATATTTTGATACGCTATATCTTTCAATATGAGCGTGGAGAAGCTTTCGCTAAAGAGTAGTAAAACTATAGAGACCGGTACAGAAGCCATGATGCATATAACTAAAGATGTGCTAAATAACTTTTTTTTCTCTTCTATGGAATCGAATTCAGCTGTATATTTAACCAGACCCTGGCTTATTCCGCCTTTTGCAAATGTCATTATGAGTGAGTTAAAATTTTGCAATTGCCCCACAATTGCCAAACCAGAGGGTCCCACATAGACAGCTATAACTTTATTTATTATAAATCCAGATACCATTCTAGCAATTGTTGAAATGGCTACCAATAAAGAGGTTTTAATTAAAGTCATTAATTATCTGAACTATTTTTCTAGTGTCTTTCAAGTCCTGAACCCCACTTATGGGTAAGCTTAATACCTCATCATGCATCTTCTCAGTTATTGGGTAAGTATCATTATTCCATTCTTTATACGCACTTTGCTTATGAGGAGGTAAAGGATAGTGAATAAGGGTTTGAATTTTATTATCGAGTAAATATTTTTGCAGCTCTTTTCTTGTTTGAGTTCTTATTACAAAAAGATGCCATACGCTATTTGTGCTGACCACTGGCAAAATTACATTTTTATTTTTGATATTTTCAAGATAATAATTTGCCACCCCCCTTCTCTTTTCTATTTCATTGTTTAAATATTTTAATTTAATCCTTAGCATTGCAGCTTGCATCTCATCTAATCTACTATTTATCCCCTTACAGCTGTTTTTATATTTTTTAGAACTTCCATAATTACCCAATGCACGAATAGTAGCTGCTAATTCCTCGTCATCAGTTGTTACTGCACCAGCATCACCCAAGGCACCTAGATTTTTACCAGGATAAAAGCTAAAGCCTGAAGCGTCACCCCAGTTGCCGGATTTTTTGCCATTTATGCTGGCGCCATGCGCTTGTGCAGAGTCTTCGATCACTAACAATTTATGTTTTTTTGCAATTTTAATAATTGCTGGCATATCTGCTAGCTGTCCATATAAATGAACAGCAAGTATTGCCTTTGTTTTTGACGTTATGGCTCGCTCTACAAGTTTCGGATCTAAATTATAGGTTTGTTCATCTGGCTCAACAAAAACTGGCTTTAATCGATTTTCAGTAATAGCCAAGATGCTTGCTATATATGTATTTGCCGGAACAATTACCTCATCACCTTCTTTTAACTTGCCTAGTTCTTTGTATGCTCTAAAGATGAGAATTAGTGCATCTAATCCATTAGCTACACCTATACAGTGGCTCGATCCACAATAACTTGCAAACTCTTTTTCAAACGTTTTAACTTGCTCACCTTGGATATACCAACCAGAATCAATCACACTTGTCACAACCTCAATTAACTCTTTACGGTACTGTGCATTGACTTGTTTCAAATCTAAAAACGGGATCACCATCCTACCTCTAATTCGAAAAAATTAATATCTTTAATTTCTTTAAAATAGTAATCCGCTTCCAAAAGTTCTTTTTTTCTTAATCCATTTGTAATTCCAATAGATTTTATCCTTAACATTTTTGCTGTATTTGTATCTTCCTCTGTATCGCCTATAAAAATTGCATTTGTAAACTTTTTATCTTTCAATGATTCGTATTTAGCATTCTTTCTTTGTGGAAGACAATGAATCACCTCATTAAGCAATGAATAAATTCCTAAACTCTTTAATTGATTTATTAAAAAGGCTCTATTTTGTCTCATTGTTACCAGTACGATTTTATTTGACACATTTTTCCATTGTTTTATTGTTTCTATCGCTTCTGGTTTTAAAAAATCTAATTTTAAATATTTTTCTTTTTCTATATTACTCATCCAGGCAGTTAAAAAATCTTGATATGAGCCTTTAAAATTACTCTGACTTAAAATAATATCTCTAGTAACTTTAGACCTTTTCATATCCCAATATGTATCGATATTCAATAAATCTCCACCATATGCATCTATAATATCTTTATAACATTGGTAATGCCTGTACTTCCCTTCTAAAACAGGCCCATCAAGATCTAAAAAAATATAATCAAACACTATTACTTTCTCAAAATTGCATATATCTCTGCACAATTATTTGGAAAATCCTTGCCAAGCTCATAAAAGCCTTTAATCATTTCTTCATTCCAATTATTTTCAATTTGATTATTTGACAATGGCTTAAAAAATATTCCACTAATTTTTTCAACTTTTAACCCTGTCTTTTTTATATCATTCAGTAGCGTGTCAACAGAGTAAACCCTTTGATGTCCGACCTGATAATCCCTTTCATTAAGTTCGTATGGAGTTTTAAGTAGCCCCATTTTAACAGCAGCAAGGCGATGAAAAGAAAGTGCATTTGGAACACCTAGCAATATTACACCATCATCCTCTAGCCACTCTTTTGCTAAATTTAATACCTCGACCGGATTATTTACATGCTCTAAAATATGCTCCATAATTATCGTATTAAATTTATTTTTTGGATTATAGTCTTCAAAAAAACTATGCACTTTAGTATGATTTTCATAATTTGGAATCGCGTTAACCAGTTCTTTAGATCCATCTACACTCGTTAAATGTTTAAACTTATTAACTAAATATTTTGTCATTTCTCCAGATCCTGAACCTAATTCCAATCCAAAAGGCCCCTTAATATATTCTTTAGCGGCCTCATATCGATAAAAAATTAATTTTTTATCGAAATTCAACTCTTCCGATAAATACCAATTACCATCTAAATTTTTTTCTTCATTCATTTTTGCCTCTCACCTTATAAATTAATAATTTTTTTTCTAATTCCATCTTTACTTGTTAATAATGGATTACAATCCATTCCCCTTACCCACATTAGCCCATTTTTTAAAGGATTTATTGTGCTCTTACTAATTGACACCTCTTCTTCTAATGCTAACTGCTTAAAAATTTCTGGAAAGTTAACGCCTGCTTCTGTAAAAAACCTTACTGTTGTAAAAAATCTCGATATATTAATTTCGGTTGGGTTTGGAACGCCATTTTTATCATAAGCCATATCGACACCAAAAATTCCATGCGGCTTATTGCTTACTGCTTTTACTGAATTAATAGCTACTTCGGTTACTTGATCATTAGAAATGGTTACACCAACCTTTGTGACACCGGTCACACCAGATATCGCTCTATTGCCATGAGTCCAGCCTTGTCGTTCACGCGTTTGTGCAAGCATCAATTCGCCTTCGTACCATATTGATAGCCATGTAACTGTTTTTGAGGTTAACATTTCAGCGGCAATAAACTCTCCCCAGCCACTATAATGATCAATCCATGATTTTGCCAATGAATAGTCATTTGTTGGCAATGCACCTTTGCCACCCCCGCCAATACCACCATCTCTAAGCCAAATTTTACCTTGAGAATCTGAAAGCTCTTTAAAAGCTTTTTTTAAGTCTTTTTCTGTGTTAATTTTAATATTTTTTGGAACAACTATACCTGCTGCTTTAAAGGCTTTATAGGACTTATACTTATGGACACAGGTATCAATTACTGAATGCTCTGGCATAAAAACCTTAGTACCTGTTTCCAATATATCATCCCTGATTAGAGACGCATAAAATATTTCCATATCATTTTGAAAGTGAATCAAATCTGGCTTTTCTTTGTTAAGTATTTCAAGCAACTTATCCCTATATTCACTCGTATTAGCATAAGGTACATAATATTTTTTACTCACCTTGGAAAGAATAATATCTGTTGGCTCAGAGCCCATTCCAATTACATAATTTTCCGGATTCTTTTGCAAAGAATATACTACCCCTTCTGTGGGGGCTCCGCCTGCGCCAGATACTAATATTTTTTTCATTATTTTATTTCCTTTAAAAACTCATCATAATCACGAATATAATCATTCTCATTATAATATTTATTTGCCAATATTATCAAGACGCAATCAGGGCTAAAATCGTACATTTCTCGCCAAGTTAAGCCTTCAATTAAAAGACCTTCTGTTGCATCATCTAAAATAATTTCTTCTTTTTGCTTACCATTATCCAAAACAAACCGGCAGCTACCCTTTACGCAAACCACAACTTGCTTTAGATTTAGATGCGCATGAAATCCGCGTGAAACACCCCATTTTGTATCAAAGATGTAATACACTCTCTTAATATCAAATGGCACGCTCTTGTTACTCTCTAACGCAACAAGTGATCCACGTTCATCTCCTAAAGGGTTAAAACTGATTATTTTAATTAAACTCACTTTGTTTCACTTTTAATCAAATCCATTAAATATTGCCCATAGCTATTTTTAAATAGGGCTTTAGCAGTTTGCATCACTTGCTCGTTACTCAACCAACCATTATTCCAAGCAATTTCTTCTAAACAGGCAATTTTATAACCTTGGCGTTTTTCAATAGTTTCTACAAACATTGCGGCCTCTAATAGACTTTCATGTGTACCAGTATCTAACCAAGCAAAGCCTCGACCTAGTAACTCAACATTAAGATCTCCACGCTCCATATACATTTGATTAAGCGTTGTGATTTCTAGCTCACCTCTATGCGAAGGCTTTACTTTTTTAGCCATTTCGACCACATCATTGTCGTAGAAATACAGGCCTGTAACTGCAAAGTTAGATTGTGGCTTTTCAGGTTTCTCTTCAAGGCTAATTGCCTTTTGATCTTCATCGAATGCAACTACACCAAAACGCTCTGGATCTTTAACTTGGTAGCCAAATACAGATGCACCACTATTTCGACTAGCAGCACTCTTTAAAATAGTGGTGAAGCCTTGCCCCCAAAAGATATTATCACCAAGTACTAAACAAACACTATCGCTACCGATAAACTCTTCGCCAATAATAAAGGCTTGCGCTAAACCATCTGGGCTAGGTTGTACAGCATAAGACAGATTGACGCCAAACTCCTTTCCATCTCCGAGCATTCGTATAAAGCCTGACTGATCTTCTAGGGTTGTAATAATCAAAACATCTTGAATATCTGCGAGCATCAATACTGATAGTGGATAGTAAATCATCGGCTTATCATAAATAGGTAATAACTGCTTTGAAACACCCTTTGTTATAGGATAAAGTCGCGTTCCTGAGCCGCCTGCTAGGATTAT
>Ga0233448_1003217_pt1 | contig 10420 bp, 10 predicted proteins | sample SI_124_October20_2_FD_183015 | JGI IMG/M metagenome (GOLD analysis project Ga0233448, IMG submission 183015) | Seawater microbial communities from Saanich Inlet, British Columbia, Canada - SI_124_October2016_150_MG | ecosystem: Environmental > Aquatic > Marine > Inlet | place: Canada: British... | reverse complement strand
AGGTTGCCGGAATGATGAACGAAGTTCTCTCCGATCATCAGGAAAGCAACCGGGTATCAGCCACGTTGTGATACGGGGCGCGTTCTTTAGGTCGGTTTAAGTTGCTTCGGCAATGGCACCGGTTTGAAAAGCGGTATCTGGTTTGGGGGTTTCAACTCTTTGAGGAGAAGTCAGCAGGCTGGATGTTGTGGGAAGACAAGACCCTTCGGGGTCGGTTCAGGCATCCGGTGTCAGGGTATGCCCTCCAGGGGGCTAGGCATCAGATAACGGAACGCCGTTCTTTCCGGACCGCGTCGGATCCGTTGGTTGGTATTCGGGCACGCAATGACAACGAATTGCCCTTCGGGGTAGTCCAGCGTCAATGTAGATCAGCCCGAACCCTACCGAGGCCGTTTCTCTGCCCAGGGTGCACTCGGTGAGGATTGGATTGAAAGCCTGTTAAGGTGGCTTTGATATGCATGGAGCCCTGCGGGTTCCAAGAGGTATCAGGAGCATCTGGTTTCCAGATGCGTGATGGTGGTTTCCCAGGACCGCATCCCTGATACCTCTTTCTTTATCAGGTCCTGGAATCATCGCGCAACTGCCAATTTCTGGCGGTGCTTTACGGTCTACCGTCAGGCTTGAATCGCACGCGCCAATTGCTGAGTCGCCACAACGGTTTATGACTGAATGCTGTGCTATTGCTTCACCCGAAAGTTTTTTGAAATTTGGCACGGCCAGTCGGTGCTGACAGCACGGCAATATGCCAAAAGTTGAAATATCGGGTTCGATTCGTATGAAAATCCATGCCCGCTTACGGCCTAAATGATGAGCAACCGATCCGGGGATGCGTTGTGCGTGTTGCTTCCGTTGGTCAATTAATACCTTTTGGTGCCGCTATGGTATTTCCTGTTTTTCCCAATTGTTTGCATCAAAGATTGAATTTTGAACCGTCCATTGCTCTTTCAAATAATCCTGAAAGGTTCCTCGGTATGGCCAGATGTTTAAATCAACGATATTCAACGTGCGAACCCGATTGGCTACCGTTGCTGTGGGATCAACATCTTTACAAGCAACCTTGCCCTTACAAACCAGAGACGCAATGTCGGCATTTGACATCAGTAGATTGGAAACCTGCATTTTTGCAGAAGACCTTCCGACCGGTTTTTCCATCAGAAGCGCATGAACAAACCCCGGGTTTAGCCGTTCTTCGTGGCCATAGCCTACGCGTGTGGAAAAGCTCTCATCAAACAGGGGGTTATAAATCCACGAACCATGGTCAGATGCGATCACGATATGGGTGTTGTTGTAGACATCGTCACCGGCCTCCCTGATGCGCGTTATAATGTTGCCCATCTGTTCAAGAGCATAAGCGCTTTCCGGGATGTATCTACCGTTGCCTTTGAAGTCCAGTGTTCCGGAACGCGTGATAACGCTGGGAGAATGCGGTACCAGAAAATGGATAACGGAATATGTTGGCTCGTCGGTTGTTACAATCTGCTCACTGGCGAGCCGCCGCAAAAGCTCCATATGACTTATTTTCTGCTCATACAACGGTACATTGACATCATGGATGAGCCAATTCCCTTTATCATAGATAGTCGGTTTGCTGAACATCGGGGAAGACCGAAACACCGATAACATCAATAGTGTCTTGCTCACAAATGCGTCCATCGCATCCTTGTCGAGCAGCGGTTCTTTGTTAGACGCTTCATAGGCATAAAAATCCGGGTGAATGCGAGGCTTGAACATCGGGTTTACAAAAGAAACTTTGTAACCGGCGTCGTGAAATTGTTTGGGAACGTCTTCAAACGCTGCATCAAGTATCTCATCAATAGGTCTGGTATCGCCTGCCTTGATGATTTGATCAGGCGTATATTTATGCCCGGATATAAGGGCGGGAAGCGTTCCCAAAGTGCCACTATTTGTTGTCAGCGTATTCTTGTGCCAAATGAAATCAGTATACGTGGATAGAATGTGGGGGGCTTCAGTCCGGATCTTATGAAGAATGCCCCCAGAAAAACCATCAAGGACAAAAATCAGGACATTCTGCTTGTTCCTGGCTAACTCGATATGAAAATTATCTGCATTTTCATATTCATAAACCGGCCTGTCTTCGGGAAAAAGCAGCCCCTCACTGGCCGACAGTATCTGGCTCATGGAAACAATCAGGATGCACACCATGACTTTGTGCAAGAATAAAGGGGATCTAAGTGAGATTTCGAATGACGCGATAAAGAGGATTACGAGTAAATACGCTTCTATAAATATTTGCCACATTTCAGACAGTATGGTGCCATGATTCTGGATTTGAAAATTGCTGAACTTGATACCGTCCAAGCCTAATCCCCGCGAATACACAAATGTCGCAATTGCTAAAAAAACAAAAATAGACGTGAAAACAAACAGCAGTTGGCTGTTCACAATTTTGGACAGAAGGTAAACCGCGAGAACAGCGCAGAAGAAGTACAATGCAAAAGCTGTCGAAATTGCCTGAAATGTCACGCCAAACATTTCTTGTGGCGCGATCTCATACAGCACAATCGGATTTTCGATAAGAACAATGACGAAACACGCCACGGCGGACAGATTCAGCAAGCCACCATTCTTTGCCTGGTAATATCTAGAGGCCCGAAGCTTTTCAAATATCTTTCTTGTCACTTCGTGTCCTTTTTATTGTCTACTATATGAGACAAGGAGCCGGTTGTTTCCAGATAATTTTATTTTGGCGGTAATGCTGGATTTCTGACTCAGTATATCGATGAAATTGGCTTCGTTGTAATCTGGAAATATATCCTTGCGATGGCGCAATAGCTCTTGAACCATAGGGTCCGTTTTATCGGGGAATTCAATGACGCCTGCGGGCGCCAATGAGAGAAGCCAGTGGACGGCTCTGTCCAGGGGAATGTTTCTGCCAATAACAATGTGGTGAATAAAAGCGAGGGCAATAATGGCGTCTGGTTTTGCCCGGCCTTCAAAACCTTTTCGCTCTTTTTGTCCCCATCCCTGGTTTGGGGATGGGTTTGCGGCATCAAAATATAAGGGGGTGAAGGCCGCATCCTTCTTTGAAAATCTCTCGAAGGCGAAGCCCAGGGCCGCATGATCATAGTCAAACCCGATTACCCGTTTTGCCCCGGCGTTTAGGGCAACGTCAGAATACCGGCCTGTATTACAGCCAAGATCATAAAGAAGCCCTGGTTTTATCTCCTGCACTGACTGGGCGACAAAAGCTTCTTTGCGCTGAATATCCTGATCCACATATGTGTTATGCTGATCGTATTGCTCCCATACCGTCTTGTCCTTTGGGCCGGTAAGGTTTTCGATATAGTTTCGCAACCCCAGCAAAATAGCGGTGAATGCATTTTTTGATAATGTTGTATTTCTCGCCACTCTATTTGCCGTTCCGCGAGCAATTGATTTCTTCTTCAGAAGTGATTGCAAGACAACATGGCTGAAGACCGTCCATGATTTTTTTTGCCATAAGGGGAGAATTTTCGAAAGAGCTTCCGGGGCAATGCCTTCCAGGCTTCCCCTGAACCAATCATTAGGTGCCACGCCAACTTTGCTCCACATGATCAAGGGGTTTAGAAACTGCATGCAAAACTGGTGGTGGCCACTCCAAATCTCGCCTTCGTTATAAGGCTCTATGGACAGATGATCGATGAAAACAGGCTTTGTTCCCAGAAACTGCACATTGTACGCCGTCGCGTCGCAGAGCGTGAAGCCTGTTTCCAATAAAGCGATATGCAAATCAAGATGGAGCAAGGCCGCACTTTTGTGGGCCGCAAATGTCCACTCATATGGATACGAGATGAAATCCAGACGCGGGTGTTTTAGCAGATAGCTGATGTCTTCGCTTCGATGGCTCTCAGAAAGTTCCTCAACAGAGCACTCTTGCACTGGAAGTAATAAACCTTCGTCACAAAAGTGATTATAAATATCGGCTTTTCGACAAGCTTCATAGATGGCGGATTTGCTTTTCAGGACCGTGCGATAAACATGATCTTGTGCAATATAGACATGTCCGCCAGGGTCGCGAAATGAGCCCCAATCGGGTTGCTGTTCCATGTGGCGTTACTGTTTATCTGAATTTTTAGATCGAAGGTTCTCAAAAAAGGTTGTCCATTTTTTGAGAATAGATCGTCCGAATAACGCACATGCGGCAACGCCGCCGATGAGCGCTTGCAGCAGAATACTGCCTGTTCCAGGGTCCAGGTAGGCATAGGCTGGTTTGGTAATGAGCACCGTTAGCATAAAACAGAATATCAAGGATTTGAGTAACAATTTGTGGCATCTCCAAACGAAATAAATGCAGATTGTACTGTCTGTAATTAGGTACAGTGGCGCGTAAATCAATGCCATCAAAGTCGCCGAACACTAACATGGTTTGCGACTGTGTTTCAATGCGTGCAGATTCTCTTGCGACAATAGAATATCTTCCATTGGGAATAGAATGTGGCTAACGTCATGAGCAATCTGAGGATCGCTTGCGGGGGTGAGCCTGTTAATGGGAATGAGCAACACTATGTCTGAAACAAATATTAGACTAGCCGCGACGGAGGATCGGTTTTCTTCTGATCCAGAAGTCTCCTACACGCTGGCGGCGCCTTACTATTATGATGAAGCATTGTTTCGCTCTGAACAAAGCCGGGTGTTTGCTCAAAGCTGGCGATTTGCTTGCCACCGAACCGAAATCCCCCATACGGGAGACTATGTCACTCTCGGTTTAGACAACGAAAGTATCCTGATCATTCGTGATAAGGATGAGACCATTCGTGCCTTCTATAACGTTTGCCCCCACCGGGCATCACAATTGGTCAAGCCAGGATCATCAGGGAACAAGCCCTCGGGTATTTCCTGCCCTTATCATTCGTGGACATTTAACCATGACGGTACCTTGCGTGGGGCGAGTCGTTGCGAGCGGGTAAAGAACTTCAACAAGGAAGATTTCTCTCTTACACCTGTGCGCGTTGAGGAACTATGTGGTTTTATTTTTATCAGCCTGAATATAGACGCGCCGTCACTGGGCGCGCAGGCCGTCGGGCTGGATGACCTGCTTAACCGAGAATGTACGGGCCTTGAGGATTATAGCCTGGTCGCGCGTTCGGACTTCGACGTAAAAACCAACTGGAAGGTGATTATCGATAATTTTATCGAAAACTACCACCTGACCCTGTCGGGCCCTGAGCACAAAAAATTCGCAGACCTTGTCAGTTCTGAGGAACACGAGTCAAAAATTCGAACCCATGATGTGTGGACCGAATTCATCAGCCCGGCAGGACGGCCAGATAATTCAGCCTTTCAATGGACCGAGCCACGCAACCTGGGTGGCGGAAACGATTTCATTACAATTCATCTGTTTCCAGATATGGGGTTTGTCCTGTTCCCCGGTGTAAACGCACTAAGCTTGTTTTATACCCGCCCAACCGGGCCGGAAACCTGTACGCTGGTGACATCCTACTACGCGCCAACCACTGAGCTGGATGAAGCAACCAAGGCCGGGGTTCACTATTTCAGTGACGAACTAAGTCCCGAGGACATCGAACTATGCGAGGGTGTCCAGCGTGGCCTGCGATCACGGGCCTATCATCAGGGGCGATTGATGGTTGATGCTGAACGTACCGGCCTGAGCGAACACGGCGTTCATGCTTTTCATGCATGGATCAGATCATTCATGTTGGATTGAAAACGGGGCAAGATACACTGACGAGATGAAGCTCTGTTTGAGCGCTTATTGTCCGTCGTCATATAAATTGGAACACAGAGCGGTCTGATCTAAAGGAGGATCTGGTTCATCTGGTTTGTTACTTTAAGCGGCGTATTTGCGGTATTGCAAGCGCCGGGCCTCCATTGTTTTCAGTTTGATCCTTTCCCTTTGTTTTAAAATTGCTTGGCCACGCCCGAAGTAGACGTCTGCGGGAGTGAGGTTGTTAATGCTCTCGTGGTAGCGCTGATGGTTGTAGTGATCGACGAATGTTTCGATCTGCGCTTCGAGGTCTGCCGGGAAGAAGTAGTTCTCCAACAGGATGCGGTTCTTCAAGGTCTGATGCCACCTCTCGATCTTGCCCTGTGTTTGTGGGTGATACGGCGCACCCCTGACGTGGCCCATGTTCTTGTCGCTCAGCCATTCAGCCAGCTCACCAGAGACGTAGCTGGACCCGTTGTCCGATAGCAGTCGGGGTTTGTGAATGACCTGAGCCTGATCACAGCCTGATGCCTGCAGGGCAAGGCCCAACGTATCAGTAACGTCGCTCGTCTTCATGGTCGTGCACAGCTTCCAGGCAATGATGTAACGCGAGTAATCATCGAGGATCGTTGATAAATACATCCAGCCCCAGCCGATGACCTTCAGATAGGTAAAGTCAGTCTGCCACAGTTGATTGATCGCCGTGGTCTTGTCCTTGAACTCATTCGCCGCCTTGATGACGATGAATGCAGGGCTGGTAATAAGATCGAGGGATTTGAGCAGCCGATAGACGGAAGCCTCTGAGACAAAGTACTTTTCTGTGTCTGTGAAGCGTATAGCCAGTTCCCGGGGAGATAGTTCCGGCACATCCAGTGCCAGGTCAACGATGCGCTGGCGAACGTCATCAGGGATACGATTCCAGACCCGTGACGGCCTGGGCGGTTGATCTTCCAGAGCTTCCGGGCCAGCAACTTGAAAACGATCATACCAGCGATAAAACGTGGTGCGGGGAATGCCCAGCTTATCCAACGTCTGTTTGATTGGCAGGTGGGATTGCTCAACAATACGGATGATCTCAAGCTTTTCTGATGCGGGGTATCTCATTCGACGTCTCCCCCATCCGCGATCATACTTTTTTTAAGAAGCCGGAGTTCCAATGTCTGCTCGGCAACGACTTCTTTCAGATCACGCGCTTCACGGCGAAGGGCGGTCACCTCACCAGTCGAAGCCGCCCGAGACGTATCACCGGCCAAGCGTCGCTTGCCAGCTTCCATAAACTCCTTCGACCATTTATAATAGATGCTCTGGGCAATGCCTTCTATCCGGCAAAGCTCCGCGATGGTTTCTTCACCGCGTAATCCATCCAGGACAATGCGAATTTTTTCTTCTGCTGAGTATTGTTTGCGCGTTGCCCGACGGATGTCCTTGATTGCCCTGGCTGCACCCGTCTGTCTTGTCTGCGATTTCTGTTTCATCTTCATTCCCCTACGGGTCATTACGATGAACCAGAAACCCTCTCTTATGCAATGCCGCTAGTTTGTTCCATAGGCGCTGACGTCAGACAAGAACAATGGGCAGTTACGCACCTGCATTCGGGATGGTTGGGACTCTGTTAGGGCTTGTAAATATGCTCTACACGATGAGTGGGGGGTCATTTGAACAGGTCGGTACCAATATGGCTGTTGCATTGATTACAACTTTTTATGGAATTTTATTTTCGAACCTCTTATTCAAACCAATCGCCGTAAAACTGGAAGATCGCACAAACCAACGTGCCCACACACTCAGCATGGTTGTTGAAGCTGTAAATCTGATCAGCGAAAGACGATCACCGTCATATATCCGCGAAACTCTGTTTTCGTTTCTTGCAGAGTATGACGATGAACTTGACGGGGAGTCTCCAAAGACGAAAACGGGGGAATCAAATGATTGATAATACCTCCCTGGGAAATGACGAGAAAGTTGCAGACATTGCCAGTGAGCAATTAGCTCCACTCATCAAGGCCGCTCGGCGGCGAAGGAAGGCCGGGCGTCCCGTGCCTCAGCCCCAGGGGCCAGGGGATGAGTGGATGATCACATATATGGATACAGTAACGCTCCTAGTCACCCTCTTTGTCATCTTGTTGAGTTTCGCCAATTTCGATGAGGCCAAGTACCGGGCCTTCACCAATGCGCTGAGCATCACAGATTATGGCGTTGGTGTTCTTTCTAGTTCGCCGCGACCCATCGAATCAGAATTTTCCCAAGACGATATAATTATGAAGACGATCAGCGACACGGCAGAAATCATGGCAGATGAATTCAGGACGTCCATTGAGGCGTCGGGCTTGGCAGATCAAGTCAGCTTGAATTCCGTACCCGCCGGTGTTGAACTGGAGATCAATGAAAGCGTCTTGTTCTCTATTGGTAGTGCAGAACTTACCCAGCTTGGGCGATCAGTTATCGAAAACCTTGCGGGCATTCTTGATAAACCCGGTATCATGGCATCGGTAGAAGGGCATACTGATAATGTGCCAATTCAGACAGAGAAATACGGTTCCAACTGGGAGCTATCGGGTGCTCGTGCATCTGCGGTTGTAAGGTATCTTATCGGAGCGGGGGTAGACCCCGACGTGTTACGGATTGTCGGCTATGCGGATACGAAGCCAAAATGGAACAATGAGACGGCAGATGGCCGCAAAAACAACCGAAGGGTCAACGTTATTGTCAGTTTCAACGAAGCCAAAGACCCAGGTTAATATCGCTGAATATACATTTAGAAATCGAGGTGCGTGATGGCGGAACATGAGTTCTCTTGGAGTCTGGATTATTCGGTTGGCATAGACATACTCGATTATGACCATCAGGAACTGTTTGCTACAGTGAACGACCTCCACAATGCCATTTCTGACGGAACCGAAAGCGATGTCATTGTTCCGATTATTGATCGTCTGTCCAAGTACGTGGCCGAGCATTTCCAACGAGAAGAGCATATATTGTCGGAGTACAATTTCCCTTTTCTTGCGGATCACCGACGAAAGCACCACGAATTTGCACGGGTGATCTACGCAATTCGGCATATTCTGGCCAATTGCCCAGAGCGCCTATCATACGACAAATTACTCAACTTTTTGGAAAACTGGTTGGTCCGTCACATCATGGGCGAGGATATGAAATACAAAGCGTTCATGCGAGGTGACTATGGTCGGCGAGATACTGATATCGTAATGCCAATACCCTCAAAAAAAGATAGTGAAGCCGTCGAAACCTATGATGAGAAACGGAAAGAGCATGAATTAGTCGCCATTACTGTCCATGTTCCTGTTCAGTTAGCTAACATTATTCGCCGTTGTGCCCGAGTACTTCAACTTGGTGGCGAGAAGGCCGATCGCCTTGAAGAACTGACGGACCCGATCGGATATCTAAATAATGATGAGGCGCTCAAAATTGCTAAAATTGTTATTCAATAGATCGCCTGAATGTTCGGAGATTACAGAGCCGCTAGCCGGATTCCTGCTGATCGAGCCATTGTTGTTTGGTGATGGCATATACGGCGTCGATCTCGCCATAGGCGAAGCGTGTGCTTTCATATCGCAATCCGATTTTTTTCAGCACGTTCTTTGAAGCATGATTTTCCGGCTCGAAACAGGCAACAACCACGTCCAGCGGTGAGTCTTCGAACGCGAACTGCAACAGCCGGGATGCGGCCTCGGTGGCAATGCCCTTGCCCCAAACGGATGTCTTATAGAAGTAGCCGATCTCGATCTCTGCGAGCGGAATGCAATCGTTCAGAAGTAAATCCCAATTGGTGTCGTTTTCTTCAATGGGCATGGGGGTCAGGGCAGCTGAGCCTATCTTCTCCTGTGTTGTTCGGTCGATCACACACCAGACACCGATGCATCCACCATCGCTGCGACGGGTGACAAGGGGCATCTGGGCTTTGATCTCAGCGGGTGTGGACGCGCCGCCGCCATAGCGCATGACGCGTTCATCGGTGAACATTTCCAGTGCCAGATCGAGGTCATCCTCGGTCAACGGGCGCAGGTGCAGGCGTTCTGTGTAAAGATCGAGTTTCATGATCGGCATGGGTACTATTCGGCGGCTAAATTAACAAGCCAGTCGGCCACCAGATCGCGGGCGTGATTGCGCCTGGGTTGGGTCAGGTCACGCAGGTAGTAGCTGGCGTGCAGGGCCATTGGTTTTGCACATGGTTTTTCGAACACCTCAACCAGATCACCGGATTTGAGTAGATGATTGATAAACGGCCGGCGGCCCAGCATGACGCCTTCGCCGCGCTGGGCCATCTGCAAGGCGATAAGCGACCCGTCCACCTTCATGCCCTTGGGCACTTTAAACGGGCCGGTATGGAATTGCTGAAACCATTTGTGCCAGTCTTCGTCATAACCGAGCAGGTGAATAAGTTCGAAATTGAGAATGTCCGCCGCACCCGTAGGTCGCTCACGCGCCTTCAGCATACCGGGTGCACACACCGGCACGATGGATGTGGTGAACAGAATATGGGTGTGTTCGTCCGCCACGGGTTCGGGCAGGATCACAATTTCAAGATCAACATCAGACGCCGAGGCTTCGTTGAATTCCGTATCCAGCGTGCGGATGGACAGATCGATCTCCGGGTGTTTCTTGTGAAACGATCCCAACTGCGGCACCAGCCAGAGGGTCGCCACGCTGGGCGTGCAGCGGATGGTTACCTGCTGGCCCTGCATATGGGGGAACAGCTGATCGGTGACCGTGTCCAGTCGTTCGATGGCTTGATGA
>Ga0233448_1003216_pt1 | contig 10422 bp, 11 predicted proteins | sample SI_124_October20_2_FD_183015 | JGI IMG/M metagenome (GOLD analysis project Ga0233448, IMG submission 183015) | Seawater microbial communities from Saanich Inlet, British Columbia, Canada - SI_124_October2016_150_MG | ecosystem: Environmental > Aquatic > Marine > Inlet | place: Canada: British... | reverse complement strand
TTGCGGTTGCAAGTGTGACGATAGTTTAATTTGTAGTAACTGTAAAGATGTAAGCTAAATTATTATGACATATTCGGCAATTATAGATGATTAAATTTCTTGATTTAAAAGGTGCTAATGCTCAGTATAGAGAGGAGATTATTCAGGCATGTGAAAAAGTTATTGACAGCGGATGGTACATCCACGGAATTGAATGTAAAGAATTTGAAAAAGAATTCTCTAAATACTGCGGCACTAAATATTCAATAGGTGTGGCTAATGGCCTTGATGCTTTAACTCTTACGTTACGCGCATGGATAGAGCTGGGAAGAATCAGTAAAGGAGATGAAGTAATTGTGCCAGCTAATACATATATTGCAAGTATTTTGGCCATTACAGAAAATCAACTCATTCCAATATTTGTAGAGCCGGATAGTCGTACTTATAATATAGATATAAACAAAATCAAGAAGGCGATTACAAGAAAAACTAAGGTAATTCTTCCTGTGCATCTCTACGGTCAGTTGGCAGACATGCCATCTATTGTTGATATTGCGAAACAATATGATTTATTGGTGTTGGAAGATTCTGCTCAAGCACATGGTGCTAGTCTTAATAGTGTTAAGGCAGGTAATTGGGGTGATGCCTCTGGATTTAGTTTTTATCCAGGTAAGAATTTAGGGGCTTTAGGTGACGCTGGAATGGTGACAACTAACGATAAAGAATTGTCAGAAGCTATTCGATCTATCGCTAATTATGGAAGTTGCAAGAAGTATGAAAATATCTACCAAGGTGTCAATAGTCGTTTAGATGAAATGCAAGCGGCAATTTTACGCGTTAAGCTAAAGTTTCTTGATGAAGAGATAACAAAACGCAGGGCGATTGCTGATATTTATATAAACAAGATAGTTAATCCAATAGTCCGATTACCTGTGTGGAGTCAGCGACAACAACATGTATTTCATTTATTTACAATTCAAACAGAGAATCGCGACAAATTTCAAGAATATCTTGAAAAGCATGGCATTCAAACACTGATACATTATCCTATTGCACCACATAAACAAAAAGCTTATCAAGAATGGAATAGTTTGTTGTTGCCTATTACTGAATCAATTCATCGGAAAACATTAAGTTTGCCTATCGGCCCAATGTTAGAATCTGATGAAATTGAAGAGGTTGTAAGGATCATTAATAAATTTTAAAAAAATAATATTAAATTAAGAAGAAAGGATAATTATGATTAATTGTAATGGGAAAGATAAATCAAGCCTTAAACAAAAACTGAAAAATAAAGAAATGACAATTGGGTCATGGATTACGCTAGGAAGTACTGGGATAGCTGAGATATTGGCAAATTCAGGGTTTGATTGGCTTGTGATTGATTTAGAGCATACTACCATTTCATTAGAGCAAGCAGGAGAGCTTATTCGCACTATAGACCTTGTTGGGGTCCCATCATTAGTGAGATTAACAAATAATGACAAAGATCAAATTAAACGAGTAATGGATGCTGGAGCGCAAGGTATTGTTGTGCCCATGGTTCAGGATGCTGGTGATGCTATGCGCGCAATTGCTGCGACTCGATACCCGCCACTAGGAAATAGAGGAGTTGGCTTAGCTCGTGCACAACAATATGGCGCTTCGTTTAAAGAACATCTTGCTTGGCAAGCAGATATAAATTCTGGGCCTGTAGTAGTTGTGCAAATTGAGCATATTAACGCAGTTGATAACTTAAAAGAAATTCTTAGTGTGAAGGGTGTGGATGCATTCATTATTGGTCCTTATGACCTTTCTTGTTCCATGGGAATTCCGGGAGAGTTTGAAAATCCTAAATTTATAAAAACCATGGAGAGAATTGTTAAGATCAGTAGTGAATTGAATGCAGTGAGCGGTTTGCATGTGGTAGAGCCAGATAAAGAAAAATTAAATAAAGCCATTGAAGCGGGTCATAAATTTATTGCTTACAGTGTTGATATTCGAATGTTGGATGTAGCGGCAAGAAATGGTTTGGATGAGTATAGGAGAATAAAAAAATGAATATAATCGGCGTTATTCCGGCAAGAATGGGATCCACAAGATTCCCTGGCAAGCCAATGAAAAAAATTCATGGCATACCTATGATTGGTCATTGTTATCACCGAACTGCAATGGCCCTGGGTGTTGATGCTACTTATGTTGCAACCTGTGATATTGAAATAGCTGAATATATTAACTCGATTGGTGGGCGTGCAATAATGACATCCAATACACATACTCGTGCCACAACAAGAACTGCAGAAGCACTAGAAAAGATAGAGCAAGAGACGGATGAAAAGGTGGATATTGTGGTAATGGTTCAAGGAGATGAGCCGTTAATATTGCCAGAAACCATAAGAGAGGTTACTCCTGAATTCAAAGATAAGTCCGTTAACATTGTAAATATTATGTCACGTCTTACAACAGAAGAATCATTTAAAGATGTTAATAACGTAAAAGTAGTTATAGCTAATAACAATGATGCACTTTACTATTCAAGAGAGCCAATACCATCGCCATGGAAAGGATGGGAGGATATTCCTAGGTATATGCAAACAGGTATTATTGCATTTAGAAGGGATATATTGATTGCATTTAATGCTATGAAAGAGACTCAGCTAGAGCAAATAGAGTCTATTGATATGAACCGAGTTTTAGAAACGGGTGGCAAGATCAGGATGGTGTTAACAGAAGCTACAACTATTGGAGTTGATGTATTAGAGGAGCTTAATGAAGTGGAAAAAATACTAGTGGGAGATAAGATAATGGGCGCATATATTCAATTATGAAAGAGACAGATATTAGACCTCTAGAGCTGATGAAGAGGTATGTTGAGCTGAGTGCTAAAGATGCAGATCTATGTTTTAATGGAGGGCAAAGGCGTGATTTACCGTGTGTTTCATGTGGCTCTGAAAATATAATAAAAGAATTCTCCAAGAGTGGTTTTGAGTACGCTTCATGCAATGACTGCGGCACACTGTACCAAACGCCACGACCACCTATTAAAGAATTTGATGCATTCTATAAAAATTCTAGGTCATCACAATATTGGGCAGATGTATTTTTCCCTTCAGTAGCTGAAGCTCGTCGTGAAAAAATATTCAAGCCAAGAGTGCAGCGGTTATTAGAGATGTGCAAAGCTACAAATCTGAACGTTTCAAAGTTAATTGATGTAGGCGCAGGTTATGGCATTTTTCTTGATGAATGGCGAAAGGTTATGCCAGGAACTGAATTAATTGCTATAGAGCCATCTGTTTCACTTGCAGAGGAGTGTCGTCATAAAAAATTAAGTGTTGTTGAGTCACTTGTAGAAAATGTAGAGGGTTATGATGATTACGCAGACTTAGTTGTTTGCTTCGAGGTGCTTGAGCATGTGGATAGTCCATTAGAATTTATTAAAGTATTGAAAAGAATGGTAAAACCAGGAGGATATTTATTTATTAGCACGCTGTGTATTGACGGTTTTGATTTGCAGGTATTGTGGGATAAGTCTAGTCAAATTTCACCGCCTCACCATATTAACTTTCATTCTATAAAAGGCTTTGAAAAACTATTTGATAGAGCTGGATTAACAGATGTGAAAATTAGTACACCTGGCCAGTTAGACGTGGATATAGTTAAGAATTTTGTAACGTCTTCAGATGGAAGTGCATTACAAAATAATAGGTTTTTGAAATCAATATTAGATAGTGAAAATAAGTCTGATAAATTCCAAGATTTTTTATCCAGTAATCAACTTAGCTCACATGTTTGGGTTATGGCAAAGAAGCCGAATAAGGATAATTAAAGATGAAGAAATTAAGAGTTGGAATCGCTGGTTATGGCGTAGTTGGGAAACGCAGAAAGGATTGTGTAGATTTACATCCAAATATGGAAATGGTGGCAATTTGTGATCAATATTTTGATGATAAGGCTACTATTCATGGTCTAAATGCTTATCAAAATTATAGTGATTTACTGAAAGAAAATTTAGACATAATGATAGTTTGCCTTACTAATGAAATTGCACCAGAAGTAACAATAGCAGGACTAAAAAAAGGTTTACATGTTTTCTGTGAAAAGCCACCCGGGAGAGATGTTGCCGATATTTCCAAGGTAATTGAAGTTGAAAAACAACATCCAGATCAGAAATTAATGTATGGATTTAATCATCGTTATCATCACTCTATTCAAAAAGCTCTAGAAATTATTAAATCAAATGATCTTGGCGCCATTATAAATATGCGTGGAGTTTATGGTAAATCACAGTTGGTTACATTTGATCAGCCAAGTTGGCGCACAAAGAGAGAGGTTGCTGGCGGTGGTGTTTTATTAGATCAGGGTATCCACATGATTGATTTAATGCGATTATTTGCAGGTGAATTTGTTGAGGTTCATAGCTTTATTAAAAATAGCTTTTGGAATTATAATGTTGAAGATAATGCTTATGCGTTAATGCAAACAGAAGGTGGAGTGGTTGCAATGATGAATTCGTCAGCCACTCAATGGAGGCATCGCTTTCAACTTGATATCAATCTTGAAAGGGGTGGTTTAGTTCTTGGTGGTATATTGTCAGGATCTAAAAGCTATGGTGCAGAGACGTTGACAATTATTGAGTCTAATCCAAAAAATGATCATGGAGACCCAAAAGAAACAACCATTCGATATAATTCAGACCCATCATGGTGTTCTGAAATAGAGGAATTTGTTGATTCTATTATTAATGATAAAAATATTGTTCACGGTACATCGGATGATGCACTTCAAACAATGAAGCTAGTATATAAAATATATTATGCAGACCCTTCCTGGAGAAGTGCACATGATATTCCAAACCCTGATGTTTGATAAATTATAGGCAGAAAAAAATATGAAAATTAAACCATTTGTTAAAGATTATTTAACAAGATTGAAGCAAATTTTAGATGACATTGATGTGGATGTTATTAGCGATATTGTCGACACTCTTGAGGAAACTATAGAAAACAAGTCTAGAATATATATCCTTGGAAATGGTGGAAGCGCTGCAACAGCATCGCACATGGTTAACGACCTAGGAGCCGGCTTAAGAAGAAGAGATGTCATTAATTTTGACGTTACTAGTTTGGGGGACAATAGCTCAGTAGTTACTGCTATAGCAAATGATATTGGATATGAAAATATATTTTATATGCAAATGAAAGGGCATATAAATGCTGATGATGTGGTTGTTGCAATATCATGTAGTGGCGAATCTCCAAATATAATCAAGGCTGTTGATTATGCAAAAGATTTAGGCTGTAAAATTATTGGAGTTACTGGTTTTAACGGTGGTTATTTGAAAAAAATATCAAATATAAATTTTCATGTTGATGCTCCAGAGGGTGAATACGGGCTTGTTGAAGATGCCCATATGATTTTAGATCATATTATATATTCGTACTATATTCAGGCAGAATCTAACTTTACCGGATAATTAAGAGTCTTTTTTATGATGAAAAAAATAAAATATCGTGCGGTTGTAACAGGCGCAACAAGAGGTATAGGCTTTGCAATTGCAGAAAGACTGTTAAGAGATGGTGTGGAAGTGATCGCTACAGGGACGCAAGAAAGCTCTAACTACCCAAATGGTGCAAGTTATTATTCGGTGGATTTTACGAATGAGCACTCAACAAATGAATTCATTGAGTATTTAAAACATCAGAAAATTGATATTTTAATAAATAACGCAGGAATTAATAAGATAGGTGAATTTGCAAATATTGCTATTGATGATTTTGATCGAATTCTACGTGTGAACTTACGCACACCCTTTCAACTTTGCCAGGCAGTCATCCCCAACATGAAGCAAAATAATTGGGGCAGGATTGTGAATTTAACATCTATCTTTGGAAATATTACTAAAGAATATCGCGCGCCTTATTCATCTAGTAAATTTGGTCTAGATGGTATGACTGCAGCATTAGCTGCAGAGGTATCAAAAGAAGGGATTCTTGCAAATAGTGTAGGGCCTGGATTTATTGATACAGAGTTAACAAGGAGTGTTTTAGGAGAGGATGGTATTTCTGAACTTAAAGGTCGTATACCCATGAAACGTTTAGGCCAAGTAGAAGAAATAGCATCGCTAGTCAGCTGGCTTGTTAGTGATGAGAACACGTATATGTCAGGACAGAATTTAATGATTGATGGAGGGTTTTCACGTGTCTAATAAAGTTATTACTATTCAATCCCATAAAGGTGAGTATTCAGCAAGCTTTATGAGTGGAGGAATGGATCAATTAAACAATGCACCAGTTGAAAATGCTGTTTATATAATAGATCAAAATATTGCTCAACTTTACAAAGATAGATTGGGAAATATTTTATCTTCTCAAAGAGTGATAAAGATTGAAGCTACAGAAGAAAATAAATCGCTAGATAAGATTCCTGGTTATGTTGATGAATTAGTATCAGTAAATATTAGAAGGGATCAGCCATTAATAGCTATCGGCGGGGGAATTATTCAAGATATTACATGTTTTCTGGCAACAACTGTAATGCGGGGGTTGCCATGGATTTTTTATCCTACAACATTATTGGCGCAATCAGACTCTTGTATCGGCTCAAAATCATCTATCAACTCTGGTGAAGTTAAGAATATATTGGGCACTTTTACACCGCCAGAAAAGGTTGTGATTGATGTTGATTTTTTACAAACTCTTGAGCAAAGAGAAATATTTTCCGGAATAGGGGAGATGCTAAAGGTTCATGCAATTAATAGTCCAGAAAGTTTTGATCTAATTTCTGCCGCTTATGAAGATATACTTAAGGATCCTGTGATTATGGAGGAATTTATCCATAATTCATTGTCTATGAAAAAGAAGTTAATCGAAATTGATGAATTTGATCAGGGGGTAAGAAACGTTATGAATTATGGCCATAGTTTTGGCCACGCTATTGAATCTGCAACAAATTACGGGATCCCCCATGGGATTGCAGTAACTATCGGTATGGATATAGCAAATTTTGTTTCAGCGGAGTTAAAGGTATCTGATGTGAGTCATTTTGAGCGCATGCACAATGTACTTGAAAAAAACTACCGTACTTATCAACATGTTGATATCAGTGTAGAGTCATTATTAAACGCCTTATCAAAAGATAAAAAAAATAGTGCGACACAATTAAGGCTCATTTTTCCAGATCAAAATGGCTGTATTGGTATCGGGCTTTACGATAACAACAGTAAGTTAAAAAATTCTCTGGATAAATATTTTAAACTTTATGGTGGGGTTAATTAATTATGCGTTCTGTAGCAATAGCATCTCGTTCTTTTTCAAAACATCCAATTTTAAGAAGCAAAGTTTTAGAGATTTATCCTGATGCAAAATTTAATGATAAAGGACTGTCGTTGAGCGGCGATTCTTTAGTAGAGTTTTTGAGTGGACATGAAAAGGCAATAACAGCTTTGGAAGTGATAGATGATTCAATTTTATCAAAACTCCCTAATCTAAAAGTTATTGGCAAGTACGGTGTAGGCTTAGACATGATTGACTTGCATGCTATGAAGGATCGAGGCGTAAAGCTTGGATGGACTGGAGGAGTTAATAAGCGCTCTGTTTCTGAGTTGGTTATATCATTTTCAGTATATCTGCTACATCGTGTCGCATTTGCAAATGCTGAGGTAAGAAATGGCGAATGGTATCAGGTAAAGGGACGTCAATTATCAGATTGTACGTTTGGTATTGTTGGTTGTGGGCACATTGGAAAGGATTTAGTTAAACTATTAAAACCCTTTGGTTGCAATATTCTTGCACACGATATCATAGATTTTAAAGAATTCTATCAAGAAAATAATATCACCTCCGTTGGATTAGATGAGTTACTTCAGAAGTCCGATGTTGTGACATTGCATTTACCTAAAAACGACTCGACCAACAACATCTTAAATAAAGATCGACTTCAAATGTTAAAGAAAGATGCAATATTAATCAACCTTGCGCGCGGCGGCCTGTTAGATGAGTCGGCTTTAAAAAAAATATTAAGTGAAAAAAATATAGCAGGTGCGGCATTGGATGTTTTCTCAGTGGAGCCTCCTATAGATACAGATTTCGCGCATTTAGACAATGTACTTATTACACCGCATATTGGTGGCAGTACTGAGGAAGCTATTCTAGCAATGGGGTTGGCTGCAATTGATGGTCTTGAAAATGCCAAGAATCCTTTAGAGTTTTTATAATATCGTGCAGTTTGTTTAAGTATATTTTAAAGTCTTAATAATGTAATTTATTTTTTATGCAAAAAAAATATAAATATATTGACCTATCTGGATATTCATTTACTGGAAAAGGGGCTTATAATCACCTGTTTTCAGAGTTTTCGATATGTCATGTACATCCATATAATTTTGAGTTTGATTTGATTAGAACCAGAGGTGGAATTTTAGATTTGCAAGATGCTCTTGTGGGTAATTGGTCGCCAGTTAGATCAAGTGAGTGTGTAAGAGATTTTAAGAAAAATATTGTATCGTATGGCGGTAAAAAAACATTACTAGATCGATTAACAACTAATGGTAGGCATTATGAATATGTTTTTCCTGGTTTTAACACTATATCTGAAAAATATATAAATAGTTTGATTGATTTTAAATGGAAAGGGCAATGGCCATATGCTTTTGATAGAGATTCAAAACTTCAAATGTTAACTCACAAGATACTATCTAATTTAGGCTGTAAAGATATTTACCAAAAAGATATTTATCTATCTAGTTGTACAGAAGATGAATTTATATTAAAAACAAAAAAATACCTAAATGATATCTTGATAAGAAAAGTTGAATCATCTGCCACCACAATAGTTATGAATAATGCTTTTGAACCGTTTGATCCACTAAAATCGATGAAGTTTTTTGATAATGTAAAATCGATTGTAATTGATAGAGATCCTAGAGACATTTATTTATCAGCATTAAATTATGTCAACCAGGATGGGTCCAAGGGCTGGAAAGCAACACTCGGTGGTAATGTGGAAGAATTTATATATAGATTTACAACTTATAGAAATAATATAAAAGATAAAGATGACGACAAGCAAAGCGTCTTAAGGTTAAGTTTTGAAGATTTGGTATTAAATTATAGCTGTACATTGAATAGATTATTTGAGTTTATAGAGGAGGATAGTTGTATACATAAATATCCAAAAAAATATTTCAACCCGGGCGTGTCAAGAGAAGGTGTAGGTGCCTGGAAAAACACCAAAGGCAGAACAAGAGAAGATGTAGAGAAAATATATACAGAATTAAAAGATTATTGCAAGGATTACTAAGGAGAAAGTGTGAAAGTATTATTATTGGCAGGCGGGCTTGGTACGCGTCTAAGTGAAGAAACCAACCTGAAACCAAAGCCTATGGTGGAGATCGGTGGTAAGCCAATCTTATGGCATATCATGAAAATATATAGCCAGCATGGGTTTAATGACTTTGTAGTATTGTTAGGGCACAAGGGGTATTACATCAAAGAATATTTTGCTAATTATTTTTTACATCAAAGTGATGTGACAATTGATATTAAAAATAATAAAGTCGAAGTTTTGAATAACTCAAGTGAGCCTTGGAAGATTACTTTGATTGATACTGGCACTAATACAATGACAGGCGGGCGTATTAAAAGGGTGCAAGATTTTGTTGGAAATGAGCCATTTATGTTGACCTATGGTGATGGCGTGTCTGATATCGATATTGGTAAATTGGTTAAGTTTCACAAGTCTCATGGTAAATTGATGACAATGACCTCTGCACAGCCTGATGGAAGGTTTGGCGCTTTAGATATTACATCGGATAATAAAGTACAAGAATTTCAAGAAAAGCCAAAAGGTGATGGCAGCTGGATCAATGCTGGTTTTTTCGTGTGTGAAGCGAAAGTTTTTGATTATATCACTCAAGGAGATTCTACAGTTTTTGAGCAGCAGCCACTTAAAAATTTAGCCAAAAATGGAGAGATTTATACTTATAAGCATGATGGATTTTGGATGCCAATGGACACTTTGAGAGACAAGAATGTTTTGTCTAAAATGTGGGATAACGATAAGGCACCTTGGAAAACGTGGGATTGAAAAATAAAAGGATTGTATTTTGCTTTCCCTATAAAGATGGGCCTGGCGGGGTTAATATGCTATTCCTTAGATTGGCAACTTTTTTAAAAAAACAGGGTTATGATGTAGCTATTGTTGATTATAAAGATGGAGATATGTCCAATAATCGTCAATCATCCTTGCCATTGATTGAATATCATGATGATAAAAAAGTAGTATTACCATCTAACTCTATTGTTATTCTTCAATCAATGACGCCGTGGTCAATTTTTCCGAGTTTAGAAATTTCTGACAATAGTCAGGTTTTTTTTATCACTACATTACCGCATAACTTTTTTCCAGTGTTACCAGGTAAATTAAGAAATATAATGTCGAAGGGGCAAACCTTTGCAAAGATTATTT
>Ga0233448_1003209_pt1 | contig 10441 bp, 10 predicted proteins | sample SI_124_October20_2_FD_183015 | JGI IMG/M metagenome (GOLD analysis project Ga0233448, IMG submission 183015) | Seawater microbial communities from Saanich Inlet, British Columbia, Canada - SI_124_October2016_150_MG | ecosystem: Environmental > Aquatic > Marine > Inlet | place: Canada: British... | reverse complement strand
TCATTGAAGCTCAGTACGACAATCGATTGGCATTGAACGATGTTCTATACATCTTTGATGAGGACTACGATGAAGCCGTGCATTGGTATGGTGCTCCCGTATTCAACCTTTATCAAAATGGGGATGTGGATGGATACAAGAATGCTGATGGAACTCCAAGTTATGAATTTGGTCCAGGCAATCCTTTATTGATTGCAGAGGTTGAAAAGGTGGCTTTGAAAGTTGTGCTTGACCTTGATCTAACGGAAGGGGGAGACCCTTGGTATCAGGTTTATCATGATAAGATTCAAGACTTAGAACTTTCAATTGGAAATGAAGATCCAACACGCCAAGTGACTCGTGGGGAAATGATGCAACTCATGTATGAATTGCTTTTGAAGGAAGGAATCGTTGACGCTCCAACTGAATTCAGAGGTTACCTTGATGTGGGAAATAGTCATCCATATTGGAAAGCGTTCCAAGTGCTCTACGAAAATGAAATCATTCAAGGGCAAGGAGGAACAACCGCAGATATGGATGGGAACTTAAACCGTGCTGAAATGGCAATAATTGTAACCACCATTCAAGAATTGGTTCAATCGGTTAAAGCCTTAAATGACGCGGATTCAAGTTTCCGAGTGATCTCTGAAAAGAAAAGCGTTTTCACTCAATTGGGACAATTTATGAAAGTGATGTTACCAATGTGGATGAAATAATCTATGAGCATTGAGGACGGGGCGGCGCTTCTGCACCGCCCCTTTTTTGTGCTATAATAAATAGGTAAATTAACCCTCATTTTTATGGCATCATTCGACCAATCTGACGATCAAAAAGCTGAAACAACCGCGTCTGTAACTGACCAAGTTGATGAAGGGCCAATTCCTCCTATGGATGGGGAATTATTTGAAGCAGATCGTGATAGTTTAGAGGCAGGAACTCGTGAAGCTCTTAACGAATTGGAAGATGAGATTAGGGAGGGGACTGAAAGCATGTCTCCCGAAGAACTTTCTGAAGCCGCCGACCGAATGAGAAATGGTGAGATTGAATACCTTGAAAGACAAAGCGAAAGTCCCGATGATGAAATCGCCGCACGTGCCAAATTTGTTTTGGGCATTAAGGAAGAAATGGATGCTCTCATTGACTCAGTGAACGGAGATGTGAAGAAAGGAGACACGGCGATCGCTGAAAAGAAAATTCGCCAGTTTCTACAAAAAACACATGAAAGCTTGAATGATCTTCCCTTGGATGGAGAAGATGTGGAAGCCGCATTGGCTCAGATGGAATTTTTGATGGAGTTGGATTTAGCATTGATTGGTGCAACCGAAGAAACAAAGAGTTCAATTTTAACGTTCTTATCTCTTGGTTTGGATTTAGTCCCATTCCTTGGAGGCGCTAAAATGATGGCAGAAGGAGCTGTGGGGACCACGCTAGATGGAAAAGATTTACATGGGATGGAACGAATGATTCACATGGGAGAAGGCATGTTCTGGGAAGTTGTGGACGTTGTTGCCGTTGCCGCAGGAATGGTTTCTGTTGGAACCGGAGCTGCAGCTGTAGAAACGGCTGCTGTCGCCGCAAAAGTAGGAAAAGGAGCAAAGGCTGCGGCCACCGCAGGAAGAGCTGCAAAAGCGGCTCATACCGCTGGAACCGCTGCCAAGGCAGGGAAGGCGGCCAAAGGTGCGAAAACCGCTCCCAATGTGTCTAAAACGATGCGTCGGACCGGTGCATTCATGAGAAAGCATGGAGTAGAAGGATCAAAAGATGTTTACCGTGCAGGTCAGTTCTTAGTTGAAAATCCTCGTGTGGAAAAAGTAGTGCAAGAAGGATTTGAAAAGGGATTTGAAAAACGTAGTAAAGTCACTGATGCTGCCAAGCGCGCCATCAAACAAAAAGCCGGCGATGTGGTTCAAAGCCATAAAGAGCAGGTACGTTTACTCAATGAACTCAATGAAGAACGAGAACGTCTCACTCGGTTATTGGATGAAATGGCGTCCGACATTCAAACAAGAAGCGCTGCTTAAGGATGTGGCTTTCTTTTCCCTTCATTTAAGACTACAATATGCCCAGCATTCTGCGGCTTATTTGATGTAGAATGTTTAAGCGCTTTAATTCCATTTTATGAAGGTTTTACTCCTTGCCGCTGGTCGAAGTCGTCGTGTTAAACCCATTGAAGATAAGAACTTTCTTCGATTTTGTGGAAAACAACTGATTCATCACCAAGTGGACGCATTAAGAGGTGGAGGATTTGATGATTTTGTGATCATTGGTGGGGCACATAATTTAGAACGATTAAACGCGTTTGCGGAGAAGATGGTTGCTGAACATGAAAATTTAAGGATTCAAGTGGTTGAACAAGAAGATTTAGATGCAGGAATGGCAGGTGCCATTCTTAGTACCCGAAACGCCGTCGTGGACAATGAACCTATTCTGATCGTTAGTAGCAATGATGTTGTGGAACAAGAAGCGTATCGTCTCATATTTGATGCCGCTCAGAACGATTATTTCGAAAGTTGTATTTTAGGAAAACGAGTCACGGAATATTTCCCTGGAGGGTATTTGGAAGTTGATGCTCAGTGGCAAATCAAGAGCATGATAGAAAAACCTGGTGAGGGAAATGAACCAAGTGATTTGGTCAATTTAGTCCTTCATCTACATAAAAATCCGGAACGGCTATTCAATTACCTCGAAGAGTCCACCTCCTCAAAAGATGATTTGTATGAAGTGGCTTTAGATAAAATGATGAAGAGTGGAGTGAAGATGCAAGCCATCCCTTACGAAGGGTATTGGCAGGCGATTAAGTACCCATGGCATGTTATGGAAGTGGCCAAACATTATTTTGATAAGATGCCTCATCATATTGATCCTGCTGCAACGATTGAAGAAGGTGCAACGATAAAGGGAGAAGTTGTGATTGAAGAAGGCGCAAAGATATTTGCCGGAGCAACGATTGTTGGTCCAGCGTACATTGGTAAAAATTGTGTGATCGCCACAAACTCATTGGTGCGTGAATCGTACTTAGGAGAAGGTTGTGTGATTGGATACACCACGGAAGTCGCGCGGAGTTTCTTAGGAGATGATGTGTGGACGCATTCCAATTATTTAGGGGATAGCGTCATTGGATCCAACGTCTCATTTGGAGCAGGAACCAATACTGGGAATTTAAGATTTGATGAAAAAAACATCAGCATTACGATTGATGAAGAACGTGTGGATTCTGGATGCAATAAACTGGGAATCATCACAGGTGACGATATTCGAGTGGGCATCAACACTAGTTTTATGCCTGGAATAAAAATCGGAGGAAATAGTCTAATTGGTGCCTCAATCATGATCGGTAAAAACATTCCCAAGGGAAGTTTTGTCACCGGTGAAATGGGACCATTGAAGGTGGTTGAAAACAAAGCCACCATCCCTTCACGCGAAGCCTTTAAGAAAAAACTTTAAATGAATACTCCAAAAGTTTCCATCATCATTGTTAATTATAATCACAAATATTTCCCTGGAATGTGTGTGGAAGCGATTGAAAGAAGTGAAGTGAATTTTGAATATGAGATCATCGTCGTTGATAACAATTCACAAGATCAAAGCATCGACACATTAAGAGAATTACACCGTGATGGCCGAATTCACTTGATAGAATCTGGAGGTAATTTGGGGTATGGACGAGGAAATAATTTAGGAGCGAAACACGCGAAAGGCGAGTTTGTCATCATTTCAAATCCAGATATTTTTGTGAAGCCAACCACCATGCAACGATTAGTTGATGACATGGAAAAGGATGAAATGATTGGGTTGATGGGGCCACGGCTTCGTTATTACAATGGTGAAGTTCAAGAGTCTTGTCGTAGAAACATGAATTTCTTTGATTTGGTGATCAAGCGAACTTTTTTGAAGAAATTACCTTATTTCAAAAAGCGATTGTCTCAATATTTAATGCATGATTTTGATCATAACAATGTTCAAGAAGTGGATTTAATCACAGGAGCCTATTTCATTATGCGTCGTTCTGTTTATGAAGAAGTGAAGGGCTTTGATCCTATGTATTTCCTTTTCATGGAAGACTATGATTTATGCCGAACATTGGATAAAGCTGGGTATAAGATTGTCTACAATCCTAAGGCAGAGGCGGAGCATTATCACAAACGATTATCGAGTGGGAACGTTTTATGGTTGTTCACAAAAAAAGTTTTTTGGATTCATTTACACAGTTCGTTTAAATATTTTTGGAAGTGGAAAGGAAAAAAATCCAATCGCATGAAAAATCAAAATTCACGAGAGATGACACCTGGCTCTAGCGTGTCTCATTCTCGAAAACATCAACCTAAACATCGGAGCGAAACACATTCGAAATAAATTAGTTAATTTAAAATCATTAAATCTTTCTCTATGAAATTATCAAAATTCATTTGTCCTTCATTGATCGCGCTCCTCCTCTTTGCTGGGTGTGGCGAACCTCCAACCTATTTTGTCACCGACTATGGAGCAGATGCAGATTACAAAGTGGTGGAACTACAAACGTATGATAAAGAAAGTGATTGGTTTACATTCAAATTTAATGAAACAATCTGGACCTTGGAGGAATGGGAAGACGTCCCAAATGGCCTAGCACTTGTTCATGGAGACTTTGAGGACGCCAAGTGTCATATCCTTCCAGGAACGATCGGACAAGGGACTGCAGAAGAGAATTTAGCCTATGGAGGAAAACTTCTCACGGCTGATTACGTAGCGGAAACCATCGATATCACTAATCCTGCAGGGATTTTATTACAGCACATCGTTGGATATGAAGAAGGTGAAAACGTTTATATTTTTGAGGTGATTGTGGCCACACGTGATCAAGACAAATGTATGGAAGACGCCCAAGCGGTGATTTCAAGCTTCCATGTGAATGTGGTTGAGGAGGTTGAAACAGGCGAGATTTTTATTGAAGAAGTTGTGGAAGAAGATGATGAAGAGCTTTCAATTGAAGAAGCAATGATTGGAGAAAACGTTGTGGAAGAAGAGCTAGAAGCTGAAACAGCGGAAGTGGTTGAAGAAGTAACCGAGGAAGAAACATCGATCAAAGTAACAACGACCGAAGAAACAGTGGTCACGGAATAAAGCTCACACTAAAAAAGCCCTAGCAAATCGCTGGGGCTTTTTATAAAGGTTTTGATTTATTGTTCAATCGTTACATCTCCACTAACCTTACATTGGCAGGCAAGACGGTGGTCACCATCGCCTTTACCCATGGCTTGAAGCGTTTGTGTTTCAATCACTTCAGGATCATTTAGGTTTTCTTTCCCAGAAGGAATTGAGATAAGACACGTTCCACAAATCCCATTTTCACATCCATAAGGAATTGGCCATCCATTGTCTTGAGTCACTTCACGGAGTTCTTGTCCATCGGTGGCCGCAGCCGTCTGTCCAGTGGATTGATTCGTTACATTTGGCATGAGAAAAATGTTTAATTATACTTAAAATACATCGAAACTATCTTAACGAAAGCCTTTCAATCTAGCAACCATGAGCACATTCACAGATAAAGTCCTCAAAGTGGTCAAAGAAATCCCCAGAGGGAAAACGCTTAGTTATAAAGAAGTGGCGATTCTAGCTGGGAATGAAAAAGCTTCACGTGTGGTGGGAACCATCATGTCGAAGAACTGGGATGAATCCATTCCTTGTCATCGGGTGATTTGTTCGGATGGAACGTTGGGGGGCTACAATCGGGGAACGGAAAAGAAGCGATTGAGGTTAGAAGAGGAGGGGGCGATTGAGAGGAAATAAGAACTTAGACATAGTCATTAAATGGCTAAGACTTGAGGGGGACGGGTTTTTTGTGTAGGCTGTATTACCTTACTCGCAATGTAAGATATCTAAAATGAGGTTAAGTGAATCAATAGACGCGGGTGTTTCCAGACAATGGCAACGTTCTTATGATCGTATGGCACCAAGGCCAGGACCGGAAGGGCTTGCGGCATTGCAGGGTGAAGTCAACGAAGTGAGGGCGACAGCGGACGATATTTCGAGGAGAATGGTTGAGGGAACGATTGCTTTTCCTCCCTTTCATCCCATGATCGTACAGGCAGGATTGGACAAACCATTGGTGGGGGTAACAAGAGAAACGATTGATGCGGAATTGAAAAGTCAATTGATCGATCGTATCCTACGAACACGAAGACTATTACTGGGTCGAGAAGAATATCTTCGAGCGATTTTGCATGATCGTAAGATGGAAATTTTTTGGCCCGACGGAATGAACAATGACATGATGCAAGGAGGGGCAGGCGATTGTTATTTATTGGCGGCGCTCTATTTACTTAAAAAACATCCCAAAGGACAAATGGTCATCACAGATAACATATTTTTTGATGAGAATAATGGTGCATGGCGAGTCTCGCCTATGGGAGCAGAAGATGAATCGGTCATCACACTTAATCAAGACAAATTGTATGAATTGGAATTAGCTGGAAAAGCACTAAGGGTTGGCTCACTTGGAGATCGTTTGATTGAAAGAGCTTATGCCGAACTTGTTGATCGGAGGCATCGAAGAAAAGGAAAAATGGAGGGGCTGGAATTAGTGAATGGTGAAAGAATGGCCTTTGAAGGAGGCGCGTCAGTTCATGTGTTTAGAGATTTAGCGGGGGACAGAATGAAGACTAGGGTATTAGACGCGGACGAGGCAGTGGATACTTTTTTCCGTATGGAACAGGATAATTTATTAATGGTTGCCGGTTCGTACTCATTGAGTGAGGCGAGAAGGAGAGGGTTAAACATTCAGCCTCATTCGGGAAGTTACCCAGAATCAGTGAGGTATTTAGTTAATGATGGAGCAAAACAGCACCTTCTTAAGGGCCCTCATGCTTATGCTATTGATCAAGTCTTTAGCCAATCCGTTATTCTAATTGACCCTCACGACACTTCAAGGCCAATTAGGATGGGAATAGGCGCCTTTAAGCAGGCATTTCAATCAGTCCAAAAGGGAGAATTACTATAAATCAATCATCTCAGTCGATCCAAGAGAGGATTCACATCCACATCATCAATCGATTGATCAACCAATGCCTCGTCCTTTAACTGAGGGAGGCCGTCTTCGTAGGTCGAGCGTAGCGTTTTGTAATAGACTCCAATATTAATTCGATCTTCCCACATCTGTGACGCTTCAAAGGCCGCCACTTTATTACTCACATCGTGTTGATCGTCGCCTTCTCCTAACTTGTAAACACGTTGTTGATACCATTGATAAGTGTTTTTCTTATTGAAGGTCACACACGGTTGAAGCACATCTAAAATAGCCGTTCCTTTGTGTTCAATCCCGTCTTTAATCATTTTGGCTAAATGCTGAATGTCTCCAGAAAAACTTCGTCCAACCCAAGTGGCTCCAGCAGAAATCGCGAGGGCCATTGGATTCACCGGTTCTTCTAATACTCCATGAGGCGTTGAAATCGTGCAGGTGCCTTTATCGGTGGTGGGAGAGGTTTGGCCAGTCGTCAATCCATAGACTTGATTGTTTTCAATCAGGTAGATCACATCATAATTACGACGCATGAGATGAATGAAATGACCCATTCCAATCCCATAGCCATCTCCATCGCCTCCAACAATGATCACCTTCATCTTATGGTTTGCCAATTTAACCCCACTGGCGACAGGTGCAGGACGTCCATGTAAGGTGTGAAGACCAAAGGTTCGAATCCAATGAGGCATTTTTGAACCACACCCAATCCCCGAAACTATCACATACTCATCTTGGTCGTAATCCAATTGAGTCATGGCTTGTTTGATTGCCATCCAAATCCCAAAATCACCACACCCAGGACACCAATTGGGAAATTGTTTACTCTCTAAGCTTTTAAGTTCGATCGCCATTTAAATTAAATTTAAGAATCTAGGGGATAACCAAGTTGCATCCATTCTTCCAGTCCTTTTTCGTAGTCACTCACATTTTTGTATCCCATTTCAACGAGCTGTTCACAGGCTTTCATGCTGGCTTTACACTCGAGGTTTTTGCAGTAGACGATGACAGGAGTCGACTTATCTAAAAGCATTTTGCTCGCAAGTTTATCGAAATTTTCATGAAGGGGAATATTGATTGAGCCAGGAAGATTGTGTCTTAAGTAAGACTCAGCGGGGAGGACATCCACCAAAACAAATTGGTCATTTCTATCCATCATGGATTTGAGTTCAGCGTGTCGTGTTATTCCAAACATGGGAAAGATTATTAGAGAATAGATTTAATTTTATCAACAATCTCTTGTGGATTGAAAGGACGACCGTCCCATTTTAAAAACTTTTCATCCACATCAAGTAGTGTTTTTTGGCGAATCAATTGTCCAAATTGTGCTTCAAAATTACCCTCAATGAGAAGAGTCTTAGAGGCGTGTTCTAAAAATCGTTTCATTGGTTTCGTGGGGAATGGATTGATATAAATCGTGTGAAGGTAATTGATTGAAATGCCTTCATCACTCAACCATTTCATCGCTTCTAAAATAGGTCCTTTACTTGTGCCCCATCCAATAATGGATAGCTCCGCTTCTTCTGGTCCATAAAGCATTGGTTCGGGCAACTCAGCCGCAATGGTTTCCAGTTTTTTCATGCGTTTAGCGTGCATGGCCACTCGGTTATCCGCTTCTTCTGAGACATCGCCCAATTCATCATGTTCATTGCTATTGGCGATATAACGGGCATTGGGCATCCCTGGAATTGTACGAGGCGACACTCCATCATCAGTGAATTTGTAACGAGGGTAATCTTCGGTGGTGTCTCCACGCGCCGCTAGTTCTTCTTTGGTCGCAAGTGGACCACGATCAATCGGGATTTTAGGGAGATCATCAAATGTTTCTACCGAATACAAACTTTCAGATAAGAATTTATCGGACAGAACAATCACCGGGATATGAAAACGTTCAGCGTAATTGAACGCGTGTTGAATGATTTGAAACGCTTCACGAACATCTCCAGCCGCCATCACCATCATTGGGAATTCATCATGTCCGGAATTAAGTACAAATTGGAGATCACTCTGGCCAGTCCATGTGGGCAGACCAGTTCCTGGCCCAGGGCGTTGAGATTCAACCACTACAAGGGGGACTTCTGCAATCCCAGCAAAACTCAATGATTCATTCATCAATGCAAATCCACCACCTGACGTGGCTGTCATCGCACGAACTCCCGCAAATGAAGCGCCAATCGTATAGAGAGCAGCGGCCAATTCGTCTTCAGGTTGTTTAACGACAATGTTCATCTCTTCTTCATGTCGTGCAAAGACCGTCAAACAACTTGATGCTGGCGTCATAGGATAAGCACAGAAAAACTTACATCCCGCTTTCATCGCACCATAAGAGATCGCCGCGTTTCCATTGAGGAGAATACGGGAACGATTTTCCGTGGGGTCCATATTAAATGGATAAGCATTCACGTCGTAGTGTTCATTCACAAAATCGTATCCAGCCGTTGCAACATCAATGTTTAAATTGATCACTTTATCTCCTTTCTTAGCAAACTGTTCAGTGATGAGTTTCTTTAAATGATCGAGGGGGTATTTGAGAAGTGCCAGTGACGCCCCTAAAGCAACGGTGTTTCGCATCACATCAATCCCACTGTGATCTTTTACGATCTTCATGAGAGGGACGGCATAGAGGTTAACCGCACTATTCGTGAGTTCATCTTTCCCAATTTTAAAGTTTTCATGGTCATAGATAATTCCTCCCTTTGGTGAAACCTTCATTTGATTTCGATCAAACGTGTCTCGGTTTAAACAGACCAATAAATCCACCGTAGACACTTGTGAATAAATCGTGTCTTTGCTGACACGAATATGGTAGTTATTGTGTCCTCCACGAATCAATGAAGGGTATTCAAGGTAAGCAAAAACATTCAATCCTCCTCGAGTGAAACATCGTGAAAACATTTCTCCAGAAGAATTGATTCCATAACCAGCAGGTCCACCCACCATCCACGTCACATCGTTCTTATTGGAGGCTTTAGATTTATTCACAATGGGTTGAGGCGCAACTTTCGGCGTGTTCCCATTTAGATGAGGTTTTCCACTTTGAGTTTCAGTTTGTGTAGAAGCTTCAGCCATTAGAATAGTTAAAAAAACTGGCGTAAGTATACCATAGACAACCTGTGGAAAAAGCGAGCAAGTGGTTTATAGATCGTCGTCGTCACCAATCACAATTTTCCCATTTTGAATCCATCGAATCACTTCTGGATACCATCGTTTCTCAAGCACTTGAACTTTCCCTTTTAACATTTGCGGAGTGTCACCTTCCTCTACCTCAACTTCCGCTTGGTGAATAATGGGGCCGGTGTCACAGCCTTCATCCACAAAATGAATCGTCATCCCAGTGACGGCATCACCATTTTCCAAAACCGCCTCATGCACATTCATTCCATGAAATCCCGCGCCTCCATACTTAGGAAGTAGGGACGGGTGAACGTTGATGATTCGGTGTTTAAAGTGCCGAACAAAGAGGGGACT
>Ga0233448_1003192_pt1 | contig 10478 bp, 22 predicted proteins | sample SI_124_October20_2_FD_183015 | JGI IMG/M metagenome (GOLD analysis project Ga0233448, IMG submission 183015) | Seawater microbial communities from Saanich Inlet, British Columbia, Canada - SI_124_October2016_150_MG | ecosystem: Environmental > Aquatic > Marine > Inlet | place: Canada: British... | reverse complement strand
TATCTAAACTAATAAAAATCATCAAAGAAGAGGTTAATAAGCTTGTTCCCAGGATTAAGATCTGTAAAGGCAATTTTACTTGTGGAAATAACGATCTAAATTCTTTAGAAGGAGCTCCTAAAACAGTCGAAGGTTATTTTGACTGTTGAGATAACAATCTAATTTCTCTAAAAGGTGCTCCAAAAAAAGTTGGAGGCAGTTTTAACTGTAGTTATAACGATCTACCTTCTCTAAAAGGAGCTCCTAAAACAGTTGGAGGTTATTTTAGTTGTAGAAATAACGATCTAACTTCTCTAAAAGGAGCTCCTAAAATAGTTGAAGGCTATTTTGACTGTGAAAATAACGAAAAGAAATTTACTAAAGAAGAAGTTATGGCAGTTTGTGAAGTGAAAGGTAATATCTATGTCTAAACAGCATCAGACTTTATTCGTAAAATTAAAACTAGTACAAAGGAAAGTAGAATGTATGAATACTTTAAGAAAATCACAACTAAAAAAACTTATTGCAGATACTATCATTAATTTAACTATCAGTGAAGGTTTCAAAAAAGAAGAGGTTTTTTCTATAGAAGATTTAAAAAAAATAATTAAGCTAGAATGACGCGATGTTACTTTAAATAAATACCCTTTAGAATCCGAAAGGCATTCTATTAAGAAGAAAAGGGCTGATGAAAAGCATCGCGCCAATGCGTCAAATTATAAATTTGAACTTGCTTTAGAAGTGTTGCATGAACAATTACCAGAAGCAGATGTGGAAGAACTTACTTTTGCCTTGTCAGTCGCCAGGTTAGGAGGTCCAGTAGAAGAACCATTACCAATAGGATTTAATTATAAAGAATTCATAGCAGGTTTAAGCTAATGATTTTTTATAAAAATGATATAGATTTAGATTTGGTAGAAATTTCTGTTCAAAAAGAAGCAAAAGCTATCTTTAGGAGTGAAGTTAGTCGTCATGGTAGAAGCTTTAGTAGTATTTATGATAGTACTTTTATGGGCCATATTGCAGAACAATTTTTAAAACAAAAACATAGTTTTGTCGATGACACTCGTATGTTTATGGATGTATTATCTCCTATTACAAAAACGTCTATTGACGTTAAATGTACAAAAAATATTAAAAAGAATCTTGATTATATAATTATTAAAATGCTAGGAAAAAAGTATTTCCAAAAATATAAGAATATAGCTGATAAAATTATGTTCTTTGAAAACATAGACGAAAGATTCGAATATATTGATTTAATAGATTTAAATGAAATAAAAACCAATTCGTTTATAGTATTGGATCAAGCGAAAGCTAATAAAATAAAAACAACTCCGCTAAGAACCTTATTATGATTAGATGATAAGTATGGTCCAGTAGCAGCGTTGGCTAAATTAAAAAATGTTTACGGAGTTAAATTCTCAGTACGCAGACCAAAAATTTCTTTTAACGACATTAAATAAAAAAGGGGGCCTAAGCCCCTTTTATTTTAATCACGTTTTCTTGGATTAAGATTTCCTATTGTTGCACTAAATGTAGCGTTTATTAAGCTACTATACAATTGATATGTAGATCTAGCTCTAGTAATGCGCTTTAAATGGCCTCGTCTGGTATGCGGTTGCATGTTCTGAGATTCTAGCCTGTCTAATGCCTTTTGTTTGGCAACGTTTACATCACCAAGCTCAGGGTTTTCAATTAATGGTCCAATATTATCATTAATCCATTCTGGAGAAAAAGTTACAGACTTTTCTCCAATAGTTTGATCCTTCGCTAATCTGCTTTCTTTTTCTTTAGCAAATTCTTGAAGAATAATTCGTTTAATGTCTTTAACTTTTACTGTTACTGTTTGTTTCATTTTTTGTTTACCTTTGTTTAATAAAATAAATATAAATCTTGATTTGTTAATATATGACCGCGACCAAGTTCTTTTAAAATTTCCATAGACGCTTCATCTTTGATTCTAAAATAATTGGGTTGATCTAAAATTTCGCCAGGTATATGGCCTACAATCGGGCTAATAGCGGCTCACCAATAGCCGTCACCATGAGTACCAACAGTGGGATTAGCTGGTAATTCGCAAGTAATATTTACTAATTTATCACCGACACGGGGCGCATGCTGGCCCTTATCATAAATATAAACGTACTCTCTCAGTAAAGTCGATTCATTAATAAGGCTTGTTAATTGAGATTTATTAATTTTATATTTCATCTTAAAAATATCCTGGGTCGTTTAATGTAATTTCATTTGCAACTATATCGTCTAAAAATGGAATAAGCACGTCATCAATAGAAACATCTGCGGCATTATGATAACCATAGTCTTCTGCGATTCTAGCTATATCTTCGTCAGTTTGAACTAGAATTTTTCTTCCATCTTCATTCCTTAATATATATTCGCCTTGTGGATCTATTGCTAAATAAATCATATTAAAAATCTCCAAAATCATAATAGTCATCTGGCTCGCCATCTACTTCTACATCTTGCATCGCTTCAAGCGAGTTTGCTATGGCTTTGTCTAATACGACGTGCTCTTCTTGCGTTAGAACCCTTATTTTAACAATATCTCCGAGTCCATAATTAATATCATCTTTATAAATTACAATAGCCGCTTGATCAACATCAAAAACGGGATATGAATTACTGTAAATAGGTTCGTCATGTCCGCCTACTATGTGTGATCCTTCTCCCTCGTCTAAATCTATTCACGCAATTTCACCTCTTTCTAGTCCTTCGGCATCTGTTGACCCCGCTAAACATTCTCACGCGGAATCTTCAATAGAAGAATCCGGATAATATAATGTTTTAAGGTCAGAAGGTCTATTTGCATCTTCCGCTTTTATAAAAGCACTGACCTGTTGTTTATGAGACGGCTCAAGTGCTTCTTTGACTAATTTTCGTATTAAATCTACAGATTCTTTTGCTAGTTTATTTTTCATAAATTGTTCCTTTAACAGTATAATTTTATATATATTAAATAAATTTAATTTATAAATAAAGAATCTAATTCTTTATAATATTTTGGTAAGGCTGGTTTAGTTTTAAGTTTTATAAAACTAAATTGATTTAAAAATTTTTGGCGTTGAATAAATATTTTTATTTGATCATAAAAATATTTAGTATAATAAATATCCGCTATAGAATGCCAGGGCATTCTCCACCAGCTATATCCTAAAAGAAATCAAGTATCAATATCTTCGATATAAAAGAAGCAAATTTTCTTTTCCATTTATAAGTCCTCCACCCAATCGGGATACGCGTCTAATAGTTCTAATTGTTCTTGTCTAAAGTATGCTGAATTTAATTCTGCTTCTGTTAATTCTCTAAATGTTTCTATTCTTAAAAAACAATATATATGATCTTGCCTAAATTCATTATTAACAAATTTACGAAGAGAATCCATAATAATACTATCAGCTTTCAACTTAAATGCGCTTCTAACATCAAAATAATTTTCAATTCTATTTTTATTAAAAAAATCTATAGCAATTCCAGTTTGTGAAAATCTAGAAAAAATATATCAATTACGCATGTCTTCTACATATATGAAATAGTGTTTAGTCATCTAATTCCTTAACCCAATCAGGGTAATTATCTAACAATGTTAATTCGTCATAACTATAGCTATTTGTCGATAGTTTGCCTTAGGTTTTATAAAAATAAAATTTAACGTTTTTTGGCGCTATATTAGAAACAAAATCTTTAACGTCTATTTTTGTATAATAATAACGCACATAACCGTCTGAGTAAGCTTTTTCAAAAGACCAATTCTTTTCGACGCTATTATAAATGCAATGCATGCCTATCATTAGGCCTCCAATTCATTAATTCAATCTGGCCAACAGCCTAAAAGTACAAGTTGTTCATAATTATAATAAACGTTACTTAAACAATATCCGTTAACGATATTCGCTGCCTTGGTAAAATAAATTCTAGTAAGATTATCATCTTCTATAATAAAATCTTTTATGTCTATTTCAATATTATGAAGACAAGATGTATATAGCTTATTATTTTGGCATGAAACGTTTTCATAATACCAATATTTTTTTTCAATATCATAGATACAATGTATATAAGCCATATTAAACTCCTTTTATTTTTAATATAGCTAAATTAATTGTAAAAAAAAAGAGCCCGAAGGCTCAAGTTTTATTTTTCTAACTGTTTATATACAGCTTGCAATAGTCTTTGTTTAATAGATTTTATATTTTGTTTAAACGCTCTGGGATCCGTATAAAGCAAACAATAAATTAATTCTTCGGCCGCGTCTTGCGCATCAGAATCTTCATGAAGTGCGCTTCTAATGGCGGCAGCCAAAGGCTCTCCACCCTCGTCAAAAGCAGAACTAAGCTTAAGTTCTTCTTTAATAATGCGAGTTACATATTTTTTTGATATTCCCATAATATTTTCCTTATATTTTCTATTTAGATTATGATATCTCTCTAATAATTAAGAGTTCTTCAGCTGAAGATCCGACACACATCTTACCGTCATACATAAAAGCCTCTCACTCGCCATCGAATTCATACCACACCATCACGGGACCTGGCTGCAGTGTTCATTTAACAAAACGAGCCTTTCAAGTATTACCATCAGGAGTACTACAGAGATACGTGTGTCCCGGTTTGCAATCATTTACGTACAATTGCTGATTACTAATCTCTTCTTTAATAATCTGTCTTAAGATTTCTGTATTCATTTTCGTCTTATCTATCCTTCCTTAAAATAAAGCTTTTAAATTTATATATCTAATATATCTAATATATTTAATTCTGAAATCCAATCTGGCCACATACCCAAAAGAATCAGTTGTTCATAATTATAACGATCATATTTTGTTATATCCAAAACTAAATCTTCGGCTTTTTCAATTCGAATAAAATAGATAGGCTCTTTCAAATATTTATTAGAGACATATTTTTCTAAATTACATACAGCATCATATAAAGCGGCATTCATCGGCCTGCGCGGAAAAAAGCTGACTGGCTGTTTGTTATGTATGCTACAATGATAATGCCATGATTTTGTATCATTTATATAAATAAAAAGATTATTCATACAACTCCTCAACCCAATCGGGATAATTATCTAATAACGTTAGTTGATCTATATTTTTATAATCGCCGTCTTCTTTTTTTAAATTTCCAATCCAATTTGTTTTAAAAAAATAAACATCGACAGGTTGCCGAACATCCGAAGCAAATTTTATAATAAAATCTTTTAAAGAATTGGTCACGGCATATGGCCCTATTTTATAAGAACCAGATATATTAGAATGAAAAAGCTTATGTTTACAAAACCAATCTCTACCATTATAAATAACGTATAAATAATTTTTCATTAATTCTCCAATTCTAAAACTCAGTCTGGTCACATGTCTAATAACATTAGTTGGTCTAGACTAAAAACAGATTTAATAGCGCCTTTCATAAAAACAATTTTATAGTCTTCGTCCAATGGCAATTCGGCAACGCTAGCTTTAGCAGATGTAGATATAAAATATTTTTTAAAATATCCACCTATATTATCAGGCCCAGCTAATGTATCATATGGTACCATATGCGTACAAGTCCAGCGCTTATTAACATAAGCTAATCTAAGCGTTTTTACCATTTTCCAACTCCTCAACCCAATCAGGGTAATTATCTATTAGTGTTAATTCTTCATGATTATAAACTTTATAATCGTTTAGATTTAACTTTATGTTATTTTCATTAGACTTAATAAAATAAATATTATAACTATCATAACCCATGCTGCTTATGCTTTGCTTTAGATACACTGGCGCCTTTCCCGGATCGAATTTAATTAAAATTTTTGATGCAAATCTGCAATAGTAATACCAAGATTTTACTTCAGTAAAATAAACAAAAATATCGTTTAACGGACCCTGTTCAAAAGTCATATTCATAATTTCTCTTTTTATTTTTAATATAGACTTTTTAATTGTAAAAAAAAAGAGTCTAAATAAGACTCTTTGTTTAATTTAATTTAATTATTATCAAGTAAAATAAGCAGAGCTTAGCGAACTTAATTCAGATCCATCAGCTTGCTGAATCTGCATAAAAGATCCTGATACAAAACCTACAGCAGGAACATTTAAGTATATAAACTTTTCTCCAGGAATAGTCTCTTGAGCAGAAGTTAAACTAACTTTATTAGTAGTAGTATCTAAAGTATATGGATAAGGTGCAATTTTATACACAGCAATCTCATTAAATCAAACAGCGCGCGGCGGCACACGCATAATAGAAGCATCAAATCCACAAGCACTCATCCACACAACTGAGCACGATTCGCTCTCATCCGGTATATGCTGAATAGGTATTCTATTTTTAGTTCGTTTGTAAGACATGCTAATTTCCTTTATTGTTAATAATAAAATTATATATCAAAAAATAACTATTTAAAAATTTTAAGTTATATCGGATTATAAAAATTGTTTACAGGTTTGAAAGTGAAAAAAATGGAGCGGAGCGAATCGGGTAACCGTGTTAATTGTAAAATAAAAACGAAATAAACTTTTCTAAATATTTTTAATTCACAATTAATTTTACTATCTTATCCCTTGCATATAACCAACTGGCTATTTTTATTTCACAATTCTTTTAGTTATATTAATACTACAAGGCACGGCCTCTTGAATTTTGGATTGGTTCAAACTTTGAACAGTTCAATTTTTATTTCACAATTAAAACGTTTATATTTAAAGTGTTGAGTGATTGAATTCACTTGACGAATATAAACTTTTATTTCACAATTAAAACGTTTATATTTAAAGTGTTGAGTGATTGAATTCACTTGACGAATATAAACTTTTATTTCACAATTAAAACGTTTATATTTAAAGTGTTGAGTGATTGAATTCACTTGACGAATATAAACTTTTATTTCACAGTTAAAACGTTTATATTTAAAGTGTTGAGTGATTGAATTCACTTGACGAATATAAACTTTTATTTCACAGTTAAAACGTTTATATTAAAGGAGTCAGTAACACTACTTCTAGGTTGAAGTAGTTGAAGTTCCAACTGAAAGGTTCTATCATGAAACTGTCTAACTGTACCAACCAAGAAGCCGCACAGAGTCATATCAACCAGGCGAACGAGGTGAAAGATATTCTCGCCGAACGCGAAGTGACTGTCAATCAATTGGTAGAATTGGTCGTCTCCGAGACGGAGATGAAATACTCTCGGGGGATCATGAACATGATCCAGAGACATTACGGAAAGTCCGGTGTTATCTTGAAATTCTAAGATTCTAAATAAATATAAAAACTCCAGGATTTCCTGGAGTTTTTTTTGGTCTAATAATAACACCGCTACTTCTGAATATTCCTAATTCCAAGACCTTTGCATCACAATCTATATGAACTAATAAAGCCCCGTAAAGGGGCTTTTGCTATTTGCTATGCAACGATACTAAATTTTATTAAAAGCTTCTTAGAAGTTACGAAAAGTTAGTCTAAATGGAATGTAAAGCAATACTGCCATCCTTATGCAAAACGTAATGAGCCATTGCTTCTGCTATGAGGCTATCATCGACTATTTCGTAATCCTTCATACCGAACTTGAACTCTCTTACGAAGCTCACAACAAATTGTTGGAAGTTCATACTACTCGATGTGTAACGCTTATCAAGCGTTTTCGTAAAGATACGTTCGACCGCGTTGCTGAGGTCATGAACATTCAAATCCTTATGGATAAGAAAATTACAATTATTACAATTTTCTACACTAATACGAATGCTCATGACCCCTCCAATAAAACGTAAACTTGGCTCTGGATAAAACGTAATCCCAGCTCCGGATAAAACGTAATCCCAGTTCCGGATAAAACATAGTCCCAGTTCCGGATAAAACGTGACTTATAACCCTAAATCAAGTGCTCCATAGTGTGTTTGAACCCAACATACATCATAAAACAAGTATATGAGTGTTTCATGACCAGGCCAGATTGTTTCCTTTTCATATGGAAGATAATCTAGTTTAGTTGGATCAACGGTTCGTACGTTTTCCTTTAAAAGTTTAATGAAATTCAAGTCAAATGCAAACTCGATATCTCTAGCTTCTTCGACAGCTTCCAGAAATGTATAAAGGCAACTGAACGCCTTATAGCTAACATTGTGATTATTTGCCGGCCAAGATTGACTCATCATGAGCTTCACGAATACAGTTCTCTTCATTTTAATTTTAATGGGTGCATTTTGAATCGTTTGGCCTTGAAGAATCGCATTTATTGCACGTTTTGTAGTAAACATTTTTTCTTCCTTAGGTTGATTGCTCACAATTATAATATAAGGAAAAAAATTGTAAATAAAAAACCAAGCGTTTCTCCCTAATCGCATTCATGGTTATTGCTACTTAAATAAGTCTACCAAATGGCATTGCAAGTGATCTTCTTGATCATAATCGCAATTGATAGCCCAATACCTGCCATTCCCAATAAAGATAGCAAGATCCTCACCAACCCATGCGTTTCCCCCTATCCCATAGTATACATTATCGTCATTGTGTATACCATACACAAAACATTTTAGCGCAGCTTTTATCAAATTAGCATTGATTTCTAGGGCCTCGCCCTTCACGCTCTGAATCGATTCAAATAATTGGCCGAAATCAGGCAAAAGCCCGGGCTCATCATAAGCTTCGTCAGCCATGATGATAAACAAACTTTTCAACTGTTCTCGGGGATAGCATAGATTCGGCATTTTTTCTTCCTTTATTTGATTGCGCACTTCACGACGACATCTCTCTTGGGTCGTCTTTTAGGAGGAAGCGCATCCTTTGGCTTCGCCTCTTGCAAGGCGATCATACGGAGGATGTCTTCCTCCCGAAGGGCGATGACCTCGGCCCATCGCTCCTCCTCCTCACGGAGTAGCCTTTCGGCCCAGATTACCTCCTCTCCCTCTTCGGGGGAAGACGTGGTAACGTCTTCGTCCCGCAAGTGGGTATACAGCCCCTTAACCAGGGCTGCGAGGAAAATGGTTGATTTGTCTGGGGAAGTCATCACAACCTCCCCTGAATGGTCAACGGTGATGACTCGCCCACTGCGAGTCTCCCCCTTATAAAGCGGAGACAACCCAGACGATCCTGGGTTGGAGATTTCGATCATGTCCCTCTCCATCAGGAATGGACAAGAGATGGCCGTCTCAACTGTCTTGATATCTGTTTGGATCGTGTAAGTAAACATTTTTTCTTCCTTAGGTTGATTGTTCATAATTACAATATAAGGAAAAAAATTGTAAATAAAAAACCAGGCACAGCATGCTGTATAGAAAAATCGCTTTTGACTATAATTATTAAAAAAAATTGAAAAACATGGCATGCGCCTGGTATACTTTAAACAAGCATTTGATTACTTTTCACTAGCGCCAAGAGGAACAAATGCAATGCTTATAACAAATCTTCTATAACACTGCATGCTGTATGTTTATAGACATATTTCTAAGATTACATGCATATAAGATCTGATAAGGATCCTTATGAATAAAATGTGACTTACAAATATAATATAAGCGGTTTAATTGTAAAAAAAAAAGACATATTTAACAAAGTTCCGGAACTCCCGGGGCCCCTAGCAGACGTGCTTTAAACAAGCATTTGATTACTTTCTGCTAGGGGCAAGTGGACAATATTAACTTGCCCTTACGGAAGTCCCGAAACTTGCGCAGTTTCTAATAGCAACCTATCACTTGCCATTAGAAATAAACACTTTGCCAAGATCAGTTCCAAAGTTTTTGTATTATTCAATGAATCTCAATACAGCTTTATCACGTTGAACCCAGAAAATATCGCCATCTTTAGCAATAACGGGTTCTTTATCATTACTTACTTCACGACATGTTGCATAATCAAACGTAATGAAGTCTTTACTCACACATTTTACACTTTGCTTAAGAGAATAAATAAACGTAAAGTTAAACGGTAGTGCATGAATATTACTATGTGCTTCAATTGCTTTAAACAAAGTAATATAAGCGCCGTGAGCAAGAACAGGCGTGAGTGGCCTATTATCAGGGCATGCGTGCTCTATTATAAGAGACGCAAATATCTCTGGTGTTACAACAAGATCGTGATCCCATGTATTAGGCCCTATATGCGGGCGGAGAGTTGCAAGGGCATCAAATGAGATATTCATTAGTTCTCCTACCAGTAGTTGTTGTCGTATTCGCGTGCTTGAGCGTCTTCTCGATCTTGGGCTCGTTCGATAGCCTGATCTTCGGCCTGTGCCTCGTCCTCTTGGATCTCGTCCTCAGTACGGTCATCTTCTTCGGGTGGGTCATCCCAACCCATTGGGTAGTTGATCATTCCCTTGCCCATGTCGCCCGCCTTTCTTTCGCAGCAGCCTGTGCTTCTTCTTCAGTGGCGAAGAGATTGCACTCGATATTAGGATACCACGGCGTATCCGTTGGAGTGAAATGGTAGCACATGCTCTTGGGATTGTGATCATCCGCTAATTGGACGATAGTCTTGCTCCCCCAGTAAACACCGT
>Ga0233448_1003154_pt1 | contig 10565 bp, 10 predicted proteins | sample SI_124_October20_2_FD_183015 | JGI IMG/M metagenome (GOLD analysis project Ga0233448, IMG submission 183015) | Seawater microbial communities from Saanich Inlet, British Columbia, Canada - SI_124_October2016_150_MG | ecosystem: Environmental > Aquatic > Marine > Inlet | place: Canada: British... | reverse complement strand
AAATAGTTTGTATATACTTCGACCCTAGTGTATACAAAAATGCTTGTATTAGTATACTAGTATACTTATATTCTAATGTACTAATATGAAAGGGGCGTAAGATGAGAGCAATTATATATACAAGGGTAAGCACACAGGAACAAAGCGATAGCGGGCTAGGACTAGAAGCCCAGGAAACAGAATGTAAAATCTATACTGAAAGGCTTGAATGGGAAATTGGCGGTATTTATACTGATTCTATTAGCGGTGCGTCTGATATTGATAAACGCCCCGAACTATTGAACGCTTTGGCAGACCTTAAACGCGGTGACGTTCTCCTGGTCTACAAACTTGACAGGCTTTCCCGTGATACTGGACTAAGCGCAATAATTGAACGCGAATTAAAACGCAAAGGCGTTTCTCTTAGAAGTGTATGCGGTGAAGGAACAGCTGAAAGCGACGACGATCTAGGCGCATTATTACAACGCCGTATAATTACCATGTTTTCAGAATATGAACGCAAACTAATACAGGCCAGGACAAAGCAAGCATTGAAAGCCAAGCGGGCAAGGGGAGAACGCACAGGCGGATCAATACCCTTTGGTTATACTGTGAATATTAACGGGGAAACCCAGGTATTAATCCCAAACCCCGACGAGCAGGAAACAATAGAAGAAATTATGAACATGAGACAAGACCAGGTTAGTTATCGCAAAATAGTTTCCAGGTTAAATGATAAAAAGGCACACGGCAAAAACTGGCATTTAGCTACTATCCAGGGCATAGTTAAACGGCATAGCGTAGAAAACTATTGGGGCGTTTAATGAAATACACCCCTGACACGCTAGCCTGGCAAGTCACCCCAAGTATAGAAATGGCTTTATTGCGTCGACGATCATTCCCGCACTTATACAACGGGCGAACCGTGTATTTGAGATATTATGAAACAGAAATTAACGAACAATTAGAACCCGTGTTCGTTTTCATGGACACCCAAACAGGCAAGCAAATTCATTATTCTATTGAACTAGCTTGCCAAATAACGAAAGGCTTACCAAACTGACTAAAAGACTTCCACCCGTAATTATAACCAGGTCTTGTGAACCCAAAAAAAAGTGAAGAAAACCCGAAAACTGGTTGAATTATGTGGGTTTAAGTTTGCGGTAGTATATACAGCCTTTTATATTGGGGCAGGAATGAAACGCTTTTTTACAACATTGAATAGCAATGAAAAAGCCCCGCAAAAAGCGAGGCTTCGAAAAGGTCTAAAAAATAATATTAGAACCCGAGCAGGAACTAATATAAGCAATGACCCCCCCCGATATGCAACATTTTTGAATTTATTTTCAATTCGTGGGTTTAGATCTTTTCCTTTTCTGCCAGTTAGCACCCCCCCAGGTTCTTACTGGCACATTGCAATTCAAGCAATGACTAAGGAAAAAGGAAATGTCAAACGAAACACGCACACGGATTTTAGAAAACGACTGGTATCAAACCCGAACCGCTAGATTTCTTTCAGATTTTCAATACAACGGACAAGCAATTTCAAGCTACTTTGGAGAGTTTGAAGCATACGATTATATACTGCCCAACGGGCAAACGGCCGAACTAAAGCGCGATAACAACGCCTTTTCTACTAAAAACGTAGCCGTTGAAATAAGCAGGGAATCCAAAGGGGAACAAATCCCTAGCGGGCTTTCAGTATCACAGGCCGATATATATTTATTTCTAACCCCAACACCCGAACACAAGCACCTTTTATATTCCATAGAAACGGAACGCCTAAAGCGACTTAAACCCAGGTTGAAAACAGTACAATGCAACGGGGGGCGGACATACTGCCAACTATTGCCAGTCAATGAGCTTTCATACATTGGCTTTTATACTGACTCATTCCTGGGCGTGAATTGACCCTATTAGCCCCATTTTTACCCAGTCTCACGACTGAAAACGGAATCCAAACCAGGATAGCGAACCCCCACGCCTGGACTACACCCCGCGCCCCTGTTATTGGTTTTATAGATGAGCATTTAGCGGGCGGGCGTTCTATTGGGTTACGCGGTGCGGATCAGATCCAATACATAATGATTGATATTGATTGCCACAACGGCGAACCGACCCAGGCCAGGCTAGACCTTTTATTAAACGCTTTCCCTGGATCTTCTTTGCCGTTTAGGTCTAGCGATAGCAACGGCATACACTTCTATATTTTCCTGGATGAAATGACACCCCGCACAAAGGCCAGGGAAGCACTTAGAAATAAACTGGTTTCTATTGATTACCCCGACGCTGAAAAGGTTGAAATATTCCCCTGGTCTAGTCGTGGACACCGCTTGCCTTTTGGTATTGGAAACAGACCAATGCCAGGGGGTAAGGATACACTAGCCAACGGAACAAGGGCAGACCAACAAAGCTATTTTCCAAAGTGGTTTAAAAACGAGCTAAGGCCGTTTAAGATCGCTGACCTGTATAAGTATGCTAGTATATCAGAATACTATCACAAGCCCGTTAAGGGGCAAACGCGGGCGCAGAATACAGGCCAGGACAAGCCCCTAATAAATACCGAGCAGTTACGGGGCAAGGCGTTCTATTCAGATCCAGTTTATGGAATTGATACACTATTAAGCCAGGGCATAACAAGCCAGGGCATGAGATACCAAGCAACAAACGCACTAGCATTTTATTACATACAGAACAAAGGACTAAGCAAAGCCGAAACGGTGCGAAAAATAACTGCCTGGATTGATGAAAGGCACAACGGGAAAAGCGCGGGTTATAACCGAGACCAGGCGAAAGCATACCAGGACATTCAAAATATTGTGGGGGCTTTCGACCCTAGCAAGCTAAACCCCGAAAAGGCGCATAAAAGTACACCCCACAACGCCGTTAAACCGATCCATTTTTCTAATGATGAACAAAGGCACTTCGCCCAGGCTATACAAAGGATTGCACACAAGTTCGGGCGAAAGTCAAACGGTGAAATAATGGCGGGCATTGCTTATGAGCTAGTTATGGAAGATTTCAGATTTTCAAATAGAAACAAGATTGCAAGGTGCTTTAGGTGGGCAAAGGCTAGCGGGCTATTGAGAGTAATTAAGGAAGGCTTCCCAGGGCGGGGGGCAAGTGCTTATATAATTAGCCCCGCGTTATTATATGGCAGACACGGCAAGCCGATTGCAGACAAAAGGCAACGCCTGGCCGATCTAATCCAGGAACACGGCACACAAAAGGCCGTTGCTGAACTCCTGGGCGTATCTGTTAATATGATTTCAAAGGTTATGACAGGCAAAGCCCCTATTCCTAAAGCCTGGTTTGAACCTGTGCAAGTATCACGAATAAACCAAATTGATACTCTACTTAGTATTAACTTATTTGTGTGTGTAGAACCCCCCTTAGAAACAATAGAAAAAGGCTTATCTATTCCCGTGGGAATTGCTTTTGATAAACGAGAGTCAGAAAACCCAGAACTTGATAAACAAGTTAATAACAAGGCAAGGTGTTTGTCTGTTAAACAGAGAGATAACAGAGAGAATGCCCTGTTGTTAAACAACGGGATAACAACGCTGATAAACAGCAGAATAACAGCGAATATGGAATTTGATAAACAAATTAATATCAAACCCTACTAGCTATTAAAAATAGTTCCCCCCACCTAATAGCATTTTAATATATTAGCATACTAGTAAAGCGTAGACCAGGAAGCAAACCAACCCCCTAGCTTATGCCTTACTAGTTTATTAGCATACAAGCATACTAATATCTAGGGGAAGCATGAAAATATTAGCCATAGCGAACCAAAAGGGCGGGGTAGCAAAGACTACTAGCGCAATTAACATAGGACACGCCCTGGCCTTAAGGGGAAAGCGCGTTTTACTAATAGACTTAGACCCACAAGCCAGTTTAACCGTTTCCCTGGGCTTTGACCCTGACAGTTACGAGCTGACTATTTACGACGCTTTAAAAACGGAAACAGACCTTGCAAACGTGATTATTGAACGACCCCCTTTTGACTATGTACCCGCTAACCTGGAAATGGCCGACGCTGATCTGAACCTGGGCGGAAAAACGGGGCATGAGTTTAGACTTGCCGAAGCTCTTAGTAGTGTATCAAGAAAATATGATTATTGTTTATTGGACTGCCCCCCTGGCCTGGGTGTATTGACATTGAACGCCTTTGTTTCTGCCAATTCAATATTATTGCCTATTAGCGCGGATTACCTAGCGACCAGGGGAACAAAGCAACTATTGAACATATACGACGACGTTAAAAAGTATTATAACAAAGGTTTGAAAATAGGCGGGGCGTTTGTTACCAGGTTTGAAGGGCAAACCGTACTAGCTAGGGAAGTATTAGAATATGTTGCCGACGAATTTAAGGGCGCGACGTTCAAAACAATTATTCGTAAAAACGTAGCACTAGCCGAAGCACCCGCACAGGGTAAAACGATCTTTGAGTATGAACCCAAAAGCAACGGCGCAATAGATTACAAAGCATTAACAGACGAAATACTAAAGGTGAAATAATGGCTAAGTCAATAATGGGAAACAGGCCTAAACAGATCGAGAGCAAACCCAAAAAGCCCGCACTTACCAGGAAGCCGAACCAAAAGGCAGACGAAAAGCAACGGCGCGACTGGAAGGAAATAAAAGGCAAGCGGGTTCAAGTCAAATACAAGGCTTTCAGATTGCCCCTAGATTTCATAAAGGAATTGAATGTCTATTCAGCGACTACGGAAACGCCCCTGGAAAATATTGTCTATGATGCTTTAAGCGAATACATGGATAAACATAAATAGGGGTAATTATGGAAAAGTTCAACACACTATTCAAACCGATTATGCTAGTATTTAGTATTATTGTTTTTGCCTGGCTCGTACAGGTAACCCGATATGAGTATATACAGATTCCTATGACTACAAACACGACCAGGATTGACCGATTGACTGGTGAAGTAAACCTCTATAAGTATGAAACGGGATCTTGGGCACCTTTTCAAAAGAGCATATTGGATGAGTATGAAGAACTATTGAATAATTAAACACCCTAGCATACAAGCATACTAATATACTAGTTTCCTGATAAACAGGAACAAAACAGGAGTTCCCCCTGGCCTGTATTAACACAGGTCGAACACAGGAAGCCCCCCCGCCCGTTAATAACGGTTAATAAACGGTGAACCGCGCTTGAAACAGGCGGGTAGCAGGCGCAAAACCCCACCTTGTGAAACACAAGGGGAACACAAGCAAAGCACCGTTGATAAACAACGGGATAACAACGGGCAAACACCGATTGAAACAAACGGGTAGCAATCGGGATTCAACTATTAAAACAAGTTGAATAATAGATGACCATAACCGCCCGAAACAGGCGGGTTAATGGCGGTAATCAGTCTGCTAAACAGACGAATATCAGACTAAATACTAGTATACCAACATACTAGCCTATTGAGCAGGCACTTGTAAACAAGGGTTTCCCTGGTCTAGCCTTAGTGTACTATCAAAAACATTTTAAATAGGCGTATACTACCCCCCCAGGGCAGGGGGCGGGGCTGTCATTGTGTATTAGATACAACGCACACACTTAAACGGGGAAATAGTTTGTATATACTTCGACCCTAGTGTATACAAAAATGCTTGTATTAGTATACTAGTATACTTATATTCTAATGTACTAATATGAAAGGGGCGTAAGATGAGAGCAATTATATATACAAGGGTAAGCACACAGGAACAAAGCGATAGCGGGCTAGGACTAGAAGCCCAGGAAACAGAATGTAAAATCTATACTGAAAGGCTTGAATGGGAAATTGGCGGTATTTATACTGATTCTATTAGCGGTGCGTCTGATATTGATAAACGCCCCGAACTATTGAACGCTTTGGCAGACCTTAAACGCGGTGACGTTCTCCTGGTCTACAAACTTGACAGGCTTTCCCGTGATACTGGACTAAGCGCAATAATTGAACGCGAATTAAAACGCAAAGGCGTTTCTCTTAGAAGTGTATGCGGTGAAGGAACAGCTGAAAGCGACGACGATCTAGGCGCATTATTACAACGCCGTATAATTACCATGTTTTCAGAATATGAACGCAAACTAATACAGGCCAGGACAAAGCAAGCATTGAAAGCCAAGCGGGCAAGGGGAGAACGCACAGGCGGATCAATACCCTTTGGTTATACTGTGAATATTAACGGGGAAACCCAGGTATTAATCCCAAACCCCGACGAGCAGGAAACAATAGAAGAAATTATGAACATGAGACAAGACCAGGTTAGTTATCGCAAAATAGTTTCCAGGTTAAATGATAAAAAGGCACACGGCAAAAACTGGCATTTAGCTACTATCCAGGGCATAGTTAAACGGCATAGCGTAGAAAACTATTGGGGCGTTTAATGAAATACACCCCTGACACGCTAGCCTGGCAAGTCACCCCAAGTATAGAAATGGCTTTATTGCGTCGACGATCATTCCCGCACTTATACAACGGGCGAACCGTGTATTTGAGATATTATGAAACAGAAATTAACGAACAATTAGAACCCGTGTTCGTTTTCATGGACACCCAAACAGGCAAGCAAATTCATTATTCTATTGAACTAGCTTGCCAAATAACGAAAGGCTTACCAAACTGACTAAAAGACTTCCACCCGTAATTATAACCAGGTCTTGTGAACCCAAAAAAAAGTGAAGAAAACCCGAAAACTGGTTGAATTATGTGGGTTTAAGTTTGCGGTAGTATATACAGCCTTTTATATTGGGGCAGGAATGAAACGCTTTTTTACAACATTGAATAGCAATGAAAAAGCCCCGCAAAAAGCGAGGCTTCGAAAAGGTCTAAAAAATAATATTAGAACCCGAGCAGGAACTAATATAAGCAATGACCCCCCCCGATATGCAACATTTTTGAATTTATTTTCAATTCGTGGGTTTAGATCTTTTCCTTTTCTGCCAGTTAGCACCCCCCCAGGTTCTTACTGGCACATTGCAATTCAAGCAATGACTAAGGAAAAAGGAAATGTCAAACGAAACACGCACACGGATTTTAGAAAACGACTGGTATCAAACCCGAACCGCTAGATTTCTTTCAGATTTTCAATACAACGGACAAGCAATTTCAAGCTACTTTGGAGAGTTTGAAGCATACGATTATATACTGCCCAACGGGCAAACGGCCGAACTAAAGCGCGATAACAACGCCTTTTCTACTAAAAACGTAGCCGTTGAAATAAGCAGGGAATCCAAAGGGGAACAAATCCCTAGCGGGCTTTCAGTATCACAGGCCGATATATATTTATTTCTAACCCCAACACCCGAACACAAGCACCTTTTATATTCCATAGAAACGGAACGCCTAAAGCGACTTAAACCCAGGTTGAAAACAGTACAATGCAACGGGGGGCGGACATACTGCCAACTATTGCCAGTCAATGAGCTTTCATACATTGGCTTTTATACTGACTCATTCCTGGGCGTGAATTGACCCTATTAGCCCCATTTTTACCCAGTCTCACGACTGAAAACGGAATCCAAACCAGGATAGCGAACCCCCACGCCTGGACTACACCCCGCGCCCCTGTTATTGGTTTTATAGATGAGCATTTAGCGGGCGGGCGTTCTATTGGGTTACGCGGTGCGGATCAGATCCAATACATAATGATTGATATTGATTGCCACAACGGCGAACCGACCCAGGCCAGGCTAGACCTTTTATTAAACGCTTTCCCTGGATCTTCTTTGCCGTTTAGGTCTAGCGATAGCAACGGCATACACTTCTATATTTTCCTGGATGAAATGACACCCCGCACAAAGGCCAGGGAAGCACTTAGAAATAAACTGGTTTCTATTGATTACCCCGACGCTGAAAAGGTTGAAATATTCCCCTGGTCTAGTCGTGGACACCGCTTGCCTTTTGGTATTGGAAACAGACCAATGCCAGGGGGTAAGGATACACTAGCCAACGGAACAAGGGCAGACCAACAAAGCTATTTTCCAAAGTGGTTTAAAAACGAGCTAAGGCCGTTTAAGATCGCTGACCTGTATAAGTATGCTAGTATATCAGAATACTATCACAAGCCCGTTAAGGGGCAAACGCGGGCGCAGAATACAGGCCAGGACAAGCCCCTAATAAATACCGAGCAGTTACGGGGCAAGGCGTTCTATTCAGATCCAGTTTATGGAATTGATACACTATTAAGCCAGGGCATAACAAGCCAGGGCATGAGATACCAAGCAACAAACGCACTAGCATTTTATTACATACAGAACAAAGGACTAAGCAAAGCCGAAACGGTGCGAAAAATAACTGCCTGGATTGATGAAAGGCACAACGGGAAAAGCGCGGGTTATAACCGAGACCAGGCGAAAGCATACCAGGACATTCAAAATATTGTGGGGGCTTTCGACCCTAGCAAGCTAAACCCCGAAAAGGCGCATAAAAGTACACCCCACAACGCCGTTAAACCGATCCATTTTTCTAATGATGAACAAAGGCACTTCGCCCAGGCTATACAAAGGATTGCACACAAGTTCGGGCGAAAGTCAAACGGTGAAATAATGGCGGGCATTGCTTATGAGCTAGTTATGGAAGATTTCAGATTTTCAAATAGAAACAAGATTGCAAGGTGCTTTAGGTGGGCAAAGGCTAGCGGGCTATTGAGAGTAATTAAGGAAGGCTTCCCAGGGCGGGGGGCAAGTGCTTATATAATTAGCCCCGCGTTATTATATGGCAGACACGGCAAGCCGATTGCAGACAAAAGGCAACGCCTGGCCGATCTAATCCAGGAACACGGCACACAAAAGGCCGTTGCTGAACTCCTGGGCGTATCTGTTAATATGATTTCAAAGGTTATGACAAGCAAAGCCCCTGTTCCTAAAGCTTGGTTTGAACCTGTCCAAATATCCCAAATAAACCAAATTGATACTCTACTTAGTAATAACTTATTTGTGTGTAAGCCTGCTTTAAAAACAGAGTTATTAACTCGCTTTTTTACTAGTGAGAGTCAAAAGCCTATTATTAATAGTCAACCATTAGGGGGTATTAGGGGGCAGAATTATTCTATTGTTAAACAATGCGATAACAATGCGCTGATAAACAGCAATATAACAGCAATACCCCCACCTTAAAAAAAGCCCCTTACCCGCACAGCATTTTAATATATTAGCATACTAGTAAGGCACAGATCCAGGAAGCAAACCAAACCCCTAGTTTGTTCTTTACTAGTTTAATAGTATACAAGCATACTAATATTTAAATATTGGGGGTGAATAATGTCAAATAGATGCCGAGTGTGTGAAAAGAATAATTCTGACGAAGCAAAGTATTGTAAAAAATGTGGTACTTTTTTAAGCACAACAACGCTAGAAATGTCCAGTACGAAACAAGGCAAAACAAATAATGCCACACAACCAGGAACGGTTATTACTGATATTAATATTCCATTTAGTTCAATGATTGTGCTAATGGTCAAATGGACAATTGCTTCAATCCCCGCCCTATTAATCCTATTTGTACTTGGGGCTATCGTTATAGGGATGCTTGGTGGACTAGGTGCAATTATTTAAACATAGGGGCAAATTATGAAAAAGCTAGATCCGCGAAGTGTAATAATTGGTTTCCTGGTTGCTGTCATTGGTTTTATGTCAATGGGTGCTACCAATACAACATTTGATAGCATAACTGTTGGAAGTATAAAGATGAAGGATGAGGGTTTCTTTTTAATGAATGCTGAAAATGAGGTGGTACTGCAGATCATGGCAAGCTCACTTACCAATCTGACAGCTTTTTACAACAAGAAAGGTCAGCCAATGATTTTTATTGGTGAAAATGATAATGGCAGTGGACTTATTGAATTAAATAACGATGCTGGAAAGACCACAGTTTTACTTGTTAACGACAAACAAGGTAAAGGTGCAATTTCTGTTTATAATGAGAACGCCGAACCTATGGCAATCCTTTCAAGTGATATAGGTGGTGGTAGATTAGACATTAGAAATAAGCACGCACAAACTGTGATCAAACTTCTTATGACAACCGAAGCTGACGGGGGAATTATTCTATCCGATAGATACGGTGAAGCTCAATGGGCTAAGACAGGCAAAAGAGAATAACACTAATCCGAAAGACGAAATGGCAAAAATGAAAACCTTTGCAGTAGCGAACCAAAAGGGCGGGGTGGCAAAGACTACTAGCGCGATTAACATAGGACACGCCCTGGCCTTAAAGGGAAAGCGCGTTTTGCTAATAGACTTAGACCCGCAAGCAAGTTTAACCGTTTCCCTGGGCTTTGACCCTGACAGTTACGAGTTGACTATTTACGACGTATTAAAAACGGAAACAGACCTTGCAAGCGTGATAATTGAACGCGCCCCCTTTGACTATGTACCCGCTAACCTGGAAATGGCCGACGCGGATCTGAACCTGGGCGGAAAAACGGGGCATGAGTTTAGACTGGTTGAAAGTCTTAACAGCGTATCAAGAAAATATGATTATTGTCTAATAGACTGCCCCCCTGGCCTGGGTGTATTGACATTGAACGCGTTTGTTTCTGCCAACGCAATATTATTGCCTATTAGCGCAGATTATCTAG
>Ga0233448_1003146_pt1 | contig 10597 bp, 6 predicted proteins | sample SI_124_October20_2_FD_183015 | JGI IMG/M metagenome (GOLD analysis project Ga0233448, IMG submission 183015) | Seawater microbial communities from Saanich Inlet, British Columbia, Canada - SI_124_October2016_150_MG | ecosystem: Environmental > Aquatic > Marine > Inlet | place: Canada: British... | reverse complement strand
ATGTTGTTTGACTCCCGTGATCTCCCCGCATAAGCACACGAAGGCGGAAGGCTCTGCGCTGTTTCTTAGGCAGCTAGTGCGTAGTTGTCGTCGTTGGCAACTATAAAGTTACAGACTGGATTTACGAGGTAATCTGTTCCTCGACATGCACCTCAGGTTTTGCAACCCACGTCGAAACCAAGTCGCCCCCATAGAATCTATTATACGTTACTTAAATGGAATTTGAAGTGATTTGTCAGGATTTATTAATCTATTAATAATCGTTCTACAATCTTTCCTTTGAGTAAATGGCTTTCAATAATTTCATCAATGTCATCTTTGTCAACAAAGGTATACCAAACGGCTTCTGGGTAAACAACCATAACTGGGCCTTTATTGCAACGATCTAGGCAACCAGCCGTGTTGGCTCTAACTTTTCTTTTGCCGACAATATCCAATTGTTTGGTGCGTTTTTTTAAATAATCTCGTAATGATTGGGCGTTGAAGTTTTGGCAGCAGGAAGAACCATCTTTTCTCTGATTGGTACAGAAAAAGACATGGTATTGGTAATATGACATCAGTGTTTCTCGCTTAATTTTAAAAAAGTATGAATTTTTTTGATTTGTTGGCCAAAGTTCTTAAATTCATGATTGCCGTTTTGCTTTATGATTAATTCTGCTCCAGTGTACATTTTTTCAGCTAATTTGTAATTTAGCACTTCATCGTTTGTCTGTAAAAAAACTTGATAATTTTCAGGCCGTTTTATAGCAGTAATGTTTAATTGTTTAAAGTATTTAAGGTGGTTGTTGGTGATTTCAAATTTTGCTGAACTGTAGGGGTTTGTATGCCAACCGATAAACTCTTTTAATAATGTTTCAGGATAAACGACAGGGTTAATTAATACCGCTTTAACATCATGTCTTTCAGCGATCCAAGTTGCATAGTATCCGCCTAGGAGGCTGTCCGAAAATAGAGTTTGTGAAATTTACACCGCAACATATTGCGTTTTATTACTTGATAATACACTGTATATTGTGGTTAATTTTTAAAAGTTTGCATTCTCGGACAGCCTCCTAGTGAGCTTCCGATGACAGCGTTAAAACAATTGTTATCGAGCAATTGTTTTAAAAATGGAATAACCAAATCAGGATTGTCGGGTAGATAAGGGGTTATTAATTTGATGTGATTGAATGGTTGAATAGACTCTTTAAATAAAGTTGCTTTTAATGAATTTGGGGAACTTTTAAAACCATGTAAATATAATATTTTCAACCGCTAAAACCCCATAAATTTATACCAATTGTCTAGCGAGGAGCATTAAATAACTTCCCATTTTAACTTTCCATCTTCACGCCATCTTCAAACTAAACTATCTTTAAACAGTAGAATACCATCAATTTCACTGGAAAAGTAAAATGCATAAAAAACCATTGGCTTTAGAAAAACTTAATAAACGATGCAATCCTGAAAAAATGGCTTTTGAGTCAACGACGGAGATTGCTCCTCTTAGTCGTTTTTTGGGGCAAGATCAGGCTTTGGAATCACTTGAATTTGGTCTTTCAATTTCTCAGCAAGGTTATAATATGTTTGTGATGGGGCCAACAGGTGTCGGTAAGCATACGATGGTGAGACAAGTCATTACAGAATATGCAAAAAATTTAGAGCCTCCAGCTGATTGGTGTTATATCTATAATTTTGACAACCCTAGAACACCTCGCTCATTACAGTTTCCTTCGGGAAAAGGCATCAAATTAAGGCGTGATATGGAAAAAAGTATTCAGGAAATTAACCGACAACTTTATACCGCATTTGCCAGTGATGATTATCATTTTCGACAAAAAGCCATTGAAGCAGAACAACAGACTCGTCTTAATACGGTACTGAAAGGTTTGGATAATTTGGCAGAAAAAAAAGACATTGCTATTTTACAAACCAGTCATGATTATAGTTTTTCTCCCATTAAAGAGGGTGAAGTTTTATCCAATGAAGCCGTGGCATTGTTACCTGTCAGTGACCGTGATGCAATAAAAAATGAGATTGCGGAATTACAAAAAGAATTGGAAAAAATTAATCGTAAAAAACAAAAATGGCTGGAATCAAGTCGTCAAAAAATTCAAACACTTAACCAAAAAACGGCAAAATCAACCATTTCACCTTTACTTAGAAAGCTCAGTAGAAAATACAGCGAATTTAAAGAATTGGTACAATATTTCAATGATATTCAGCAGGATATTCTAGATAATTTGAATGAGTTTTTGAAGCAATCTAACAATAATATAACAGATATTACCCAACATCCTTTGTTAAAAAGATTTCAAGTGAATGTACTGAATGAAGATTTGCAAAGACAAGGTGCACCTATTGTTTACGAAGATTTACCCAGTTATAAGAACTTATTGGGACGTATTGAGCATATGGCTCAGATGGGGGTTTTGCTGTCTGATTATAACTTAATTAAATGTGGCTCATTGCATAATGCCAACGGTGGTTATTTGATTATTGATGCAGAAAAGTTATTCCAACAACCTCATTCCTGGAATTTTCTAAAGCGTGCTTTGAGGTCTCAGCAAATAAAAATAGAAACTTTGGATCAGCAATATAGCTGGGTGAGTACCGTTTCTCTACAACCAGAATCAATTCCGTTAAAGGTTAAAATTATTTTACTGGGAACTCGTGAAAAATATTGCCAGCTATTTCATTCTGATCCTGATTTTGCGGAATTATTTAAAGTTCAGGTTCATTTTCAACAAACCATTGATAGAACGACCGAAAATGAACAGTTTTATTTACAGCTTGTGAGCAAATTAGTTTCGTCAGAAAAAATGCTTCATCTGGATAAATACGCACTTGCCAGAGTCATTGAATATAGTTCTAGGTTGGTGGGTGATAGCGGTAAACTGTCAATTCATATGTCTGAACTGTCTAATTTATTAAGAGAAGCTTCGCATTGGGGTAAACAGAATCATTGTGAACTTATTTCTGAAAATGAAATATTTAAAGCGATTGAAAGCAAGGTGTTACGTGGTAATTTTATCAAACAGCATTTGCATCAAAGCATTCACCGTGGCTCAGTATTCATTGATACTGATAGTCGACATGTTGGGCAAATCAATGGATTACTCATTTTAACGACAGGTAATTATACTTTTGGCAGACCTTCCAGAATTACCGCAACAACACGACTAGGTAGCGGAAATGTCGTTGATATAGAGCGTGAGGTTGATTTGGGTGGTGATCTGCATTCTAAAGGTGTTTTTATTCTGTCGTCTTATTTGGGCTGGCGTTATGCACGATCGCAGAAGTTATCATTGACTGCCAGTCTTACATTTGAGCAATCTTATGGCAAAATTAACGGTGATAGTGCTTCATTGGCGGAGTTATGCGCTATACTTTCATCATTATCAGAAGTCCCGATTAAACAATCATTTGCTGTGACAGGTTCAATTAATCAACTGGGGGTTGTACAACCCATTGGTGGCGTTAATGAAAAAATTGAAGGTTTTTTTGATATTTGTAAAGTGAGAGGACTCAATGGCGAGCACAGCGTTATTATACCAAAATCAAATGTAAAAAATTTGATGCTTTGTCAGGAAGTATTGGACGCAGTAGAACAAAAGCTATTTCATATTTATGCGGTAGAAACTGTAAACGATGCCATCGAAATATTAACGAGTATTGACGCTGGTTTAGCTAATGAAGTGGGAGATTTCCCTGTTAATAGTTTGAATTATCGTGTCGTTGAAAAATTAACAATGTGGGCAAAAGATTAAAGCTAAGGAATGGGCACGAAATAACTTCCCGTTCTTGGCTTCATATTTATTTTAAATTCAAATGATCTGATTGAATAAAAGCGTAGGAATAGTCACTCTATTCTGAGCTTTTATGATTGAAGATCATTTGAAAGTGAAGTGAAGATGGAATTAAGAACAGGAAGTTATTTCGTGCTCGTTCTAAGGGACGATTCAAAAATAACCTTTAAAATTTACGAAGAAATTTTGTTCACAGGCAAGGCACAAAAATAGGCGCATAGTCGCACTATGCAACTATTTGAGTAACGAAGCCTGTGGGCAAAAGGTCGAGTAAATGTAAAAGTTAATTTTGAATCGTCCCTAAGTTGAGCCACTCGTCTGCACAAACAAAATTTATCCCTTGCAGGATAAATTATTGAATAGAGTCTGAACTCGAAATTTAAAATCGGCTAAAATACCCTAACACACTGATTTAGAATCTTTTAGTTTGATTTTAAGTTGCGAATTCAGGTGTCGATTTTCCATCATTAGGCATTGAAATGTTTGATCTCAATAAAATAGATATAAATAAATTACCGATTAAAGTCAATTTACCAATCTTGGTTATTGGTATCAATATGACTTTTATGGCAATTACTTCATTAATTATTGCCATGATTTCAAGTAGTGCGGTGATTTGGTTTATCAGCACCTGTTTTTTAGCCTTTTTGATGGCTGGAAGTATTTATATCCAATTTAAATTATTTGTTGAACCCTTGGCTCATTTGAAATCATCACTGGAGCATATATCGACAACAGGTCAATTTGAGCCCAGCATTAAATTAATTGAAAAAAATGAAATTGAAGAATTTACCGCCATTAGTAAAAATTTGAATAGCTTGATGTCTCAAATCCAATTGTCGATTGCCAATGTGAGTGACAATGTCTCCAATATTATTGATGGTAATTATCTGCTTGAAGTCTTGCCTCATGAGAAAGATGACCTTAAAAAAATGACATTAAAAATTAACCAAACAATGAGTGTGATAGATCAATCTATCCAGCAAATAAATTCAATGCTTAAAGATGTTTCAGAAGGCCAATTGAGTCAGCGTGTTGAGTCGAATGTGAAGGGTGATTTAAAATTAATGCAGGATTATATCAACCAACTATTGAATGATTTGGAAGCTTCTTTAATCATTCAGTCCACCTCATTACAGAATTTAATTGAAGGTAAATTTGATTTCCGCATTGATGATGAACTCAATGGGGAGCACAATCAAATTAAACAATTATTGAACGATACCATTACCAGTATTAATGATGCGATGCAAAAAACAATTTACAGTGTGATTAGAATTTCAGATTTAATTAACATATTGCGTTCAAATAGTCAGAATAATGCATCTAACGTAAATATTCAGTCATCTGCCATGGAGTTGGTGACAAGCCACATGGAAATAGCCGATGAAATGGTCAGATTAAATACTGAAAAAGCAATTAATGCCTACGAAATAGCCAGTCGATCCATCAAGGAGTTAAAGGAAGGTGAAGGTATGTTACAGACAATGGTTGTAACGATTGAAGACATTGCCGCATCAACCGATGATATTCGTAAAACCTCATTGATGATTAATGATATTGCTCACCAGACTCATATGTTGTCTTTAAATGCACGTATCGAAGCGGCACGTTCAAGCAGTGAAAATAAAGGTTTTATGGCGGTTGCCAATGAAGTTCAAAAATTATCTGAGCGTAGTACAGAAGTCACTCAGGAAACTCAAAATATGATCAACATCACCGAAGAAAAAGTGAGGTTAGGTGTTAAAGAAATTTTGATCTCAACAGAAAAATTAACAGGTATTATGCATGATATGAGTCAGGTTGAGCAGCTCATTGGAGAAATAAAAACGGGTGGTGAGGAACAATGTGAAAGTATTCATTCTGTCAATACTGAATTGAATGAAGTGAATCATAATATTCAAATGGGTTGTCGTCAAAGCCTCGATCTTGCCGAAGACGTTGAAAGCCTTGAAGTTTTAACCTCGGGTTTGCGTAAAAGCTTATCTGTTTTTACACTACGTCCAGTGACGGATAAAAACGAACAACAAGTTTATATTGACCTTATTTCATTTAAAGCCACTGATTTTGGTAAAGTAGCCATTGAAATGAATTTTGTTGAAGTTGAAGAGCTAGTCAGTGCTTTGGCGGATCAGCAGACTCATGAAGATGATGCACGAATCGGTGAAATCTTACAGCAAAAAGGCGTATTGAGTCTTCATCAAGTTGATTTGATTTTACAAGAGACTCAACAACGTAAAAATATTTCACAGTTGGAATTATTTTAAAATATTAAAAAATAAAGTTTTTGTACGCAAATTTATACATGAAAACTTATCACCCCCTTGCGGTGGTTATTTTTGAATCGTCCCTAAGGGGTGAGCACGAAATAACTTTTCATTTATCAAAGGCATCCTGTTCATTGAATATTAACCTCTTATTTCCATGATTCTAAAAGTAAAAAATCTATCCATAAAATATCAAAACAATGTCATTTTTAATGATATTAATTTGTCTGTTTCTGACAGTGATCTGGTGGTGATTAAAACTGGGGTATCTGATGGAAGTACCAGTTTGTTAAAAGCTTTATATGGCAATACTCAATATGTATCAGGATCATTACATTTTAACAATAATGACGTAATGTCTTTATCCAGAAAAGACATTAATAGAATAAAGAGTCAAATTGGTTTTGTGTATGAGCAAGCTGGACTGATTAGTATTTATAATATTTTAGATAATATTATTTTACCTTTGCATTATCATGCTTTAGAAAATAAAGACAATGTTGAAGTTGTTCATCAAGTTGCTGAAGATTTTAATGTTCAGCATTTATTGATGCGAGAACCCAGTGAACTGAGTGATGTTGAAATTAGACTGATTAATTTAGTTAGGGCTATTCTAATGAAACCCAAATTATTGCTGGTTGATGAATTAGGTGGCGGTATGTCAGAATCATTTGAAAAAAATATCATCAATAAAATATTGGCATATCAATCTCAAATAGGCTTTGCTATTGTGTTGACGACAACACTTGAACAAATAGGTTTTGGTACTCAACAATATCAAATTAAAGATAGGTCATTGGTAAGATTATGAATGAGCAGTCGATTGAAATTAAGCACACCGACCGAATAGTCGGATTATTCATTAGTGTTGCTTTAATTATTACAATTGGTGGTTTTATTTTTAAAATTAAAGAAAGTGGTGGTTTTGTTGAAAGTTACCAATATTTTACCACCTTACAAACATCTTACGGGATAGCAAAACAATCAACGGTTAAAATGTCTGGAATTACCATTGGAGAAGTAGTGGGTGTTGATTTGTTAGATGATGGACGGGTCAATGTTAATTTTATTTTGTTTGGGCATTACCGAAAATTCATGACACAAGGCAGTCAACTCGAAATTGCAAGTTCTATTGGGCTGGCTTCAGTGATTGGAGGGACGGGATTAACTTTTATTCATAACCCAAAATCAAAAATATTCATTAAAAATAACAGCTTTATAAAAACTACACCCCCATTGGAATTTGACGATATCATTAAAAAATTTGAACTGGAAAAAATGGCAACCAGTCTAAAGAATATTGTTTGGAATGTGGAAGCAATTACCAGTAAACTTAAGCAAGATCAACTCGTTTTATCCAGTGCAATGGTTAATGTTGAGCAAATCAGTAAAAATATTTCTATGACCACACAAAACTTTCCTAAGCTGGCAAAAAATATGGAGCAGAGTCTGGTTTCATTAAATCATGCAATTAATAATGTTGATAATATGCTGTCCTCATCAACGGGAGATGTGACTGCCATGATGAAAAACTTGAATCAAGTTTCTTCAGAGGTTAATGTTGCATTGAAAAAGCTGGTAAAATTGATCACTCAAGTACAGGTAATCGTGAAACAAATTGAAAAAAGTGCAACCGTTATTCCTGGTATTGTGATTGAAGGTAAAGAGTTAATTGAGAACTCAGTGGAACTCACAGAAAAACTTAAAGGTCATTGGTTGCTAGGACAGCCTGCACCTTCTACTTTTTCACAAACTCCCAGTATTCATCAGGATAGTAATATTTATAAGCGGCAAAATAAGGAACCAAAAATAGGCAATTCGCAATAAGGTTACCTAACCCCCTCCCATATTGCGTTTATCTCAAGTTTGGAAAAAATAATTATGAATGATAAAGATAAAACCAAGGACCAGTTGCTCGAAGAAATTCATCAAATCCGTGAAGAGTTGGCCGTACAAAAACAAACTAAAAATTCATTAAAGTTTGATCTTGATAATTTGGAGTTACAAACGCAAAAGCGTACTGCTGAACTTTATGCCAGTGAAGAACGATTTTCTTTGGCTATGTTTGGAGCCAATGATGGCCTGTGGGATTGGAATCTGGAAACAGACGAGGTTTATTATTCTCCTCGCTGGAAAAATATGCTGGGTTATCAAGAAAATGAGCTTGAGTCTACGTTAGATACATGGAAATCACTGGTTCACCCTGATGATAAAGCTTGGGTACTTGAAAAAGTTCAAGATTACTTGGAAGGTAGTATTAAGTCATTTGAAGTTGAAGTACGGATGCATCATAAGGATGGTCATCAAATTTATGTTTTGGCGCGTGCTTTTCTAGCGAATAAAAATTCTGATAGTAAACCCATTCGTTTGGTCGGAACCCATATAGATATAACGGAACGCAAAAAAATAGAATCTTTTAGTATTAAAAATGCTGAAATTCTTGAGATGATAGCGACAGGATTTCCTGCCTCAAAAATCTATGATTCAATCGCATTAATGTATGAAGAGCGCCATTCTGGAATGCGTTGTTCACTACTTGAATTGCATGATAATAAGCTGATGCATGGTGGAGCACCAAGTTTACCCTCTAGCTATTGTGATGCGGTGAATGGTTTAGAAAATGGTCCCAGCGTCGGTTCTTGTGGTACCTCGACTTATACGGGAAAGCGTGTATTGGTCAAAAATATTGAAACAGACCCAAAATGGGAGAAAATAAAACATGTTGCTCTTCCTCATGGTATGCGTTGTTGTTGGTCTGAACCCATAAAAAACTCTTTAGGTAAGGTGCTCGGCGCATTTGGCATGTATTACAATCATGCTGCATTGCCTAATGAGGAAGAGTTAAATGACCTTAAATCAGCAGCAAGACTGGCTGGCATCATCATGGAGCGGGTATCATCTGAAAATGAGCTCAATCAACACAAGCAAAGACTTGAAGAGTTGGTGACTAAACGTACCTTGGAGCTGGAAGAAGCCAAAAAAGATGCGGAAGATGCCAATAAAGCTAAAAGTTTGTTTCTTGCTAATATGTCTCATGAAATTCGTACACCAATGAATGTTATTATAGGAATGACACATCTTGCATTGAAAGCAGGCCTTTCTGATAAACAAGAAAATTATGTGAGTAAAGCCCATCACTCTGCAGAAAATTTACTGGGTATTATCAATGATATTCTGGATTTTTCAAAAATTGAAGCTGACAAACTAGAACTGGAAGAAATCAATTTTCAAATAAAAGATGTCATCAATAATATGGTCAATCTGATTAAATTGAAAGCAGAAGAAAATAGCATTCAAATTACAATTAAAATTGCCAGTGATGTTCCAAGAGATCTGGTAGGTGACCCTTTAAGAATCAGCCAAATACTCATTAATTTAGCCAATAATGCAGTAAAATTTAGTAAAAGTGGAGACGCAATAGCAGTAAAGGTCACCTTAAAAGAAGAAGATGAAAATGGTGTCATACTACATTTTTCTGTTAAAGATTCAGGTATTGGCTTGTCTCAAGAACAACAACAAAAATTATTCCAGTCATTCATGCAGGCCGATAGCTCAACAACTCGTCAATATGGAGGGACAGGACTTGGGCTGGTTATATCTCAAAAAATCACCCAGCTAATGGGTGGAGATATTTGGGTAGAAAGCCAAGAAAATATAGGTTCTACTTTTCATTTTACAGCCCATTTAAAAAAACAATCTATCAGTACCTTTTCCGATGTTTCGATAGATCAAAGTGATGAAGCGAATATCAAGCCTGTCAACAGCTTGTTTGGCGTCAAAATTCTTTTAGTTGAAGACAACGAACTTAATCAGGAACTTGCCAAAGAATTGCTTAATATGAATGGACTTATTGTTGAAACTGCCAATAATGGAAAAGAAGCTTTGGAGTTTCTCATGAAACAAAGTTTTGACGCTGTTTTGATGGATTGTCAGATGCCTGTCATGGATGGTTATGAAGCAACTCGGCAGATACGCAAGCAGAAAAAATATAATAACTTACCTGTTATTGCAATGACTGCCAATGCAATGAAAGGAGATAAGGACAAGGTATTGGCTGTGGGCATGAATGATCATATTGCAAAACCTATCAACCCAGATGTTATGTTCGAAACCATTGCTAAATGGGTAAAGCAAAGCTAAAGCCGATAAGTGTGTCACTACCTTGTTATAGATTTTGGGGCATCCAATCCAAGTCCCCAAAATCGACTCGCAAACGCGACGGCCTAATACGCTCCCAATTCGTCCTAGTCAATTGCAACTTCGAGCTACCTCGTTAGGCAGCTTCTAAATTACAATTTTCCCAAATATCCTTTGACTCTTGCTGCATCGCTATTTTTTTACACTTTGTGCATCTATAATTAGTAAAGTTGGTTTTTCGTTCCTATTATTTACTCGCTCTCTAACGACTGACTCTTGGAGTATTTCGTGAGCTTCCGGTAAGCGTGCGTGACAGTATTCCATTATTATAATTAAATAGCTTTCCATACTATTATCAGAAAAGGAAAGCAGGATGAATGATTTACAAAAGTTACCGGCATCACC
>Ga0233448_1003143_pt1 | contig 10610 bp, 8 predicted proteins | sample SI_124_October20_2_FD_183015 | JGI IMG/M metagenome (GOLD analysis project Ga0233448, IMG submission 183015) | Seawater microbial communities from Saanich Inlet, British Columbia, Canada - SI_124_October2016_150_MG | ecosystem: Environmental > Aquatic > Marine > Inlet | place: Canada: British... | reverse complement strand
ATCCTTCGCTACGGAAGGTAAGGAGTTGTTCTATGGCGCAATTCGCTGTCCATTAGAGTTTTGGGCACCCTGGCGTGTTGAAGACGATGAAGACAAGATTGCTAAAAGCCTTGGTTTAGGTGAAGTAGGTAAAGAGTTAACGGATTTACTTAAGCCAGCTCGCTTGCTCGATATTATGAGCAATTTTTCGTTATTCACGACTAATAAGAAAAAACAGAGAATAAAAGTTATTCCTCGTTTTCAACAATACGAAGGTGCTAATAAAATTGTTCAGCGGGTAATAGAGGGACGAATCAAAAAGGGCTTAATCTGGCATTTCCAGGGTTCAGGTAAATCATTATTGATGGTATTTGCAGCTCAAAAACTTCGTCGAGAGCCTAAGTTAAAAAGCCCGACAGTAATTGTATTGGTTGACCGCACCGATTTAGACACTCAAATTAGCGGTACTTTTAATGCGGCTGATGTAGCTAATGTAGAAAGTACGGATAGCATTAAAGAACTACAACAAATGCTAGAGCGAGATACCCGTAAGATCATTATCTCGATGATCCATAAGTTCCGTGATGCTAAACCGAATATGAATACTCGCGATAATATCATTGTGCTGGTAGACGAGGCTCACCGCACCCAGGAAGGTGACTTGGGGCGGCAAATGCGTGCGGCACTTCCTAATGCATTCTTGTTTGGCTTAACCGGTACACCAGTCAATAAAGCCGATAAAAATACCTTTTGGGCTTTTGGTGCAGAAGAAGACCTGGGTGGCTATATGAGCCGCTACACCTTCCATGACTCCATTCGTGATGATGCTACATTGCCATTGCATTTTGAACCACGCCTGGTAGATGTGCATGTAGACAAAGATGCACTCGATAAAGCCTTTGAAGAATTTAAAGAAAGTTCGGCATTAACCGATGAAGAAGCTGATGCTCTGAATCAAAAGTCTGCCAAAATGGCTGCCTTTTTAACGGCGCCAGAGCGAGTTGAAAAAATAGTACAGGACATTGCTCTTCACTTTAAAGAAAAAGTTGGGCCTCAAGGCTTTAAAGCCATGATCGTGACACCAGATCGTCATGCCTGCGTTCAGTATAAAGAAGAGCTGGATAAACATTTCCCCAAAGAAGCCAGCACGGTTGTAATATCAACTACAGCTAATGATGACTTTGAATTCAAACAAAAATGGGGTGTTGATAAGAGTCAACAAGAAAAGCTCATTGATGAATTTAATGACGCCCAGTCTGAGCTAAAATTCATAATAGTAACCGCCAAGCTACTTACCGGTTTTGATGCACCGATTCTGCAAACAATGTACCTGGATAAATCGATAAAAGATCACACTCTACTGCAAGCTATCTGCCGTACCAATCGTTTATACCCTCAAAAAACTTTTGGTCGTATTGTCGATTATTTCGGTGTATTCGATGATGCGGCCAAAGCCCTGGAGTTTGATGAAGAGAGTATCAAGCAGGTTATAACAAACTTATCTGAACTGCGGGATAAGCTACCACAGGCTGTAGTAGATGCCCGGGCACATTTTGCTGACGTAGATAGGAGTCTGAGTGGTTTTGAAGGTTTAGAAGTAGCACAGAACGCGATAGGAACCAATGAAAAGAAGGATGCCTTTGCGCTTGATTTCAAATATTTAGCTAAAATATGGGAATCGCTCTCACCTGATAACATCCTGGATTTATATAATGAAGATTATAAATGGCTGGCCCAGGTTTATGAGTCAGTAAAACCAGCATCAGATAATATTGGTAAATTACTCTGGCTAACACTTGGGGCTCAAACGACTCAACTTATCCATGACAATATTCATGTAGGTGATGTTCATACCCTGGAGGAGTTTGTACTGGATGCAGATGTCATTGAAGATATTTTTAATAACCCCGACCCAAAGAAAACAAAACAGCTAGAAAAAATACTGGTCATGCGATTTAAAAAGCATGGCGATTTACCTGTATTTAAGTCGTTAAGTGATCGACTGGAAGCGTTACGCGATAAAGCAGAAAAAGGGTTGATTACCTCAATCGAGTTCGTCAAAGAACTCTGCAAAATTGCCAAAGAAACATTACAGGCTGAAAAGGATCTGGAAGATGAACTCCAGGAAAAAACTCCAAAAGCAGCTCTTACTGAATTATTCCTGGAGTTGAAAACAGATCAAACTCCTGCCGTAGTTGAGCGCATAGTGGCTGATATAGATGCCATTGTTCGAGTAGTACGTTTCCCTGGCTGGCAGAACACAACAGGTGGTGAACGTGAAGTTCAAAAGTCATTACGAAAAGCATTACTTAAGTACAAGCTGCATACCGATCAAATGTTGTTTGAGCGGGCTTATGCTTATATTAAGGAATATTACTAATTTAGATGAACGTTTAAGTCTAATATTTGGAAATTTTATTAATGAAAAATAAATCCAGCTCAATAAATGATAGGAATATTCAACTCGGTCCTGGGTTAGCTGCTATTCCTGAAAGATTATTATTACAGCATGCGCGTGGTGAAGTTTTGTTTATTGTTGGAGCTGGGGCGTCTAAGCAAGCGAATGTGCCTGATTTCAGGGGATTGGTTCTCAAGGTTTATGAAGAAGTTGATGTAAAAGTTCACAGTATATTGGAAGGGATTCCTGGTGATGCTTGCACTAAATGCTTTATTGATACTTCAGACCTAAACCAGAGCAATCTGCTGAGGTTAATAGATTTGTTTTAGGCGAATATGATGTCGTTTTAGGAATGTTGGAAAGACGATTTGATGGTGAACCTGCAATATCAATTAAGGTGCGAAACACAGTCGAGAATGTGTTAAAAAATTCAGCTAAAAAATCTGCTGAAATACATAGGTCTTTAATGAAACTAGCAGATCGAGGTCCAGTTTTAACAATTGCTACTACTAACTTTGAACAGCTATTAGAGAAGTCTGTCAGGGGTGCTTTGTCTAAGTTTGGATCTTATTCTTTAGATGCTATACCGAGACCGACTCGAAGAAATGACTTTTGTGGTGTTTTACATATACATGGTGCTTTTGATGACAGGAATCAACAGTCAGGAAATTACCTGTTAACTGATCGTGATTTTGGGGAGTATTACTTGAGACGTAGGACCGTACCTGACTTCATATATGATGCTGCTCGGTTATATAATTTAGTACTTGTTGGTTATAGTGCTAATGATCCACCTATGAAGTATCTATTAAATGCAGTAGCGGCAGATGGGACACGTTTTGAGGATTTAAAGGAAAGATATGCTTTTGTAGGAGTTCATTCATCAGATCCGGTGCTTGTTGAAGATTGGAAAGGAAGGGGGATTACTCCTATTACTTATGATAGCGCAGGTAATCATTCCAAACTAACAAAAACATTATCATTATGGTCGATTATTTCTCCTATAAATGCAGGGTCAAAAAAAGTAGATTCTGAAATAAACAGAATCATAAAAACTAATCGGGTTGACTCGTTAGACTCGGATAAAGATCTGTTTGACCACTTTGTTCGTCGTGGTGATATAAATGAAAAAAACAGAATTACAGAAATGATCAGAGATAAAAAAGCTGATTTAGGATGGTTTAATGCAATTATTGATGTATTAAGTGAAAAGGATAAAAATTAGATGGATTTATTGAGCCAAAATTTTGATGAAAGAAATAGAAATGTATTAAAGATAACAACAACATTTTTTTCTACACGACTAGAGGAGAAGAAATCTTTTGATTGGGCGTTAGGCTTAAGTCTAAATGATATTGCTCAAAAGACTGCAATATTAAGACTGTTGGATTTAAATGCCGATAAAATTGGTGAACCATGGCTAACTGCCTGGCGATTAATAGAGGAAGAATGGAGTAAAAAAGTTGATAATCAAGATAGGTCTTTAGATAGGCATGTACTACATCGAAGGTTAAGAAAAGGAGAAAAAACCGGTAGTCTAGTTAAACAAATAATCGAACTCGTTTCCCCAAAAATAAAAATAAAAAAACATTCAAAGTTAGATAATTACTTTAAAACGCCACCTAAAAAAATAAGGACCATTGATGATATTTTTAGTGCTTCATTAGACAGTTGTGAGCCATTTGATCCTAACGGTTTCTTATCGAATAATATTGATGATATTGAATTTCTATCCTCATTGGCTTCAAAGTTGGAAAGCTCAATATTTGATGGAATCGATATTGCTAGAAGAATTTACTCAAATAAGTGGGTTTTAAAAAATAGGCTGGAAGATATTCGCCGTGTTTATTTTGTTCCAAAATCTGATCTCGGTGAAGAAAGGTTAGAACCAGATCGATATAAACGAGGCTTTGCACCGGCTGTTAAATTACTACACGAGGTTGTCTTCAGATTATACGGTATTGACTCTGACGCAGCCAAAATTTTTATTACTAGGTGGAGAGATTCAGATTACGCTATTTTTTTTCGTTTATGGGCGTCTTTATCAAAGAAGGAAGGAATAACATCTAGTGAAGATGTGGGTAAATTTTTAATCGCAATATCAGACGAAAAGTTTTGGAAGGTGACTCAATATCCTGAAATTGCCGAATTAAGAGTATGTAGATTTTCTGATTTAACTAATGATCACAAAATAATGATAGGTAATCGAATTTTAAAGACACCACCATATCGATTTTGGCCAAGAAAAACAGGTAAAGAAAGAATTCAAGGCTTTCGAATTTATTCCAGCCTCCGTGAATTAAAGAGACTTGAAATTGGTGGTTGGCCATTAGAAGGAAGGTATTTAAAATGGTTTGAAAAAAATATTAACCAGTATGAAGAAATTCAGGAAATGGATAAAATTGATTTCGGTTTTATTGGTCAATCTAAGGCACAAGTTATTCCTGCAAATCCTGATACTAAATATGATTCTTTAAAAAATGATGCTCGTTTGAACGCTTTAAATAGTGCGCTAAATTCTAGTTCCCGCAACTGGGACGATGATCCTGCTGAAAGAGCAACTGATTGGATTAGAATCTATGAAAATCAAGTGAAAGTAATTCAAGATTTTAAAGAAAGTAGTGATCATGGGTATAACTACACCACATTATGGGAGTCTTTACTTATGGCTCATTCTTTAAATGTAGATAGAAATAAAAGTCAACCTAATTTAGAGGGTGTAGATGAAATAAGAGTTCTAATTTCCATTCTAGACTCATTTCCTGAAGATAAGCTTAAAGACTGTGTTAATGGTGCTACTCGCTGGGTACAGTCTTGGTATCATGTTTTCAAAGATACTTTCACTAAAAAGACTAAAACGGATTTTTATAAATTATGGATCAAATTTTGGCCAGTTTCGATTGAAGTAACAGATAAGGAATATAAAGGAGATAGTGAAGAAGTTGATACCCCAATCGAAGAAATTATTGGGGAAGAAAAAGCTGATAGAGTTGATACTTTGAATACACCAGTAGGAAGAATGGTCTATTTATTTATGGAGATGTGCCCAAACTTAGATAAGAATAAATTACCTTTTGGAGGACGGTCATTTTTACGTCGTATAAGAGATTTAATTATTGTCAAAACTCAACTTAGCAGTCAATCGGGATTAATTGCTCGCCATATTTTGATTGAATCGTTGGGCTATTTTTTGGCCGCTGATAATCAATGGGCAAAGATAAATCTAATTCAGCCGCTTAAGAATGATACAAGCGATTCAAAAGCTTTATGGAGGGCTATTGCAAGGAATACCCAGTACAAAAATGTTATTGAGGTAATTGGTGATCAAATGTCTCATCGTATATTAGATGAAAATTTAGATAGAAATACGAGAGAATCACTCTTATTTAGTTTGTTAGTTGAGTATCTAGGTGCACTATACTCAAAAAGAGAGCCAGCTATAAATTCTATAGATATTCAACAAACTTTGCGATCTGTAAACAGTGAAATCAGAGCTCATGGTGCTTATGCTAGTTATAGGTTTGTTTCTGAACTTTCAAAAAGTACGCATGACGAACAGAATAGAGTTACCCCTGAAAAACTTTATGAAGTTGTGATGAAGCCTTTCCTTGAAAATGTCTGGCCCCAGGAAATTTACCTATCAACTCCAAAAATTAGTGAGCATTTTTCTAAAATTCCAGCAAGTTCCGGAAAGGCATTTGCGAAAGCAGTAAAATCTATTGAGCGATTCTTGATGCCATTTGAATGTTGGTCAATGCATGATTATGGGTTAGATTTTGACGGAGTTGAGAATGAAAAAAAATCAGTTATATCAAATAAAACAAGTGCTAGAGCTCTTCTTCATTTGTTGGATTTAACTATAGGTACTGAGGAAGGAGCTGTTTTACCTTATGATTTATCAAATGCTCTGGAATATATCGGTAAAATTGAACTTGAATTAAAAAATGATCCGGTATTTAAGCGGTTAGAAACAAATACTCGATAATAGATGTAAATAACTAGAATTTATTGATGTTTTCAAACTGATCGTGCCGGTTAATCTGAGAAGGGTGTCAGCAAAGACTGTCTGTTGAGTTGCATCGAGTATTGTTCCAAATTCAGACTTTATTTGCATTTTACTTTGATCCGTCTAATTTATTAGAGCGCTTTTGCTGTAACGTCTTTTACGAAATATAGTGAGTCAATAATTGTGGGTCAGTTTTAGATGCAATTGAACAAAGAAGTGTCTTAAACATCAATAATCGGTCACCATTAAAGCGTAGTTAAAGATTTGCAGAATAGTTTGTTATACATGGAAGTTTGTCCATATAAACTTCTTAAATGTGGACTTCGATTTACTCACTGATGAATCACGTGAATTAAATCCCAGTATTCAGATATTGATGACTTTACATAATCGTTTAGGTGTAAAGCATTAAGTTTTTGTGCTCCTTCAAATTCAAGCGGCATCACTGTTTTGATCATAAACGACAAAGCCCGTTCGCCATTTCTATTTACACCCACATCAAAAGCAATGGGATATATGAATCCATCTATCGCCGCTGAAAATTCATTTTTAACGAACTGCATTCTTTCTACATAGGTCAGGCAATGTAACAATAGTCGTTTTATGACCTTGTTAAGATACTGAAGAATCTCCTTATATGTAGACATATAAGGTCGCCTTCTCAATATAAGTCTTTCCAACGCATGCTTTGATAGAATTATAAAAATTCGTTTTGTTTTTCTTCCAGTGGGTATTTCCAGATCAATATCAAAGCCAAGCTTATCGTATTCAAAATTATCAAAATCAATTGACTTTCTATTAACGCCAGAAACGGACCACCCACCATATAATAATTCCCATTTTGAAGTTTCCTTTTTGATACTACCGAGATAAACATGAAATATATCTTTCTTGAAATGCTTTATGACTTCACGAATTAGCTTTCTTCTAGGAAAGTGATCAATACCTAGGTTTTCATTTTTATGACCAAAAACTTCCCGTATTACCCTCTTGGCAAGCCCCTGAGCTAAAGAGTCGTTCATTGATATTATTTTTTCTTTCATTTGTACTCCTGTACTCCCTATCATAAGACGCAATATTTTCCGCCAAGGTATTATTAACATTTAACTGCGCAAATCAATGGGTTATGTAACCACAAAATAAAGGTCATTTAAGTACGCATGGCGTACCCTGCAACAATTACTAACCAACTTGTGACCTGGTCAGTATAACGGTGTTTAAAATTCCCTATATAATTTAGTCGATGCTTTATACACAGAAATTGTGATTTTTTAAAAGCTCTTTTCAGAAACTAAACTTCAGACATGTCAGTAGAAACCATTGACCAGCTAATAACCTCGATAAGTGACTATCAAAGCAACAGGATATTCAACCCATGGTCACAAAGTTGCCCCAATGAAATATCGAATAAGTATTTTCTACAGCGAAGAAAGAATTTAAAGGCTCACCTTTCTTGCCCTGATCCTTTGTGCATTCTTATAGGTGAAGCTGCAGGCTTTCGAGGTGCAAGGTTTACAGGCGTTCCATTTACTTCTGAAAAACTATTAGTAGATCAAGCTATTCCACGAGTGGAGCACCCGAAGGGTGAACGGATTACGACTCGCCATATTCCCTGGAAGGAACCGTCGGCCACAATCGTTTGGGAAGAATTGCACAAACATCAGGTGGCAGACCGGACAATTTTATTTAATGCAGTTCCCTGGCATCCAGAAGGTAAAGATGGGCCCTTAACTAATCGCGCTCCAAATGCCGACGAAAAGAAAGCAGGGCAGGCCTGCCTGTCACTTTTCTTCGAGTTATTTCAAGATTTACCGGTAATGGCTCTGAGTAATATTGCCAGTGAAAGCCTGAACCGACTGTCCATCGAGCATACTAAAATTCGGCACCCTGCGAATGGCGGTGCACCTTTATTTCGTGCGGGTGCCGATGTCTTTATCCAAAAATTTCTCAACCAACAGCAACAGCAATAGCAATAGCTACGCTCACATGTTATGACATATTCTATTCATCCATCCCTTCAACTGGTTTCACTTTTTAAAAATAAACCGTACCAAGGCCAAGAACCATCTAAATCAAAAATAATCATTCTAGGTAATGATGCTAACTATTCACCAGAGATATCGACTGACTCTTTTTTTGAATACATACTTGAATATCATCAGGATGGAGTAGCTTTCTTAAAAAAATATGGGGTACATCACCCTTTTTTACTGGATAGCTATCCTTTTCATAGGGGCAAAGGCGGTGTGCCTTATCATCGGAAGTTTGCGAAATTAGGGCTTAGTCAAAAAGAAGCTATGGAGGTATCTTTTGTAGAATTGTTACATTTACCTACCATTGGTAATACGGGGGCTGATAAAAGATTGTTTTATGAAATGCTCGATAAAGATCATCTGCAGTGGATAGAGGATATAATTTTTTCTGGGAAGAATAAATTTGTAGTGGTAAATCAAACTTTAGCAGGTATGGTTATGAAAATCAGTCAGAGAATGGATAGGCTAAATACTCTTTCTCAGCATATATACAAGCAACCTGTTCCATCAGTGGTTTTACAATTGGAAAACATCACTATATTTAATGGCTTTAGCTTCTCAGCAAGTCATGCCAGCAATACTTATTTACACAGCTTATCAATCAGGATGCATGACTTTTTAAGTAGGCAATAAAATATGAATTATCAATCGGTGCGGAAAGGTGTTACTAAGGCAAGATTCAATGAAGACAATTCCGGTATTATTTATTCAGAAATAATTTTCATTGCTATAGGGGTTGGGCTGGTGATGAAGTCATGGTGGTGGGGAGGAGGTCTATTATTTGGATTAATCTTCGCTCTCGCATTCAGGCCGCTTGCATTATTGATAGTTTTTCTGCTCAGTGTAGGATGGGGTGTTATTGGTGGAGGAATCGGTTATCTATTTGATTCCGATGGGGCTATGTTCGTTCTAGGAACAATCGGTTTTATGACTGGTCTGGGTGCTCACTTATCGGCACTGGAGTGGATTGAAGATATCGGGACGACTAGAGAAACCGATACATGAAGTACTCATTGTTAACACCGGATTAAACCCGTCAATAAATACCACAAAGTTAAGAAAGCCTGAAATTTCCCTGAGGATATCCATTCAACCATTAGAGATATTTTTTAGGTGATATTCCAGTTTTTTACTATCATGATCACCCGGTTTTTATTGGTGTGGGGATTCTATTTAATACCCACACTATGTCTACAAACTTTAACATTTTGTGGACAACGCTTAAATCTCACGTTTTATCTGACCTTTTATCCCTTTAACACCCATTTTTCACCCGTTTTTATAGATTTTACCTGTCGACTTTAGCTATAGTCTTAATGTGGACATTTTGCAGTGTCCTATCTTGATTAAACGACACGGAGAGAGCGATGAATCAGCATATCGAAGCCCTTGTTTTTGAAGCCCGCACCGTCGAGGGTAATATCCCTATTCATCTGCATTTTCACGACATCCGTCAAACCAACACGGTGGATGATGTGTTTTATTATGATAATGGGGTGAACGATCCGGTGCCCTGTCTATATCATACCTTACACTTATTGGCACCCGAGGACGTGTTTGAGGCGGCTTTACCAGCGGGTGAATGACCATGAGCGATCAGCACCTCACTCAGGCGACCGTTCCCAATATCCGGATTGAGATTGACTGGTCATTGCTACTGGAACAACGCACGGCGGTACTGCGACATACTGAAACACCGGCGTATTTATTGTTGCCGGAGATTCATCAGTTGATGGATGGTGTCCATCAGGACAATCTGTTGCTGATGATCAATACGCTGTGGCATACCGGCGCACGCATCAGTGAATGTCTGGCACTGACCCCGAATCATTTTGTGCTAGAGGCCAAACAACCCTATGTGTCCGTCGAGACGCTGAAATCTCGGGGCCGTCCTAAAAGAGCAGGGCGCGTGAAACCCCGTTTAGTCCCGCTCTGTGATCCTCACTTCATTCTGCAGCTGGAGCGTTACGTGGCGTCGCATCATATCCGTAAAAATGAGTTACTGTTTCCCATCACCCGTTTCGCTGCCAATAAACGCTTCGATCGACTGGTGGCTAAAATGACCCAACCACCAAGCATCAAGATAACTCCGCACGTGTTTCGACATTCGTTTGCCGTTAATGCGATTTTTCACGGTACGCCGTTACCGGTGTTGCAGGGCTGGTTAGGCCATGCAGACATCAACAGTACGCTG
>Ga0233448_1003140_pt1 | contig 10634 bp, 11 predicted proteins | sample SI_124_October20_2_FD_183015 | JGI IMG/M metagenome (GOLD analysis project Ga0233448, IMG submission 183015) | Seawater microbial communities from Saanich Inlet, British Columbia, Canada - SI_124_October2016_150_MG | ecosystem: Environmental > Aquatic > Marine > Inlet | place: Canada: British... | reverse complement strand
CGCTTTGGTTGCTGGGGCTTTCACGAATTTGACTACTGCTTTTGCTCCTTTGCTGATTGCTTTGCCAAAGTCTTCAAATAAGCCAGCACCGTGTGGTCCCATTCCTTTACCGCGCATCATCATAGCCCGTTTAATTGTTTGTCTTGGGTCTTCACCAAATGTAAACATACCTTGTCCCTGAGGAGTTTTAGCACATACTATTTTTTTACCTCCAACTCTACGAGTGTAATAATGTTTCATATTTCTTTATATAATTATACTTAGAAAAAAGTTTAACCAAAAATATTTATTTAAGCTCTCTTAAATGTAATAAATAACTAACTGGCTCGCCTCTAAAATCTACATCTCTATTTAAATTATCCTTGATTTGCATCTGTACATAACTGATTTGCTTAGCGTTATTCATTGGAATATATAATCGTTCTGCTGGTGTAATATCTTCATTAGCCCCCGGTGGGTTTGAGAATACGAACGAGTATAACACATTAGATGTAGTTGCTCCATCATAAGAAGCACCTGAATTATCTAAAAATGTGGTTGTGATTAATAATTTATTAATATCGTTATTAATATTTGCTACATTATCGCCAACGGTTGAAACTGTTATGGGGGCGGCTGCTTGGGCATCGCTAAATCCTAAAAGTTTGTAAAAATCACTTGTGCTTAAATCTACACTAAAAGCGGGGTCGTTAATAACAATTTCAATTTTTAAGGTATTGAAATTAGGGACTAATTCTATTGATGGTGTGCCTGCTGGTCCTTCGTTGCCGTCATCTACTAAACCCTGAAATATTGCGGCGTTTAAATCTACAATAGAGTAAGTTCCTTCTGGGATATCAATGTCATAAGTGGTTGCTGCTACCACATAACTAAAACGGGCGTTATTGTATTCCGTAGCGGAAACATTTGCTATACTATTCCACACATTCGCGGAAACAAGAGCGCATTCATATTTACCAGCACCAAAGAAAAGGGGTGGCTTGAAATTCACTCTAAAATTATCTGATGGTCCAGTAGCAGATGCGTCAGTGCTATTTAAATTAATTGTAAAACTCATTATATATTATATAATAAGATTATATTTTAAAACTTTTTTTTAAAAGCTTTTTTTTAAAAAGCTTATTTATGCTCGTTTCAAAAAATTTTTCATTCTCCTTTCTTCTTCTTTTGATAAATAACCCGATGCTAATAATTCATTAAATTTTTTACTTGCTTGTGCCGTCAATCTACCTCCTTTATTTCCCGCTTTGTGTGATGCCATTAATATTTCCATTTCTTTCTTTAATTTATTTCCATCTGGAATTTTTGCTATTCCTCTACCGCTTCTACCTGTTGCTCCTGATTTCACTTGTTTTCTTGCTTGTGCTAATGTTTTCTTATCTTGTGTGAAAGAAAAAGCATTCGCATTTGAATACGCACCAGTTCCTTTTTTTCCTTCTCTAAGGTCTTTAATTTCTTTCTCTAATTGTTTAATAGCATCTACCACTGGCTGAGTTTTATCAATTGCTTTCTGTTTCTTTGCTGCTTTACGCTTTGCTGCTGCTTTTTTCTTAGGTGCTAATTTTTTTTTCCGTTTATCTTCTAATTCTAATTTTTTGAGCGCCTTCTTATGTAATCTGGCGGGAATTATACCTGTTCCTACTGGAACACCTGACGGACCTGTTTCAATAGTTCCTACACTTGGTTCAGGTGATACTGGGCTTGCGAATCCCATAGCTTCATCAAGTGTTTTCTCGGGTGCTTGCGCTATATCTTCTGGTTTTGGTGGAACAGTAGGGAAATCCTCACGAACTCCCTCCATATATTCCTCAAATCCTTCTGTCAATAATCTACTTTTATACCGTTTAAAAATTCGTTTAAAAATATTATTAGGAGAAAGACCTACCTCTCTGGATATAGATTTAGCATATTCGTCCTGTAATTCATTTACCTTACTCTCTAAGGTTAAAACTACACTACCTTCAAAACCTTCCTGATTCATTTGTTGTTTTGGTGTTCGTATTTTATGCTGTGGGTTTGCCTCTTTCAATCTCTCATCAAATAATGTAAGAACCCTTATCACTGTGTCTATTGCTGAATCTATTATACCCGCTATTTCTAAATCTGCTCTAAAAGCTTCCTGATATGGTATCATTTTCTCATCAATTGGATACTTAGCGGAAATTTTATTATATTCTGCTAATATTTCGTCGTATAATCTTTCTGGTCGCCTTGAAGTGTGTATAATATTTAACATTTTACTCGCACTTTTTTGTATTTCTCTGTCTGCTCTTGTGCCTGCTGGTTTTGTAGGGTCAATTTCTGGGGTCTCTTCGGGATTTATATCAAATGGTTTAGGTTTAAAAGGGTATTCCTCTTCTTCTGCTGGTTCAATCATTTTCCTTGGTGTCATTTCTGGGTCTCTTTGAAGTGTATCAGTTATTCTATTATATTCATCTACTACTACTGACTGTAATGACCTGTTAAAATCACTTGATAAACTATTATTAAATGCGTCCATTAATGTATTGTCTTGACCTATTTCTCCTATAATTCTTGTAATATCATTCTCATCTGTTTCAACTTCACCCGTGAATCCGCCTTCATATTCGTCAATATATCTTTTTAAAACATAATCTCTAACCATTTTCTCGTTTCCAATTTTCATATTGATAAGTGGGTCTAATGCTAAGGCTTTATACTCGGGTTTATTTTTAATTGCTACAAGTTCTCTATTTCTTAAAATATTTACATCGTCAAATGAGTTAAACGCCATTACTAACTCAGCCTTCAAATCATCTCGCACAACTAATTGTTGCTCTGGTTGTTGTTCGGTTGAGACTGTTGAACCTGTTTCAATTGATGGCTCTAATGAACTTTCTGGGAGAGAACCCTGTTCTCCAACGGCTCCAACCTGTTGTAAATTTTGTATTCCCCTATTTATATTTTTTAAATCTTCCATCAAAAATGGAAAATCGTCTACGAGTGTTCCAAGATAATCACCAGCACGGGTTAAAAGTTCAAGCTGTGATAAACTATTATCATCTACAATATTTAATAATTGATTTAAAAGATAAGCATAAACTGGCTGTGCCTCTGCTAATGCCTTCAAATTTTTTATAGGCTTCCTTAAATAATCAGTAATAGGTTCAAATTTTAAAGTGTTTTTATAATAATCATCGTTAAAGCCCTGTAATAACACGCGGTTCTTGTCGCGGATACTTGCCATTTGGTCTAAAAGACGGTTAGCATCTCTATCGCTCCAATTTTGAAATGTATATGCACGACTCATCCTATATATTTATATAATTATAATAAGATAATAATTATATATTATATCTACAATTTTTTTAATTTAGTTTCTTTTGCTTTTGCTTTATTTTTATGTTTCAAAGGGTCCCTCCTGTGTTTTCTCTTTCTATGTCTTCTATTGTGTCGTTTCTGTTTTTCAGGACAATCTTGATTTCCTTCAAAATCCATTTCAACCCCGCCATTGGTACATTTAGATTTTTTTACCCGTTTGCTAATAGAATAGACTGACTTACCTATTAATATGGTTAAAACACCTATCACTGCCGCCATAGTTATAGGTTCTGACATTTATACTTAATAATTAGATAAAAACTCGCTAAGATATTGATGAACTGTATCCTCATCTAAATGGCTATTATCACGCTCATATTTATTTAAATACCTTGATAATTGATTTTTAACTGATGGATTAATATGGTATGAACTTTTACCAAAGCCCATAACTGAGTTAAAAACTTTTTTTATATCGTCCGCTTCTGTAATATCAAAATCATTATTTAGTGTATTAACGAATTTTAAAAAGCCTGATGGATTAACAGATTGGTCTGGTTCTTCTTCACTACTTGATAAAGCATATAAACCCGCTTTTTTAGGTTTTGGTTTAGATTTCTGTTTTTCTACTTTAACCTTAACATTTTTTTTAACCCTTTTAGATTTTTTAACAGGCTCAGGACTTGGTTCAGGACTTGGTTCAGATTCTTCTTCTTCCTCTTCACTTTCTTGTTCGCTTTCTTCACTTTCTTCTTCTTCTTCGCTTTGCGATGTATCTTTTTTTTCATCAACGGGTTGCTCTTGTTCTTGTTCTTGTTCGCTCTCGCTCTCTTCTTCTTCGCTACTTGATATAATTTTGTCTAATTTTAATTGTTCATCAGAACTACTGGATACAGAGGCACTACTTTCATCACTTGATTCTTTCGGGGCTGGACTTTTATCCGCATTACGCAAATGACCAATCGTCTTTAAATGTTTACTAAAATATGATGTGCTTATATCTTTCCCACAAGGTTCGCAGAATTTTTTTCCTTGAAGAGAGTTATTTTTCTTTCCAACCATTTTTATAATATATAAAAGTTTTAATATTTTAAAATAAAACGCATTTATTCGCTATCGCTTGAATCTTCAAACGCTTCGGTTCTTAATTCTTTTGGTATTTTTTTAAACAAGTTCCACCGAAGTTTATCAATCAGTTTAGGTTGTTTGTCGTTGATGCTTAGAAAATCGTGCCGTCCTTTTCTTGTTATTGTATTTAATATATCGTGAAATTCATCATAGTCTAAGTCAGTAGCGTATGTATCAGCAAGCAAACGGGATTCTCTTCTATTTACAGACCACACAGCGGTAAAATTAGCATTTAATCTAATTCCTTTTGGAACAGCAAAATATGATTGGGTCAGGTAAAACAGGCTCGCATTTCTCTTCCTGCCAGCCTCGTACAGAATTTTTATTTTATTTTGTGTTGCCATATCAGCACTAATTAAATCATCAAAAATCACGGCGTTTTGTATATCTTTATCTAAATCGTCTAACTTAGGAATTTTACCTAAATCATTTGTTAAAATAAATATATCTTCTAACTTGTGCTTTTTATTTAATGTTTTATCCATCTCTCTAATCATTTTTTTATATAACGATTTTAAATATTTGTAAGCGTCCTCGCTGTCATCACGAATAAAAATATATACTTTATCAAATACCATCCCTTTTATCAAAATATTTAACAATAAATTAGTTTTTCCTCTACCTGAACCTGCTGATAGAACACAAAGGGCGGGATGCTGGGGCATTAATTTGTGTATATTTTTTGGATGTATTTTTAATTCATCTGGAATTAAATCATCAAAATTTATAATTTCGTCTTTTTTCATATGTATATAATATATATATAAGAAAATTTACCATAAATATTTACGGCTATAATAATTAGCACTCTCTTTATCGTTATAAGTTAATTTACCATCCTTATTTTTTATACCTTTTGACCGTGTAAGGTAATTTTTACGGCGTTGTTTATCATTATGGTCTAAATGGCTATATAATTTTAATGGTGTAGAATCACGATAGTGTTCCATAGAAGCACTACCAAAATGAATTTTTTTACCGCTTGGTGATATAACCATATACTTTTTATTTTTCCTTGTGGATTTTTCAAATTTCATTATATTATTATCTTAGATTATATTATAAATATATGGAAGACGGCTCAGGACTTTGGGAGAAGTTAAATAAAACAAAAATTAAACTACCCATTACAAAGAAACAAGTTGAAGGGGTTAAACATGCACTTACAAAAGGTACTCGTGATAATTGGCCCCCTCAATCAAGAACATTATTCGCTAAATACGGTGATAGGAAAGTTTTACCGAGTAGTTTTGTAGCGTGTCGCTATCCAATTAGCACAAATGAGATGGTTAAAAATGTAGCAAATTTATTGGGTCGTAAAGTTCCACACGATGACCTATTCCACTTACAAATTTTATTTTCAGTTGAAGGCGCACCTGAATTAGCCCTTGATAAAAATGAAGATATGAGATTGAGAACCGCTAAACATAAACGGGCTAAACCAGAAATGGAGTGTATCCCTTTACAATACAACGGTCCCGCAATGACTTTAAACGAGATGGTTGATAATACTATGAAACTAATGGGTAAAGAAAAATTTTTCAGTTATTCAAGTTTTTTAAACAATTGCCAAGATTTCGTATTAAATTTTATGAAAGCAAATCAATTAAGCGGAGATATGGCGTGGATTAAACAGGATATAGCTGACCTTTTACCGAAATGGGCTAAGAAACTCGCTGATGTAGGGACAAACTTCAAAAATATTCAAAAAATGCTGGTAGAGGGGAAGGGTAATAAAAGTGGCGGAGGTAATAGAAGAACTCAGGCGATAAATAGAGCAAACGAATTATATGATATATATATAAGGGGAGAATTTAATACTGAAAATGAGAATATGCTTCGCAGAATTTCATCTATTATAAGCGATTTATCAAGCGGAAACAGACAAGTGAAAGAAAATGCTATTGAAAGATTAGCAGAGATTGATACATATAGGACAAAATCAGCGAATAAACGAGACCCTTATGACGCGCCATCACGGGGCAATATTGATGGAGATGGTATTAGTGGAAGCGGTAAAAGAACGGATATGCTATATAGAGCAAATCTAAGAGTTGATGAAGCTTTTAGATTCCTTAGAACTCTTCCCCGTAGCAGGAAACGGTCTAAATTATGGGTTCTTGCAAATGATATATTGAACGCTATACTGTATGGTGATGTAGAAGAAGAAAATAGAGGTTTAACCGCTTTAACACATTTAGAAGAAAAAATTAAAAAACTTAGACGGGAAAGAGATGGAACAGATAGTGATAGCGATGGCGAGGCAGCCCCACGAAGTGGTAGAGGTATTTTAGAAAATTATTCAAAATTAAATCCTTTTAGTGGGACAGGTTTCTTTGACGAATTAGCAAAAATGAGAACACCAGAAGGGCAAGATAGGTCGTATTGTAGCAGAAGTTTTGCTAATGTTCGTTTTACAAAAGGAGGAAAAGAAAAAGCTATGACCTCTTGTATGGCAAAGCGAAAGAAAGAGAGAGAATCTAAAACAGAAGGAAATGGAATTCCATTAGTTGCGTTGACAACTATGGCTCGCCAGTTTAGGGGACATTTATAAGACAAAAAATATATAAAAACGGCGTGAGATTGAAAATTGAATATTTTTTTATTACTGTCAGTCTAAAATAGGGTTTTTGTTTAAAAATTTTATGGTAATAATTCTTATCATAAAATTTAATGAAAAATAGGTATTCTCAAAAATCAATATTTTGAAACTTTACTCAGGGGGTAGTCTGTGAAAACGAATATACGAAAGAAAATTATATAGTTTTAGTTTTATCCAATCATATATCCGCAAATCCGCGGGGGTTCTAAAATCTATAACTTCATCATCTAATTCTTCTTCACTTGATGTACTGATTTGTGAAAGCCTATCCAGTTCTCGGTAAAATCTCCGCATATCGTTTCTGCTGGCTTTAAATACTTCCTGAAATGACATTTATAATATATTGTTAGAATTTTATTAAATGACACTAATGACACTAAATGACACTAAAAATGACACTAACCTATTTAACAGGTTAAATCTCTCTTTCTATTTTTTTATCAGGTTTCTCTTGTTCTTTATACTATATTATATATTATATACTTATCATAAATGACACTAATGACACTAATGACACTAAATATATAAGTTAGAGGAAAAAAAAAAATATATATATTTATAAATATATACAAAAAAATATATATTTATAAAAGAATTCAAACTACCCTATTTAGTGTCATTTCTGTCATTAGTGTCATTTTTCTAAAAATATTTTTTCAAAACATTTGAAATAATTTTAATATTAAAACTATAACCACGGTCAGAACCCGTTCTAAAACCAGAAACTCCCCCATTCTTTTTAGCTAATACACCCATTTTTCTACCTAAATGAGTGCTATTTATACGATTATTAAATCCATTCTGGTCGCAGAAATTTTCATAATGTTTATACAATTCTTTATTAGTATATTTAACTACATCCTTACCATTTGAAATACTAACAATATAATCTAATAAATAATATTCTATTGGTATAGTAGCACTTCTAATATCTTTATAAATATCAGTAATAGGTCTATCATCTCTAATATTGAAATTACTTAAATCCCGTTCTTTCAAAAATTTATAAAACGCGGGACCAGAATTTTCATCATTAAAACAAGTAGCCAACTCTGTAAAATAATCTGAATTTTGACATATATCATTATTACACTCAAATACTACCATTCTTCTATCAGTTTGGTCTATCTTAACAGGAGTATCATTATTAGTGGAGAAAATCCACCGAGCATAATTATTTATAGTGATTGTGTCAATACCTTTCTGTTCAAATGAAATATTTTCAGCCGTTAGTAGGTTCTTAATATTTTCCGAATATTTAAAAGTATCAGCGCCACTTGTTTCATCTAAATTAATCAATAATTTATTTTTAATACCAGTCGCAAATCTACCAAATAAATCATCCGCTTTTGCCGTTGTAGTATAATATTTAGTTCCCAGCACTTTCTTACCAAAGAAATCTAAAAATATATTTTTACCCGCACCTTGTTCGCTCTTCAATACAATAGCAACGCCTTTTAAATGCCCCGCATCTTGAACTATATCAGCCATCCAGTTTAAAAAATATTCAAAACACTCATCATCTCTACCTGATAAATTATTAATGTGGTTTAAAATTTTATCAATATTAGTCTGCTGAGTTGGTTCAACATCGCCCTCAAATCCATCAAATAGGTTATAAGTTTCTTCCTCACATTTTAGAGGATAAGGCAAAAAATCAATATCGTTATAAGTTAAAATATCTTTGTCTTCGCACCAAAGTTTAAAGAAAGGTTTAAATTCACCGTGTAAATAACAACCCTGATTTTTTAAATGGAAACCTAAATCTCTCTCTTTAACTAATGAGCCATTATTTAAATCAATAAAACAATAACAACTTTTTAATTTAGAATATTGTTTCTCTATTACTTTTTTTACACTGTAATAATCTTCTTTATCAAAAATACTCATATCAAAACCTTCATCCATAGGTTTAGTAGCCAGTTTAATATCCCAATCCATATTTTTTTTAACAAAATCACAACACTCGTCTAAAATAGCATCATCAACTTTATAATCGTCATTTTTCTCAATCATAAGACCGTCAAAAACAAGAACCCCTACAATAAAATTTTTTCTATCAAAAAATTTTTTCATACACATTAAAATATCGTTTTCTATTTCTGTCATCGTAGCACTGATTAAAGCACCTTCTTTATTAAAATCGTCGCCTTTTTTGCGTCTTTTATCCTCTACATATTTTCGTAATTCAATCTCTTTATTCCAAACATTAGACCTAATTGCTTTCATTTCATTTTTAAAATTTTTAATAAATTCAGTATCGGCAGAACTATTATAAACGGCTTCACCGCCATTAATTATAGAAATAATTTTTTGTTTAGCATTTTCACGGTTAATATCATAATGCGTACAAGTTTCTTCTAAAATATTTTCTCTGTTATTATTATAATTGTTAAGATTATCACACATCCACGAATTTCTTTTACAATACTGAGATAAGATTGTAGGATGAGCGTTCTTAATATCTACATCAGTATATAAATCATTAGCCAAAGTATGTCTAATTTCTCTTCTAAAATTTTGTAGTGAAAGAGAATTATTAGCAAATATACGACCATTCTCTGCACCTTTCGCAAATTTATAATAAACAGTAGCCTCATTATTACGAACATTTTTTTTATATTTAGTCAAAGCCTTCTTTTCATAGTCGTTAATATAATCACTAAAAAGCAATTGGTTAATAGTTTTAATGTTTGTCTTCTCAATTAATTCTAAACAGTTCATTTTATAGATTATTGGGATATTTTTTTTATAAATATTATATGCGTTATTTTTTTAAATGGTTTTCATCAAAAAAAATAAATCAGTTTTTTTAAAAATTTTAATCAGTTTTTTTAGAAGTTATATTTTTGTAATGTTGTTTAGCGTAGATAGAACAGCAAGATTTACATACACTTTTAAAGCTCTTTCGCATTTTATGAAAATCAGTTTCTTTTAGTTTATAATTAAAACATTTAGAGCATCTTTTATATAGGGTCATATCAATTCGGCTATTTAAAAAATTCATTTGATTATTTAAAGTAGCAATGTCGTAATTAATTAGGGCAATATTTTCCATATTTAAGTTAATATATACTCAAATGTTTAAGTGCTTTTTAACTTTCATTTTTTTTTAAAATTTTTATATATTATATATAATATAGAATATGAGTAGCAACTACGCATTAGTAATTGATGAGATTAAACGGGTCAGAGAAGAGCAAGAATTATCCAGCGCACAATATTGTAATAAATTAATATTTAGCGATGTAATCGTACATATGGAAACTAAATTTAAAGAGGGACACCGTAAGCCCAGCCAAATAGTTGATGATAGTTATATAACAAGTGCGTATAACTATGTAGCGAGTTTTTTTTATTAAGTTGAAAACTACTTAAAAAATTGCTAATATTAATATGTATAAAAATGGTATTGGTGTTGTATTCTACAAAAATCAAGAAGACAGAAACGGAACATTATCAACGGGATAGAATGCGAGAGCGTTATCAGTCAGGGAAATATATAAATTGTATTTGCGGAGCGAGTGTAAATGAATATAATTTAAATCATAAAAACTCGCAACATCACCGCGCCGTCCTACGCCAATTAAAAGCGGATTTTAAAAATTTCACTAATAGTTAA
>Ga0233448_1003138_pt1 | contig 10640 bp, 4 predicted proteins | sample SI_124_October20_2_FD_183015 | JGI IMG/M metagenome (GOLD analysis project Ga0233448, IMG submission 183015) | Seawater microbial communities from Saanich Inlet, British Columbia, Canada - SI_124_October2016_150_MG | ecosystem: Environmental > Aquatic > Marine > Inlet | place: Canada: British... | reverse complement strand
TCTGTTTCCCTAACTTGTTTAAAGACCGTGAATCACAAAAACAAATGATTAATGCGGTTGTAAGAACCTTTAAACAAGTTAGGGAAACAGATGAAACTCGACCTGTAGCAATTATTGAGGCACCAACGGGTACTGGCAAAACCATGGCTTATTTAACGGCCGCTATTCCAATGGCCAGATCCCTAAAAAAACATCTCGTTGTTTCAACAGCGTCCGTGGCATTGCAAGAGCAGCTGGTTAATAAAGACTTACCACTGATCGCCAAACATGCAGGTATTAATATTACCTATCAGCTGGCAAAAGGTCGGCGTCGTTATGTGTGTGCTAATCGCTTAAAACGTTTGGGTCAAACATCAAACCAGGCATCTTTTTGGGAAAATCAGGCGGAAGAAGATGAAAAATCAACCATAACAGAAATGATTGATTCTTATTTTAATGGTTGGTCTGGTGATCGAGACTCCTGGAATGCAGAAGTTTCACAAGATTTATGGAATAAAATAAGCACCAATTCTCATGGTTGTTTGGGGAGGCGTTGTAAAGACTTCAATCAATGTTCATTTTATATTGCCCGAGGAAACTTACATCAAGCGGACGTGATTGTAGCCAACCATGATTTGGTTTTAGCTGATCTACAGTTGGGAGGTGGTGCAATATTATCCGTTCCTGAAGATACACTTTATATTTTTGATGAAGCTCATCATATTCCTGATAAAGCATTGTCTCATTTTAGTGCGACAGCGAGTGTCAAAGGTGTTGTGACTTGGCTGGAAAGCTTGTCAAAAACCATTGAAGATGCAACCAATATTCTGATGAAAGAAAATAGCCAAACAATACAGGATAAAGCATCAGAAGCCATTGCTTCAGCCATAGAAACACTCAATCAATTGAATTTATATCTGGCCAGTATGCCTGAGTTGGATGTGCAAAATGCCAGTGAAATGAGTCAAGTTGTCTGGCGTTTTAGTCAGGGTATGATTCCAGTGGAGCTTACCAATTTTGGACGTCAACTTGGTCCAGAAATTGAACATTTGCTTAAAATTATCAGCCGAATTAAAGACGTGTTGGATAACGCATTAGAAGATGCCTTAATTCAAGATAGTCTTGCTTCTGACTTAAAACCAGCTTTGGGTTTTTATACAGAAAGATTAGAAAATTTAGGTTATGTCTGGCAATTGATGATTGCACAAGTTAAAGAAGGAACGCCTCCTATTGCACGCTGGATAAATGTGGCAGAAGATGACTTTTATGTCTCAGCGTCACCGATTACGGTCGATGAAGAGCTTAATAAGCAGCTTTGGCCTCGCTGTGCCGCATCCATATTGACATCGGCAACCCTATCGTCAGGAGGCCGCTTCAATCACTTGATGGAGCGGTTAGGTTTGACTGAGCATACTAAAACAACCTGTATGCAATTATCATCACCCTTTGATTATCAAAATCGAGCTAAATTGGTGATACCTAAGATGGGGAGTATTCCTAAGCAATTTCTACAGCATACCGATGAGATCATACAGTTAATACCCAATTTATTATCAGAAAATGAAGGTGGGTTGGTGTTGTTTTCATCTTGGAAGCAGATGAATGCTGTCGTCGAAGAGCTGGATCAAGAATGGAAAAAGAAGTTAATTATTCAAGGCGATTATTCCAAACAAAAAATGTTGGAAATACATCATCAAAGAATTTCGAATAAACAAGGCAGTGTATTGTTTGGCCTTGCTAGTTTTGCTGAGGGTATCGATTTACCTGGTGAGTTATGTACTCATGTGATTATTGTAAAAATTCCATTTTCAGTGCCCAATACACCAATTGATGCGACTTATGCCGAATGGTTAGAAGAATGTGGGCGAAATCCTTTTATGGAAGTGTCTGTTCCGCAAGCCAGTATCCGTTTAAAGCAAGCGGTTGGTCGATTGTTACGATCAGAAAATGATTGGGGGCAGGTTTCTATATTAGACCGACGTTTGGTGGATAATCGATATGGTGCTGTTCTGTTGCGCTCTCTACCACCAATGAAGCTAGTGGTAGAATAGAATATTTTTTTACATAAATTCTTTATAAGCAATAAATCCAATCGTGCCTAATAGCAGTAAAAACTGCATAATGCCAAATGTTTTAACACCGCTAACACTGGATTTAATGGCTTTTTCTGCCACTGCATCAGCATGGTCTCCAATTTCTGTTGCGAATTTTTTAGAAACAATCGCGGCTGCAGATGTTGCTCTTTTTTGAATTTGTCGATCAATTTCTTTGGTGGTGTTATTTGATGATAAATAGTCGGTAGTGGCTTGCTGTAATTTACTTTCAAAATCATTGGCAGCGGATTTTGATTGTTTTTCAATGAGTTGGGTAATAATTGACTCAGCTGATTTTTCAATAATTTCTTTAACCTTTTCACCAGCTACATCTTGTGCAACTTTTTCAATAACGGACCTGACTTTTTCTTCTGCAACTTCTGTTGCTATTCTTTCTGCAATGGTTCTGGCTTGAGGCTCAGCTGTTTCAAAAGCAATTTTTCCTGCCGCTTCGCTGGCCGCATCTTCTGCAATTTTATAAGCAATTTCATTGGCCTTTTTAGTGGCTACTTCTTCAGCGACTTTGTTGGCAATGTCTGTGGCTAATTTGGTGATTTCTGCATTATTAACTGTGGTTGCAGAGGGAGGAGTCGTTGAGGGTGTTGGTGTGCTTTCAGTCGGTGTTGCTACAACGGCTTCTTTTGCTGTGTTCGAACCAGTATTCTTAATTTCATTGGCCAATTCAAGAGCTTTAGCCAGTTCATTACCTGATATGGGCTTGACTGCAAAACCTTTGGCTCCCGCTTCTTTGGCCTTGTTTCTGGATTTTTCATCATCCTTGGAGGTACACATAATGACTGGGATATGGGCAAGACTGGCTTGAGATGTGATGGCTTGAGTGGTTTCAAAACCATCCATGCCAGGCATCATGATGTCCATAAAAATAACTTCAGGTAAATTATTTTTTAAGTATTCAATAGCATCTTCACCAGATTCAGCCAATCCGACTTCAACGGATCTTTTTTCAAGTTGTCTCTTTAATGTAAGACGTGCAGTTTTAGAATCGTCAACAACGAGAGCGTTGGCTATATTCATTTATTGTCTCCAGCAAATAACCATTTTTTTAACCTAAATAAATCAGTTGAATCGTAGCCAGAGTATTCAGTGCATTGGACGCTTGTCGTAGAGTCAGCTGATTTATTTAGGTTTAATAGTTTTCAAAATACAGATTAGTTTTAAACTTATTGATAAGCGTAGCTGATTATTATAATTTTCCTATCACATTAGTGTTAAAAATTAATAATTCTCATAAGATTGTTTAAATTTAATACAACGTACTTCTATAATCCTTAAAAAGTGAATTACTTTTTCGTGTTTTTACAGTCAGGAGTCTCTTGAATTTATGAATAATACCAATGACATTGATCAAGGCGTTGCAGAAGATGGTGCTTATGAAATTATTCGTAAACGTCTATCAGAGCTGGGTAAAGAGCTGGAAAATAAAGCCAGACATATAAATAGTCTAAGACTGGAAACCTTTGGCAGTACACAAATGGAAGTTATTGGGCGAACCAGAGTTCGTACCGAAAATAATTGTGTACCAAGAGATATTGTCAATGTCGGTCAGTATTTATTGTTTGGATACAATGTTTTCATCGGACTAAAAACGGAAACAAATATTGCTGATGTTTTCAGTTTATATGGTATGAAAGAATCTGAGGATGGTATTGAATTGGGTGAATTATCCAATCAAGAGAGCTTTCTGGCCAATGCTCAATTCAATAAAGATTTTCATGAACTCTATAACTATTATAAACAAGCCAAATTAATTCATTTGGGGGCTAGTCACAATCAATTGCTGATGTCATTTCAAATTGGTAAGACACTCTCAGACATGAAGGCTTTTCGATGGGAGCAATCAACCGAAAATGAATTTAACTACCTGGATAATCGTGGTGAACACGATTTAGTAAAGCCTCCTTCTCATGATTTTGAATGGGTTAAAACTCGCCGAGAGAATCATGTCAGTGGTAATCATCCTCATGTGAATATTTTAGATACAATTTTTGTTGAAACCATTAATGGTTATTTAACCATTAAAATTGAAAATAATACCGAAGATGGTTTGGGGGTTTTTCGTGAAGCTGTTGATGATAAACATCAGTCTTTAAGTGATGCTGAGATTTCATTTGCTGAAATTGGGCGTTTGATTCTATTACAAATTAAACCTTATCGAGAAGATGATTTTCGTTATCTTGTCTTTAATAAAAGTACCCAGCAAGCAGAGCGAATAGACGGAATAGGGCAAGGTTGTGTTCAGCTTCCAGAGGATCATGGTATTATTTTTCCTGGTGGATATTATCTGACAACAGGTGAAACCAAACAATTTGATGAAGAAATTCATGGTCTTGAACTAGAGCGAGTCATTCGTGCGCCGAATGGTGAAGATGTCTTTTATATTTTTTATGAAGCCGAAGAAGGTCGTTACGCCTTATTTTCTTATAATATGATTCGCAAAGAGTTGCTTAGTCCGATTCATTGTCATGGCTATAGCTTATTTGATGACGGTCGATTGGTTATTTTTAAAGCGGAAAGCGACGAACCGACACGAATCCATCCCATGCAAATTTGGCAAACACCTTTTATGAGTGATGAGTTTGCGGGTAATGTGCCACAAGATAATTCCTTAATGGGACGCATTGGTAATGCAGAATTGGTCCGAGGCATATCCGATTTTTACAGTGTTACTCGATCTATAGTGGAACAATCACCCAGTCTGATTATCTATGAAGAATTAATAGACACCTGTAAAAATATCTTTGATGCTTATTATTGGATTAATGAGGCTGAATTTAATGCTATCGACCAGACTTTAAAATCAGTGGCTGAAACGGCTGAACTGGTTTTGGATGAATTTGAAAAAGTTGAAAGTATTCGTACTCAAGCCAGAAAATCATTGAAATCAGCTGAAGTTGAACAATTGCGTTTGTTGGATGAGGTTGAGCATGGTAGTTGGAATAAAGCTCAGCAATTTGTTGAGGGATTAAAAAAATTACGTGCCAGAAAAGGTCATTTAATCAGTCTCAGAGAATTACGCTACATGGATGAGGATGCGCTGAGCCAGTTAGAACAACAAATTGAACAAAAGAATAATGAAATCAGTGCATCAACGGTGCGTTTTTTACAAGATGATAAAGCACTGGAAACCTATCATCAGCGTCTGAATAGTGTTGACCAGCAATTAGAAGTTGTGACTAAAGTGTCCGAACTTGAACCGTTGTCTGAAGAATTGAATGAAACAGGTGGAGGACTTGAATTGCTCACAGAAATGATTGGTGGTTTAAAAATTGATGATGCAACCATTCGAACAAAAATATTGGAATCTATTTCCCAAGTTTTTTCAAAATTAAACCGCAGTAAAGCCAATGCACAATTAAAACACAAAGAATTACGATCAGGTGAAGCCGTTGCTGAGTTTGCCGCACAATTTCAACTGTTTTCTCAAAGTGTAACCAATGCTTTGGGAATGACTGAAACTCCCGAAAAATGTGATGAACAACTATCACGACTATTGGTTCAATTAGAAGAATTAGAAGCAAATTTTAGTGATTTTGATGAGTTTTTATCGGATTTAATGGCCAAAAGAGAGGAAATATACGAGTCATTTGAAGCCAGAAAACAAACACTGATTGATGAACGCAATCGACGATCTCATAATTTAGCTGGCTCAGCGCAACGTATTGTTGAAAACATCAATAAACGGGTGCAACGATTCAAAGATGTGGATGAATTAAATACCTATTTTGCCACCGACAGCATGATCTTTAAAGTTCAGGAGTTGATTGAGAATTTGCGGGACATTCAAGCCAATGTCCGAGCGGATGATATAGAAGCCAAATTTAAAGCCTCCAAAGACCAAGCATTGAGAGCCATTCGAGATAAACAGGATATTTTTGAAGATGGTGGCAATACCATTAAATTGGGTAAACATCGTTTCAGTGTGACCACGCAAGAACTCGACTTAACTTTGTTGCAACGAGATGATTCCTTGCAATTGCATTTAACGGGAACTGATTTCTTTTCAGCAATAGATGACCAGCGATTAACGGATGCCAGGCAATATTGGAATCAAAATATAGTGTCTGAAACCAATGATGTCTATCGTGGTGAATTTTTAGCGGCTTCAATTTTGTTTGATGCTGAAAATGGCGACAATGATTTGTCGATTCAACAGCTGAATAATAGTTTGATCGAAGAAGCCAATCTAATGAAAATGGTCAAAGATTATGCAACGCCTAAATATAATGAAGGTTATGAGAAGGGGGTGCATGATGCAGATGCTTTTCTCATTTTAAAAGAATTGTTAAAAATGCGTGAAACTGTGGGTTTATTACGCTACCCCCCTTATGAACGAAGTTTGGCGGTATTGTTTTGGTGTTTTAGCCAACATCAGCATCAATTACAGCAGTGGCATTTACGAGCCGTTAGTCTGTCACAAGTGCAGCAGACTTTCGGTGATTCGGTTCGCGGAAACAGTCAGGCAAAACAAGATATTTTGGCTGAATTGTCTCAAGCCATTCAACAATTTACTCAGCAGTCTAAATTGTCCTGCGATCAATTACAGTCTGAGATGTCAGCTGATTATCTTTTGGCCGAAATTCAAAATCAAGACATTCTATTTACCACCAATTCGATTGCCATGCAGTGGGTTGATGGTTTGCAAAAATTTCAATCAATGAAAAATAAAACGTCTCATTTTGAAGCGGTATTAACTGCATTGAATGGTGATTTAAGTTCACAATATCAATTGGTTGAGGCTTGGTTGCGAGGATATTCAGACCATAAAAAACTGGAAAAATCTCATCATCACTTTTTGGCAGAAGCCGTTACTCTGATATTAACGGCTAAAAAAATTAATCGTCAAACCAACAGTGCTCATACGTTTGTTTCGATTGACGGTTTGCTAGGGCAGCATCAACAAATTAAAAAGCGCAGTTTAAGCTGTAATATTGATGAGTTTTTGCAGCGACTTAGACGTTATAAAAATGAAGGTGCGGCAGGTTATTTTCAATATCTGAAACTGCGTAAGCAAATACTTGGTGAAGAAAGGGATGCTTTACGATTACATGAGTTCAAACCAAAGCCATTAACCTCATTTGTGCGTAATAAATTAATCAATGATGTTTATCTGGAAATGCTGGGTAGTAATTTAGCCAAACAGATGGGCAGTTCGGGTGATGCCAAAAGAACTGATTTGATGGGAATGTTGCTGTTAATTTCACCGCCAGGTTACGGTAAAACAACCTTGATGGAATATACCGCCAGTCGTTTGGGTTTGATTTTTATGAAAATCAACTGTCCTGCCATTGGTCATGATGTGGCATCAATTGACCCTGCGGATGCTCCGAATGCAACAGCCAAACAAGAGCTGGAAAAATTGAATTTGGGTTTGGAAATGGGTAATAACGTGATGTTATATCTGGATGATATTCAACACACCAATCCTGAATTTCTGCAAAAATTCATTTCTTTGTGTGATGCGCAACGCCGTATTGAAGGTGTCTGGCGAGGTCAAGCCAAAACCTATGATCTACGAGGAAAAAAATTCTGCATCATTATGGCGGGTAATCCTTATACAGAATCAGGCGATGCTTTCACCATTCCTGATATGTTGGCAAACCGAGCGGATATTTATAATTTAGGCGATATGTTAAGTGGTAGTGAAGAAGTATTTGCTTTAAGTTATATCGAAAATTGCCTGACCGCCAATACCGTATTGGCACCGCTGGCTACTCGTAATATGGACGATGTTTATTTGTTTGTTAAAATGGCGAATGGTGAAGAAGTGGCTACCACTGATTTATCTCATGATTATAGCGGAGCCGAAGTTAATGAAATAAAAACAGTCTTACAAAAAATTACAGCCATTCAGCAAGTTGTATTGAAAGTCAATCAGCAATATATTGCCTCAGCCGCAACCGATGATCGCTATCGAACAGAGCCTCCTTTTAAATTGCAAGGCAGTTATCGAAACATGAGTAAAATGGCAGAAAAGATAGTGGCAGTAATGAATGAAGCTGAATTGCAGTCCTTGATTTCAGATCATTATATCGGTGAAGCCCAAACTTTAACCACGGGTGCTGAAGAAAATTTGTTAAAACTGGGTGAGTTGCGGGGCACTTTAACAGATGATGAATCGACTCGTTGGCAACAAATTAAAGCCGATTATAAACGACTGAAAAGCTTGGGAGGAGATGACAGTGATCCTGTGACAAAAGCGGCTAATCAACTGAGTTTTTTAATTGAACACACTCAATCAATCAGTGGTAGTTTACAGTTAGCTCAACAAAACCAACAAGGGCAAAATCAATCATTGGATAATTTGGTGGTTGAAATGCAAGGTTTCAATGAAAAACTGTCTCAAGCAAAACTGGATGTACAAGTGGTTAATCAACCTGTTCCTGGTATCGAAACAATATTGACTCAGTTGTCCAGTACCGTTGAAAATTCACTGGTTCCCGTGCTGAGTGCAATGAACCATAAAGTCAGAATGGATCATGATGTTTGGGAAAAGGTTAAGAGTATGTCGGAAACATTGTTGAAGTTAGATAAGAAGTCCTTTGCAAAAACTAAGGTGACAAGAGAGACCAAGAAATTGGTGTAGTTGGTATTATTATGCCAAGTGCCTGAAAGGCAAAGTTTAAAACCACTGATGAACACAGGTGATAGTGAGTAGCCGTGTTTGTGGTTCTAAAATAGTTTGTTATTTGCCCAAGGGTCGTTAACAATTAACGATAATTAATTTCAAACCCTTCAATTTCAACTTTAGAAATAGCGTGTTTTACGGGTGTTGATTTAATATCGAGTTCTTTGGGAACCATGCTCATTGCATTTTTAGTGATTAGAATCTGTCCTGTTTCTGCAATATCTTCACCTAATTTGCTGGCAAGATTAACAGGTTGACCAAACATATCATCACCATCAATCAACAAGATGTCTCCAAAATCAATACCGCATGAAATTTTAATGTCCAGTTCATCGGGTGTTAGAATGTTGGCAGCATCAAATGCAAGGTTTAAGGCAATGGCTGCTTGAACTGCGTGTTTTGGTTCGTCAAAAACAGCAAAACAGTTATCTGCTTCAAATTTAACAACCATGCCATGATGGCTTTTTAAGATAGGATCAGTTGTCATCTGCATTCTTCGGATCATCGACAGGTAATGGACTGGGCCATAACGTTCGGTTAATACGGTAAAACCTGACATGTCAGTGATCATAACTGCTTTTTTTTCACCGAACAGAGACCAAATTTTTTCATCAATCTTTTGACGATTCTCTTTGGCAAGTTCTTGAGAATATTGTAACAGTAAGTCTTTAAATTCTTTTTCTTTTTTTGCATCCATGAAATAAAGTTTAGCAGTAAAATAATTAAATAAAAGTATTCATTGAAGTTTAATAGGTAGAAAGTTCCACGCTATAAAGTATACTTTATTAGTATGATACTTCATTTTGTTTATGGTGTGTTGACTACATTTTTTACTTTGCCCAATAGGGCATCATGTCTAATAAGGCTGGTTAATAATGTCTGAATTTAAGAAATGTTTATTTACTATTGTGTTACTTAGTTCTGTCATGCTTTCCCCAATGCAGGTGTTTTCTCAAGATCAGTACAGACTTGGGGTTTTGATGGCGGGTGATTTTCGTTTGCCTTCGCTGAATGGCTTAAAAGATGGTATGGCCAGTTATGGGGTGTCTACCCGTTATGAAATCAGTAATGCAAAGGGAAATCGCAAACAATTGGCTGGTTTAGCTCAGCAGATTATCAAAAGTAAACCCAGTGTGGCAATCGCCGCAGGTGGTGTTGAAGCAGATGCATTGTTTGAGGCATCTAAAGGTACAAATATTCCCGTGGTATTTTTGGCTGTTTCATCGTCTGTTGACAGAGGTTTGGTTCATAGTATGAATCGTTCACAAAATAATCTGACAGGCATAGAAACCAATGATACAGAGCTAACTGAAAAAAGGCTTTGGTTTATTCGCAAAATTATGCCTCAAGCCAAACACGTGCTGATGTTTAAAGTGCCGAGTATTATTCCTTCTGTTAAGTCGGTTGAAATTGCCAAACAATTGGTGTCGAGTTTGGGTTTTAAGTTAAATGTTTTAACGGTAGAAAATAAATCAAATATTATAGCTGGATTAAAAACAGTTTCTAAAGCCAATGCGGATATTATTTTATTAGCGCCAGCGGCTCCTGTTAATCGCATTATAAAATCACATATTTTGCCATTTTCGATTCAACATGAAATACCTGTTTTTGGTTATGGAATGGGAATGATTAAACGTGGTGCAACCATTTCTTTTGCAGGCTCCAGATATAAGGAGGGGTTTCAGGCTTCTCGTTTGGTGAATAAAATTTTAGGGGGGGAGTCTCCGCGACATATTCCTGTTGAAACACCCAAAGAGTTGGAATTTATTATTAATCGTTGGATGGTTAATCGACTTGGATTAAAAGTACCTCGTCGCATATGGAGAATTGCCAATACAGTGGTTGATATAGCCGTGTATTTGCCATGATTATTCAGCGAATAAAAACTCTTTACGCAAGAATTATTGTTGCTTTACTGGTGT
>Ga0233448_1003131_pt1 | contig 10657 bp, 12 predicted proteins | sample SI_124_October20_2_FD_183015 | JGI IMG/M metagenome (GOLD analysis project Ga0233448, IMG submission 183015) | Seawater microbial communities from Saanich Inlet, British Columbia, Canada - SI_124_October2016_150_MG | ecosystem: Environmental > Aquatic > Marine > Inlet | place: Canada: British... | reverse complement strand
TTGCCACAAAAATAGTTATGTAGAGCGACTACACGCCTATTTTTGTAACAAAAAAGACAAACAAAACTTCTGCGCAATATGGGTAGTTTATTTATTGCGCGTTACCTTAGTATGAGTAATTGCATGAATAAAATTAATGCTGGGTCATTGGTAATGGCAGTGGCTTTTTACTTTGGCTTTAACGAAAGCGCTGACAAATGTTTGGTGCTCTGTTGATGAGTGAATAGACGGTGATTTGGTCAGAGTTGGAGTGCCGAAGGCTATCACTTTGAAATGTAATATAATTTATGATAGCATTCTTTCAACTGGCAAAATTCATAAAAAAAGCCGTATTCCTCTAAAAAATAAATCAATAAAAAGTAATGGCCTTGGACAGAACTCAATTAGAAACAGAAATTAAAGAAATGATCATTTCCTCAGTCAACTTGGAAGACATGAGTTCTGACGATATTGAAACCAGTGCCCCATTATTTGGAGAAGGTCTTGGACTTGACTCTATTGATGCATTAGAAATCGGTATAGCACTGCAACGTAAGTATGGTGTTAAAGTAGCGAGTGATGATGAAAAAAATAAGCAATATTTTTATTCAATAGAAACATTAGCCAATCTAATTGAAGAACAAAATAATGGATGAACAATCTGTGCTTTCAAAAGAACAAATAACACAACAAGTCATCACCACGCTTACTGAAACATTTGATTTAGATCAAAACATGGTAACTCCAGATGCCAGCCTTTATGAAGACCTCGACTTAGACAGCATTGATGCAATTGATTTAATTGTCAAACTTGAAAAAGAAATTAATCGTAAAATTAATGCCAATGATTTCAAGCACATCCGAACTGTAAATGACATCATAGAAACACTGGAAAAGTTGTTAAATCAGCCTGCCTAAATGAGTTTTGTTAAAAACACTCTCTTCGCCCTAAGCTTTATATTCATGATTGGTTATCCATTTATTATCTATTATGGACTAACAACATTTAATGCCAAATATGTCGCTGTAATGATGCTGGTTTTTATTGTACTCAGACAAATTATTTTAATGCAGCAAATAAAAATATCATTCCATCAGTGGGTGATATTTGTTGTTATGAGTTTGATTTTTTCAGTCGTTTATTTTATCAATGATCATTTTTTATTATTTTTAATTCCCCCCATCATCAACCTCATTTTATTCATTGCATTTGCTTTAACCTTATTTAAATCACCTTCAATGATTGAAGTTTTTGCTCTGATGCAAGTAGACACTCTTTCTCCTGAAGAAATACAATACTGTAAAAACTCTACCATTGCCTGGTGTTATTTTTTTATTTTAAATGGAGGAATAGCTCTATTCCTGTCATTATCAAATAATTTAGTGCTTTGGACATTTTACACTGGTTTTCTTGCCTATATTTTACTGAGTCTATTATTTGTGGTTGAATTGAGCTACCGATATTGGAGGTTCAGGCGATATGAAGGTGCATTGACTGATCGTTTTTTTAAACCCATTTTCCCACCCAAATAAACATTAAAAATGTCAGACTATAAAATCATCACCTCTGAAACAGTCAAAAAAACCCAAGCCAAAGATGGCTATTGGTCGTTATACATACAAGTACCTGAAGATTTAATCTATTTTCAAGGACATTTTGATGGTTTTCCTGTGACACCTGGCATCATCCAGTTAAAATGGGTCATCGAGTTTATCGAGAAAAAAACCAAACAATCCGTTCAAGTAAAAAAAATTCAAGCAATGAAATTTAATAACCCGCTACTACCGAATGATTATTGTACTATGCAAATAGGCTGGGAAAATGATCATTACTTTTATAAGCTGTACAATCGGGAGAAAAAAATTTCATCAGGAAAAATCATACCTTCCGTGAAACCAAATATTAACCACTATTTTTCAGCCAAATAATGAACATTAACTTGATTGTATCTTCATATGTTTAAGCCTTGTGTAGTGATACCCATCCACAATCACAAAGATGGAATTCCAAAAGTGATTGCTAGAATTGAACAATACGCCTTGCCTTGCTTGATCGTGAATGATGGCAGTGATCAAGCAACCTGTGAAACTCTGGAACAATTAGTCACAACACATTCTTTTGTCACGCTTATTCACCGACACCAAAATGGTGGCAAAGGAGCGGCAGTCATTGATGGACTAAAACAGGCTGCATCTTTAGGGTATAGCCATGCCATTCAAGTAGATGCTGATGGTCAACATCAACTCAATGATATTCCAAAATTTCTCCAGGCAGCGAAATCCAATCCTCAAGCACTGGTTTTAGGTTTGCCTGAATTTGATGACAGTGCTCCTAAAGGGAGACTTTATGGCAGAAAAATCACACAGTTTTTTATTCGGATAGAAACATTATCCAGTGAAATACAAGATGCGTTGTGTGGATTTAGATGTTATCCATTACAAGCAACAGCCAAATTACTCAATAGCAAACGATTCACGTCTAAAATAGGCTTTAATCTGGGGCAAAAAATGGACTTTGACCCTGAAATTGCTGTTCGTCTACTTTGGCTTGGACTTCCAATCATTAGTATTAAAACAGCCGTTAAATATCATCATAATGGATTGTCTCATTTTCATTTGTTTGAAGATAACGCATTAATTAGCTGGATGCATACACGCCTGATAACAGAAATGTTGTTTCATTTACCTTGGATACTCTTTAACAGAAAAAAATACCAAAATAATCAATCACAAGACTGGCATACCAAAAAAGAAAGAGGGGCAAAAATTGCGATGCAATTATTATTGTCCATTTTAAAAATTTCGGGCAGACCCTTGGTTAATTTTATACTTTACCCTGTGATTGGTTATTTTGTATTAAGTGATAAAAAACGGCGCAATGAATCCAAAGATTACCTACAAAAAGTTGCTAATTTCTGTCCTGACAATACTCATTTCACTTCCTCTCCTGGTACTCAGCATGTATTCAAACATTATTATCAGTTTGCTCAGTCTACCTTAGACCGAATTCAATTCTGGCAAAATAAAAAAATTGACTATAAACTCAATTGGCATGGTTTTGATTGTATTTCACAGCAGCTAGAGACTCATCGAGGAGCTATTTTATTAAGTGCTCATCTTGGTAATGTGGAGATGATGCGTGCATTACACATTAATAAATATAAAGTGGGCAATAAAAAAAGTGTGGTTAATTTATTAATGTACACTGAACATGCTCAAAAATTTAATGCTTTAATGCAGCAGATTAATCCTGATTTTGATACCAAAATTATTTCAGTCGATAACCTGAATATTCAATCAGCCATGGAAATGAGTGACTGTATTGAACAAGGTGAATTTATAGCGACCATGGGAGATCGTGTTCCAGTCTCTTCTGACAATAGAAACAGTCAAGTTAATTTCCTCGGACAACCCGCCTTATTTCCACAAGGTGCAATCATTTTAGCCAGTATATTGCGTTGCCCGATTTATATAATATTCGGTATCCAAACCAAACATGACACCTATGATTTAATATTCAAACCCTTTGCTGATGATGTCAAACTACCTAGAAAAAACAGGGAAGAAGCCATTAAAGTTTACATTGAAAAATATGCACAGGAACTTGAAAAAATATGCTGTCAATACCCTTATCAATGGTATAATTTTTACGATTTCTGGAAACTGAAATGAAACAACAAACTCAAGTCAATATCTCAGCCAATGTAGAAATTATCATTCCATTTCATGACATTGATGCGATGAATATTGTTTGGCACGGGCATTATTATAAATATTTTGAAATTGCCCGCACCAAACTATTAAAACTAATTTCTATGGGGCCACAGGAGATGTATGATTATGGTTATCAGTGGCCAGTCATTGAATCTAGCTGTCGTTATATTCAAGCCATCAGATACGATCAGAACATTTCGGTAACCGCCACCATCATTGAGTATGAACATCGATTAAAAATCAGTTATTTAATTCAAAATGAACAACAAAGTATTCGTCTTGCAAAAGGCAGTACAACTCAAGTAGCGGTTGATCTGAAAAGTAAAGAATTATTGCTGAATTCACCTGATATTTTATGTAACAATATTCGTAACTATTCAGGTCACCCCTCTTTTTCTCCATTTCTTCGTTAAAAAATATTCATTTACACCTGTAAACTCATATTTTTTGCCTTGAACTGGAGAAAAATAGGGGTAACCTGAACAGCTACAGAGATTTTACGTGTTTTTTTCAGAGATTTTGATACCCTCTGAATAGTTACCAATATTCAACAATATTTAAAGTTAAATCTATTATTATGAAAATATTACTGGTCAATACCAACCAATTAAGATCGCCTGACCCCGTTCCACCTATTGGCATCATTTATGTCGCTGGCGCATTAAGAAAAGCAGGTCATGAGTGCCTGATTTTTGATCTTAATTTTTTAGCCGATTTTATGGACCTATTGCAAGAGGAAATCCGCTCATTCAATCCTGACGTTATCGGATTATCATTGAGAAATATTGACAATACTGCTTTTCCTCATTCACAGTTTTTTGTTGACCATGCCAGTAAAATTGTTGATTTATGTCGATCAACCAAAGCTGATTCAACCATTGTTATGGGAGGGTCTGGTTTTTCACTGTTTCCAGAGCTATTAATCGAACGGCTGGATATTGATTATGGCATAGCGGGTGAAGGTGAGAATGAAATGCAATGGTTGCTACAACAAATTGAGGCAGGCAAACCACCAGAAACAAAATTAATTAAAGCCAATTCTGCTGAAGTCAATATGGATGAAATGATTCCAGCGTGGGATTTGGTAGACACTGGCACTTATTTTCGTGAAGGCGGTAGCTTAAACATCCAAACCAAAAGAGGTTGTCGCTATAAGTGTACTTATTGCACTTATCCATTGCTGGAAGGTGTCGCAGTCAGGCAACGTGATCCAGTTAGCGTTGTTGATGAAATGGAGCATTGCAATAAAGAATATGCTGTGGATTATTTTTTCTTTGTCGATAATGTGTTTAATTATCCTGAAGCCCATTCCATTTCAATTTGTAAAGAAATTCTCAAAAGAAAATTAAAGATAAGCTGGACAGCTTATCTTACTCCGAGAATTTCGCCAACCTATAGAAGACAATCAAGCCCTGACGAACTCTATACTTTATATAAAGAAGCTGGATGCAAAGCCATTGATTTTGGTACCGATGCAATGAATGACATCGGCTTAGGTTCAATGGCGAAAGGTTTCACTATTGATGATATCAATGAATGTTCTGCTATGTGCAGGAAACATAAAATCAAATTCAACCATTCATTAATTTTTGGTGCTCCAGGAGAAACTGTCGAATCAACTGAAGAAACAATCAGCAACATCATTGCAACTCAACCAACGGCAGTCATTGCCTCAGTCGGTATCAGACTTTATCCAAACACACCTGTTGCCAATAAATTAATCAAACAAGGCTGGATAAAGGCAGAAGAAATCACTGTTGAACCTATGTTTTATATTGAAGAAAGCATCAAAGAATATTTAATGGAACGCTTAAAAGAAGTCAGTAAACAGAATCAAAATTGGGTCATACCTGGTCTGAATATCAAAATGAATTATCCAAATATTTTCAGTCAACTCAGAGCAAAAGGTGTGAAAGGTCCAATGTGGAAAATGTTAGGTTGAACTTGCCACATCAATCATTGACCATGTCATAAGGAGCTTGCAATAAATAAACGACTCATCTCACTTACACCTAAAGGGCATAAAACTCTTTTGTCCGTCATTTATGCCACAAAAACAGTTGTGTAAAATGACTGCACACCTATTTTTTCAACAAAAAAGACGAACAAAATTACTGCGCAATATGGGGAGTTTAATTATTGCGTGCCACCTCAGGATATTTTTACTCATATCTATTGTTTCACTCAGTGCCTGTACTGGCTTAATAAAAACTCAAAAAAAAACAGTTGAGATTGCAAAAAACACCTGGTTCACCTTACAAACACCTAACTCACTTGGTTCTTCAATCAGATTGGTCCAACAAATTGAGTCTATCTATCAAAAGGAATCCCATGTCTTTATTAGCCAGGTTGAAGTCACACCAGAAAAGCTAACCATCGTTGGTATGACACCGATGGGCATCAAATTGTTTAGCCTGACGTGGGATGGAAAAGAGCTTCAGCATGAAACCAGTCTTTTAACCCAAATGAAATCAATACCCTTTAAATTAGACTATATTTTGGCTGATTTTCAAATGACCTACTGGCCGAAATTATCTGCTGGCAATCGGTTTAATTATCAAGACAAATCACAACCATCACATCACCGAACCATCTTTAATCGAAATACAAAAGTTGTTAGCATTCACTATCAAAAAGATTCTCCGTGGCAAGGTAAAATTGAATTTAAACACCTTGAACGAGGCTATCAATTAAATATAACAACGTTACAATTTGAAAACTTGTAATTGACAAGGATGATTACTCAATCATCACGCCTATATTTTATAGGACATCAACAAACTATTTTATTTCGGCCGCACTTTTACGATGAAAAACCAACACCATTGGAGCCAATATCAGTGACAACATAATTCCCAAAAAAGTTGTAATGCCAATGGCTTTGAGTGCTGGATTTTGACTCAGGTACAACAAGCTGAATGATAACATTGTAGTCATTGCTGAAAGAAATATGGCCAACATGGTATTTTTACCATTATCATTTTGTTCGGTTAGAAATATCGTGTAATCAATACCGATACCCAAAATCAATAATATAGATAAGATATGCATCAAATGAATAGGTGTGGCAGTTATGGATAAAATTGCAATGGAAATTAGCGCAGCCAATACGGGTGGCAACATAATCATCAGAGCACAGTATAATCGATAGCGTATAATTAATAATATTAATATCAGAACATAAGCCAACGACACCAATATCATTGCCTGTTGTCGATACTCCTTAAATATCTGATTAATTTGCTCCACTTTGTTGACGTAATAAACATCCTGGCTATTAATATTGACTAAGGCGCTTTCATTATTGACTTTTCCTAGTAATACCAGCGACAAATATCCATGCTCAGTTTTCCCAAACCATAAATTCTGTAACATATTCAAACCGATTTTATTAATCGACTCATTTAATAAGATAGGATTTTCATCTGCATGATTGAGTTTGGTTATCATTGATGAATAAACTGATTCTGGCAAACCCAGTTGATAAAAAAATGCCTGCCATTCTTTTTTATGCTGAGTTAATTGATTTAACAACCGCTGTACATTTTCTTTTTGACGTTTAATTGAAGGTATCGAATCAGAAATAATCAGGTAATTTGTAATCGTTTTATTTTGTTTGAGTTTTTTTAATACAACAGATAATCGTTCCATTTTCTGCAAAACTGCTTCGGCTGTTTCTGCCTGAATCAGAATAAATCGACTCATGTCATATTCATCCGTAATACGACGAATCATTTGATCATTATTATGCATAACTCCTGGGGTAAATTTTAATGACCTAACATCATCATCAAACTGAATCATTGTTAAACCAGCCATGATGACCACAAACAAAGCAATAATTAATGTATAAAAATACTGACGACTCATTTTTCGCCAAATCAATAAAAACCATTCGACAGGAATGATTAAAATATCGGATGATTGTCTTTTTACTGCGGGCTTTCTAAGCCAGTAGGGAAAACTACAGACCACTGTTAAATAAGCTCCTATCAATCCGACAGATGCAAAAATGGCAATTTGCTCTAAACCAGGAAAGGGCGATAGGAAAAAACCGCAATAACCCAATATGGTAGTGATTAATCCCATAAAAATGGCATTTTTAATATTCATCAAACCTTGCCAGCCATCCCAGTGAGATGAACTGCTTTGATGTTCAACAAAATAGTGAAAACAATAATCGACACATATACCAATTAAACTAGCGCCCAACACCAGAGTAATTAAATGGATTTTCGGGTACAAAAATAAACAGACGTTAAATGCCAGTAAAAAACCAACCCAAATTGCTAACAAAGCTAACAGTAGAGGTTTCACCGATCGAAAAGCAATCATCATCAAAAAAACAATTCCCAGCAGAGACATTGAGCCGATCAGGCTGACTTCTTTTTTTGATTGCTCAAAGGCTTGATGGGCAAATCGAATCATTCCTGTATATTTAAACTGAACGACAGGATTGTGCAATTGCATCTGCTGCTTAATTTTTTCAATCCATTGTACCACCTGCTGTTGATTGCTTTGATTAAACGGGTCGCCTATGGTGGATGCTGACATTAATATCCAGTTAATCCCGTCTTCTCTTCTTACAATTCGGTTGTCCAATAATTCCATTGTACTCGACATATTCATCAGATAATCTTGAAACAGCATCAGCGGATCAGTCAATAATAACTGACTATTAAATGAGGGTAGCGGAGAATAAATTTGACCGAGTATTTTAGATGACAACAACTCAAAAGCATTGAGCTGTTGTAATAAATGTCGTGTTTGATCTGTTAGTAACTGATAACGATGAGGGAAATAATGGTTAAATATTTTTTCTTGTTGATCAGGCGCAACTTCTGTCATTATTTTATAAAATAATGAATTATTCTTTAGTCGTTTAGCAAACTGATTTGCCGCTTGCAATACAACTTCTTGTTTTTCATGGCCAATTAAAAATAACAATCGATGACTGGTATTTTTAGTAAATGATGTCATGACTTGCTGCACAGCAGGTTGTTGTTGGTCTTCTGGCAGTAATTTTAGAATATTGGTTTCAACAGGAATACCTGATTGCAACCTCCAAGCCGTCAAAACCATCAAAAAAATGACCAATCCAAACCAAAATGAAAATAATGTTTTTGATAAATTATTCAAAATAGTTTTTTTCTTGGGCTGAAAGTATGGGCTGAAACCTGACATCAGTAAATTGAATCGCCGTCACATCCCCAGAAGTTTCCCGTAACTTAAAATTAACCAGTAACTGTTGCTGGTTTCCAGAGAACTGAATGTTTTTGATGACATTAGATATGGGTTTGTTTTTTGGAATCAAACCCAATGTCCATCGTGTTTTATGCTGGGTAAAATAGAGCTTAAAATGGCGTTCAGCTTCTACAAATTTTCCATTGAACATAAATAAAAATGTGTTCATAAAGTTTTGTGCTGAGCTTGAGTTAGTGGATTTTAATAGTGATTTTTTTTCCCCATTGGTTAACTGTGTTAAACCTTTTTCAGACAAAATCATAATGGAAGAAAATGGTTTTTTGATTTTCCAATACAATCCGCTATCGTTTGAAAACAAAAGTGACCCACTTGAAATAAGTGGTCGAGTTAATATTTTTATTTTTTTTGACTGAGTAAAATTTGCTCTAACGATCGGTTTATTTTGAAACAATTGACTGATGGTGCGTAAAGCAATATTCTCAGAAACATCAGCAACAGGTGACTTAAATAATTCATTTTGAGCAAAAATGCTGATTGAAAATCCACACATTATGAGCAATAAAAATATTTTAATTCTAAAAATCATATAGAACCCAGGCAATAGTCTTTTTTGTTGTCGCTATGATCTGGCAAATAATGACCAGAGACGATTTTGTTAGATATTTCGGACGTTTTTCAAACATTATTTTCCTAGCAAATGGACTTTACAATAAATGCAAGGTTATAATAAGTAGTGAGTAAAATTATTTTAACATTTTTAGGACTATTTTCAGCCCCATCGTTACTACGACTCTGACCGAACAGACTTGTAAATGAGCATTTTGAGACCATTTTTCCTCGGTACCCCCTTGAGGGGTGAACTGTTCTCGTACAGCCTCCTAGCCACTCAACAAGACAAACATAATGAAAAAAAACCAAACAATCAAACCCAAACAATGGATAAAGGAATCATCTTTTGGTACTTGGTTTCTTGATACTGAAATATGGTTAAATTATGTTTTAAAAATAGGGATTGATGACCTTGAATCATTGTTGTCACCTTATCGACAGAATTATCCGATCATTGCCGATATTGGATGTGGCAGTGGAAAATCTATCAAACTAATGGATGAACGATTTCATCCTGAACAGATTATTGGCATTGATATTGACCCAAATACTTTAAATCAGGCTCAGTCTGTAGCCGATTCATGTCATTGCTCGGTTAATCTTTTAAACAATTCTGCAGCCAAAATCGAGCTAGAAAGTAATTCGGTAGACATGATATTGTGCCACCAAACCATGCACCATATTTCTGACCCTGACACAGCCATCAAAGAGCTTTTTAGAATCTTGAAGCCCAGTGGCATTCTTTTATTGTCTGAATCCTGTCGTCAATTTATACACTCTTTTTTAGTCAAGGTGTTTTTCAGACACCCAATGAATGTCCAAAAAACAGCGGATGAATACATTGAATTTATTATGCAAGCAGGCTTTGAGATCCTTCCAAATGCAATTTCAAAACCTAATTTATGGTGGAGCCGATGGGACCTTGGCACATTAGAGTTTTTTGGTAGGCCATTACCCAAAAAACCAGAACCAACAATAATCAATTTAGTGGCAAAAAAAGTCGCAATGAATACTCAGTGACGAGCACGAAATAACTTTCATTCTCATGGCGTATTTAAGTAGGTGACCATAATTATCTTAACAAAATTTTCGCTCAAGATTTTTTGACCTTTGGTGTTACTGCTCTGATTGCATAGAGGTCTATTCGGTC
>Ga0233448_1003120_pt1 | contig 10677 bp, 9 predicted proteins | sample SI_124_October20_2_FD_183015 | JGI IMG/M metagenome (GOLD analysis project Ga0233448, IMG submission 183015) | Seawater microbial communities from Saanich Inlet, British Columbia, Canada - SI_124_October2016_150_MG | ecosystem: Environmental > Aquatic > Marine > Inlet | place: Canada: British... | reverse complement strand
TTGAACAGCTTCAATTGAATCTGGTGTTATAATAGTAACTAAATTAGTTTCTAGAAAATCTCTTAGCTCCTCATTTTCACTAAATAAAGGATCTATATATACAGGAGTTTTATTTACTTTTGCCTTGTGTACATATTCCGTATTTATATTTTCAGGATTATTCCAAAAAATATTATTTAGATAGCTATCTTTAACAGCACAATTCATATACTAAATATTATAATTATATGTTATGTATTATAAATAATCTAATATAAAAGTCAAGAATTATTCTATTTTTAGAATAGTTATAATTGACTTAGAATTTAAATGCATATCCTTATTTATAATTATAAGTTAAAAAAATATTTATGAAAAAAGAGATTTACTTTATTAGACATTGAGAAACAGATAGGAATTTGAATGATATAATGAACCCTTGAGATATAGACAGTGAATTAAATAATACCTGAATAGAACAAGCAAACAATGTTTGAAAAAGCTTAAAACAGGATTGAGTTTATTTTGATATTATTGTATCATCTTCACTTCAAAGAGCATCAAAGACAGCAGAAATAATAGCTGGAGCAATCTGATATAAATGAGAAATTATAAAAATGGATGTTTTTAAAGAAAGATACGTCGGAATATTTAAGGATTATTATAAGAAACAGTTTTTAGAAGAGTTTTGAGTTAAAAATATATCAAGTTTACTTGAAAAATTTCCAAACAAAGTTTTTGAATGAGTTGAAAAAACAGAAGATTTTCAAAATAGAATAAATAAAGCAATGAAATATATTACTAACAACATTGAATATAGTGGTAAAAGAATTTTGATAGTAGCTCATTGAGGGGTGGGAAGATTGGTAACTTGAATTGACCAGATAGATAATTGTAAATTAGTAAAAATTAATAATTAAAGTTTTTGATTATACTTTATTTTTATTATCTTGTGACAAATAGATTTTTGTATGTATAATTGAATTTCTAATTAAAAAATATTTTTTCACTTTTCAAATTAATGTTATTCAAAGATTTAGACATAATAAAACCAATTTTAAATGCTCTTGATAAGCAAGGATATAAAAAACCTACACCTATTCAAGAAAAAGCAATTCCTCATATACTTGATGGAAGAGATGTATTGGGAGCTGCACAAACCTGAACAGGGAAAACTGCAGCTTTTGCTATTCCAACTTTACAAATTTTATCAAGAGAAAAAGAATTATCAAATTTCGCGAGAACTATTAAATGTCTTATACTAACTCCTACTCGTGAGTTAGCTATTCAAATAGAGGATAATATTAAACAATATTGAGCTGAATTATGACTTCGTCATTTAGTTATTTTTGGTTGAGTAAATCAACATTCACAAGTTAAAAAACTAAAATCATGAGTAGATATATTAGTAGCAACACCATGAAGACTTTTAGATTTAATGAATCAATGATTTGTTGATTTAAGAAAAGTAGAAATATTTACATTGGATGAAGCAGATAGAATGTTGGATATGTGATTTATTAATGATGTTAAAAAAGTACTTACAAAACTACCAAGTAAAAGACAAACTCTATTTTTCTCTGCAACTATGCCAAAGATAATATCAGGATTAGCTGATAAAATCTTAAATAATCCTATTAAAATAGAAATAACTCCAGTTTCTTCTACAGCTGACACTGTTAAACAATCTATATTTTTTGTAAGTAGCTGAAATAAAAAGCATCTTTTAGCTGAAATATTAGTTGATGAAAAGATTAAAGCTATGTTAGTTTTTACACGTACAAAACGTTGAGCTGATAATGTAGTAAAAGATTTAGCAAAAGTATGAGTAGTTGCAGAAGCTATACATGGAAACAAATCACAAAATGCTCGTCAAAGAGCATTAAATAATTTCAAATCATGAGAAACAAGAGTTCTAATAGCGACTGATATTGCAGCTAGAGGTATAGATATAGATGATTTAATGTACATGGTTAACTATGATATATCAAATGAGCCAGAAACATATGTTCATCGTATATGACGTACTTGAAGAGCATGAAAAAATTGAATTGCTTATTCATTCTGTAACCAAGAAGAAGTAGAGTATCTACTAGATGTTCAAAAAATGCTATGAAGAAAAATAGATGTAATAACAGATCACCCATTTGCAATTGAAGTAGATGAAAGTATAAAAGCACCAAAGAAACAACAAAGAGCTTGAAGATGAAGATGATCACATAATTGAAGACAGTGAAATAGACCAAAATGATGAGGAAATTTTGAGGCTAATAGAAAAAGAAAAGTTAGAAGACAAAAAAATAAAAGAGGGTAAAAAACACCATTAATATTGATAAATAAAGTATTATTTTTCATGAATAAAAAGCTTTCTTTGTTATAAAGACTTTTCAATTGACAAAGATATTATTTTATATATAATCTAGTTCTCAAAAATACAAACAAAAGGTGAAAAAATGTTACAAGACAATGGAATAGAATATCCTAAAATCATGTCTAAGAAGGATTTGATAGATGCTAGTCTATATTGGCTATATAGTAAAAATAGTAAATGGGGTTTGTCCATATGTGCTGGTAATTCTGGTGAATTCGTGGTTTACAAAAAAACTCATACTTTTTCTGAAATAGCCATGAAATACCATATATTTGGTCCAATTGCTCATTTTGATCAATATACAAAGCATGAGAGGATCAACACACTAAGGGAAGGAGAATTTTATATAATAAAAAGGGAAAATCAGATAATTACGGCAGTTATTATTAATGGATTTTTTTTCGTTGATAGTGATTCTCATATTAATTTTTTAGAAAATGGACTTAGTGATTTAGAAGTTTTTGGTCCGGTGCCTAAACCTTCTACTATGACTTTATTTAAGCATAATTGTATGTAATTTTATAACTATGTATTATGTAAATAGTTCAAAAGCCCCGATTAGGGGCTTTTAGTTTGTCTAAAGTATATCTTCATAAAATAAAAATATAGTAAATTATATAAATATTATTATACTTGATGTGTAATTTATTTTTTTAATTATTATATTATGTGTTTTATTGATAAATCTATGAAAGTAGCACAAAATTTTAATGTATGGGAAATATCTTTTTTTAAGCTTTATTTAGTTGTGGTTACATTTATACTATCTATTTTGTTTCCGATATTATTAACAGCTAATTTATGGGTATATGTTATTGCTACAGTTATACTTACGATAATTACATTTAAAATCATGATAAAACAGCAGGGCAATTTTTACAAAACTGCTTTTACTAAATGATTTTGAGTTCATATTTTTAAAAAAATGTGAATGTTTGATATAAGTATTTTTAAATTAACTATGGTTTCTTTTGGATTTCTATTAGCCAAATTATTTCCAGTACTACTTACTGCTCATATAGCATGGTATATAGCTGTTGCATGTACATTTATTTGATATTATTTTCATTGAGTTTTCCATACAAAATAAAAAACACTTAGAAATAAGTGTTTTTTTATTTTGTGGTCTTTTGGTACTCCTGAAGGGTTAGATGTTTGAACTTTTAGGGGATATTTGAGAGAAAGTAATATATTTAAATTAAGAGAATTTTATAAATGATTACTTTAAAAAATAAAAAAAAAATCTGTCAATTTAAAATTAAGTAAAATAATAGGTATTATTATTATTATTATTATTATTATGGTAACTAGTTTAATAATTAATGTTATATTATGAATAAACATAAAAAAGCTTTTACGTTGGTTGAGTTAATAGTAGTAATTACTATATTAGCAATACTTTGAACTATAGCTTTCATATCACTACAATGATATAGTAAGGACTCAAGAGATAGTGTTAGAATATCTGATTTGTCTAGTATGAAAATATCATTAGAATTATTTCATCTAGATGCGGGAAAGAATCCACCACCAACTGATGGAACAAATATCACATATAGTGGATGAACCGTATGGACACAATGAGTATTTTGAAACTCAGTATTTATTAATGTAGATAAACTAGATAAAATTCCAAAAGACCCATTAACAGAACAATTTTATACATATTCAGTAACAACTAATCAATATGAATTAGCTGGTATGTTAGAATGAGACCCTTTGTCTTTTAATTTAAATATATTAGATGGAGCTTATGCATGAGATGTAGAAGCAACCGCAATTGTTACATGAAATTATAATTGAATAATGGCTAAATCATTAACATGAACAACAAATTGTAATGCCTTAGCTGTACCTACAATAATAGCAAATGATATAGAGACAAGTACAGATTTAGTTGAAATAGCATCAAATGAAAGATTTGTATATAACTGATATAAAAATCTACCAGCATCATTTAAAAGTACAAAATTTAAATATAATTGATGATTTGCATTTGGTTCTTGAACATCATTATTGGCATATTCAGACACATGAGCATGTGTACCATTAACAGATACTTCTGATTCATCTGCAAGGCAAGCAATGATATTGTGATTACAAACAATATATACTGGTACAGTAATAGCTTGAGAAGATAAAATAAGTAAAATAATAAACTTATCAGCAGATGAAGTAGAAAGTTATGCAGCTAGTTATGTAAATAATAATTTAGGTGGTAGAGTTGCTATAGTTGCTTCAAATACTTGACCAACTTTATATTGAGATTGGAGAGATGTAGATTCAAATTGTGGTATCTGAGATATTACTATTTGAACACAAACTTGGGCTTGATGTAATTCTACTATATGAAACTGAGTAGATTTTAATATTTCTGACATATGAAATTGTTATGATTATAATGGAGGTTTTTCATGAGGTGACTGTACAAATATGTCAGAAATGACTTATACTGCTGTTGCTAATTCATGGTTTGGTTGAACAAATATAGATTGAGATATAGAATTTTCATCTATATGGTGAAAATTTTATACTTGGGCAAATTCTCCAAGTTGATGTATAGATTGATATCACTTACCTACTGATTCAGAATGGATTATACTAGAAAACTACTTATTTTGATCAACTTGTGCATGACCAACCGTTGATAGGGACTCAAATTGAACAGCAGATGGATATTGATTATGATGTTTAGGATTATGATGGAAGCTTCATTCAACTAATACCGCAACAAGTATTGCTGAAAAATTATTTGTACCATTAACATGAAAATTAGGGACAAATTGAACAACACAATTTCATCGTGGATATAGCACTTTTTTCTGGACTCCTGAACAATTTGATGCTACAAATGGTCGTGGTAGATTTTTATCTCAAAATGATTCTTTAGTTAAAAGTTGGTACCGGGATAAAAACTATGGATATGCAGTTCGTTGTATAAAAGATTAATATTAACATTGAATTTAAGGAGAAAAAATAAATTCAAACAAACAAAAAACCCTAATTAAAGGGTTTTTTGTTTGTTTTTTGATTTGGTACTCCTGAAGGGTTCGATGTTTGAAGTTTTAAGGAGTTGTTGAGGCAAATTGATTTATGAGAATTGAAATCCTTATATAAATTTTTGATAATAAGCTCACTCAATACATAAATTGACAATTATTAATTATAATATATAATATTGTTACTTCAATTTTTTTTAGAGGATATTGTTATGGCAGGTTTTATTGATTATATTTTATTCATAAGCGGAGTAGCTTATAAAATTCTTGATATTTTTCCAGATATCATTAAATGGATTCTCATTATTATGATGTTTATTCCTTTTTATTTTTGGATAGGATATTTGATATTTGATGGAATAGATGCTCTAGGAGATGATACATTATTTGCAATTTTTTGGACATATATGGTCATAGGAACTTGGGTCGAATATTTTGAATCTGAAGTTGAGGTTAGTATATCTGAATGGATTGTTAATGTTCCAGATGGAGTATATAATTATATAGTTAATAATCCAGTAATTCCTGGAATCATATTACTTATAATTTTTATGATTGTTGCACCTTATTTAGGCTTTAGGGGTAATACTTCTTCTGGTGGCGGTTCTATTGAATTTTTTGAAAAGTCTGATAGTGAGTATAAAGAACCAGATAATTATGCAAGGGGATTTTCTCCGTCAGAAGAAAGAGCTCTTGATGTTGCAGAACATATTAAGAAAGTAAGGAGAAATCTTTAGGCAATTGTGTATGAATTTTATACATTAATTTACCCAAAGAGAATTGAACTTAAAAGCCCTTATTAAAGGGCTTTTTGTTTGTAAAAAATCGTGGTACTCCCACGGAGAATTGAACTCCGGTCCCAGCCTTGAGAAGGCCGTGTCCTAACCACTAGACGATGGGAGCATGAAAAATAAAAAAGAAACATTGTTTCTTTTTTATTTTTTTGTAATTATCCTAATTTAGCAGCAATTTCTTCTTTTGTCATTCCATCAACATCAGTGGTAACACCAGTTGCTCTAGCTGTACCTTGAGTAATTTTCATAGCTCAAGCTAAGTCTACTGCATTTAAATCTGGCATTTTTGATTCAGCAACTTCTTTTACTTGATCAAAAGTCATGTTACCAACTTTTTCTTTTTGAGGTACTCATGAACCTTTTTTAAGATTAAGTTTATTTTTAATAAGTGTACTCATAGGTGGTTCTTTAACTATGAAGTCAAAAGTTCTATCTTCATAAACTGTAATTACAGTTGGAAGTTTAACACCCATTTTATCTTTTGTTCTATCGTTGAATTGTGAAGTAAATTCTTGAATAGGTACTCAATATTGCCCTAGTGCAGGACCTACTGGAGGAGCTGGATTAGCTTGTCCTCAATTGATTTGTAATTTTATATATCCTTTAACTTCTTTTGCCATGATATTTCTTTATTAATTATAATATTTATTTCTTTAATATTTCTCCCTTTTTCAAAGGGAGTACTCCGAAGTGAAACGGAGGAGGGAGGGATTTATTTTCCCAGTTATATATTTATTTCTTTACTTTGTTTTCGGGACAAACAGAATTAAATAACAACTACCTCAAATATGAGGTTTTTAGAAGCTTTAGCATTTTATTAATAAAACAATAAAAATCAAACTTTTTTTGTAGTTTATGAGAAAAAAATGAAAATTGTCAAAAAAATAAAAAGATGAAATTTAATTTCATCTTTTTATTTTTTAAATTATCTATTAGAACTAAGTTCTCTTTTTGCTAATACATATCTGATTATTTCATCTTTTCTTTTAAGTTTTGATAGTTTTAATGTAAACATTTCACTATCTTCTTTTAATTTTTCTTTATATGTTTCTTTTAAATCATCATCTAGATTTGAATCAGTATACATTCAGTAAGTAGTAGTCATTTTATCCATATATTTTATCATACTTTTTCTTATAGAATCAAGCTTGATATCACTATATATATTTTTTGTAAAACTAGTTACTTTTTGATTATATGAATCATCTCATTTAATATTTAAAACTTTTAATCATAATACCTTTTTTTCTTCTTTTTTATTACTATTAAATGTTTTAATAGATTTTATGTAATCAGATCACTTAATCATTATTTTTCATTCTTCATTTCTTTTTACATTACTTTTCTCAGTTTTTTTAATACTAGTTGTAGAAGATGAATTATTATCATCATCATTATCACTAGAATCATCATTAGTTGTACTAGAAGAACTAGAACTAGAAGAACTAGAAGATGAACTATAACCTCATCAACCACCACCTCATCCAGATGTAGATGTTTTTATTTCACTAAATGTAAGATTGTACTCACAAATATTTCATGCTTGGAATACTGAACTACTTTCACAAGTACTAGTTGTTCCTTTTACAATTTTTGTAAGCTCATAATTATCAACTTTGAATGTTAATGCTCAGTTATAAGGTGATAAATTTATTTTATTATTTACTTCAAATGTTTTATTTGTTCAGTATTTATAATCTGAAATATCTACCTGTTTTAATAGACTTCAATTTGAATCCAATATTTTAAGTATTTTAGCATTTATATTATTTCATGTAATATTTCCATAAATAACCATAGGTTCTTCAGGAAATCCAGATGTAGCAGATGCATTAGTTATTGTTAATAATCAAATTAATAATAATGCAAGAATATTTCTTTTTGTGTTCATTTTATTATTATTATTAATTATTATTCATAAGTTTTAGTACCAAGATCTAACACGGCATTTAAGTTTGAGCTTAATCAAGCACTTTCTCCAGCATCATATGTTATTCAATCAACTGGTAAATTAAGTGTATAGGTAACTGCAGTAGTATTTATAGGTACTAAATTAAATATTTGAGATCCAGATACAGCTATATTCATAGAACCTTCAGTTAATGGAGTTATTTCTCAGTCTTCAAAAATATTAAAGTTAGCAACATTTGTTCATGTAATTAAATCTATAACTCATAATCATTGTATAGTTACAACTGGAGAAGCTGCACTACCAGTAGCAGTGTTAAGACCACTATCTACAATTAGATTAACTTTTGCAATACCAGTACTTAATGATTGAGTAACTGAGGCTACTATAACTGTAGGAACAACATCAAATGTATTAGAACCTGTAGTATTTAAATCAGCTACTGCAACTGGAGAAGAAGATTCTACACCATTTACATTATTAAATACTACTTTTGTAACAGAAACATTTGAAACACTTACTCATACTTTTTCATAACCTATAGTCTCAGTAACTATTGCTAATCTAAGTTCTGATGAAACAGTTGGAATATCTAAATTAGATATATTTGTAAATGCAATTACTCATGTTCCATAAGAATCAACGTCTGAGTTACTTGCAGTTGCAACAACAGTATCATCTAAATATAATTTAGCGGAACCTATTACATTTTTTAGATTATTATTATCTAGTGTAAAATATATATTTTCAACATTAACAGCTTCATTAGTAGCAATAACATCTGTTGAATAAATTATACTTTCATTTCAGGCTAAAATTTGTTTATGGTTTTGATTATCGATATTATTTGAATCAGCAGTAAGTGATAGTTGACCTGAGTCAGTTATTGTAATTACTTTGTCTGATAAATTTAAAGAATTTAATGTAACTATATCATTTTGATCATCCTGTAATGAAACATCTGAACTATTCATAGATGCTGTAATTGTTTTTCAAACACTATTTATATTATCTGCAATAGTTGTTAAAATTACAAATGTTTCACTAGTATCACTTAATATTGTTGTATTAAATCAATTAAATGTAACATTACCTGCAACTAAATTAGTAGCTGTAACTATATCTAATAGATTTTCAGGAGCTATTATTGTTCCTTTATATATTGAAACATCAAAAAGTTCATTTGATGTTGCACCAGTTCAAGATGCATCAAAGTTTACTGTCATTGAATCAGCTGTTATATCTGAAGCTGCTCCAGCTTGTATTTCAAATTGAAGAGCAAGTACATCACTTGTTCATTTAATTTCATTTGTATTTACTAATGGAACATTTGAAATTGTAGCAGAAGAGTTTGTAATAGTTTGTGTAGCCCAAGTAAATGTTAGAGGAGCTATATCAGTTACAATATTTGAAGTACTACTATATTCAATATTAAGATTGTTAAATGTATTATTATTAAGGGGATCACTATCTAAACTTAAGCTAATAGTATTATTATCAGTTAAATTATCTAGAGTATCAGCTCTAAATGTTATAATACTAGTACCTACTGGTAATTGTAGTTCTAATAGAACTTCATTGAAGAGTAAATTAGTTTCTGTAGTAAGTGCTCAAAAAGGAGATGCTAAATCATAAACACTTCAGTTCATTTCAAATTCTACATTTTCTAACATTTCTAATACTCAAGATCAAGTAGTTACAATATTTATTCATAAATCTTGTAATATTAAAGTTCCAGATGAATTATTAACTAATCTTAATTGACCTAATTCAGCATTTATACTATTATTTTTTAATGAATCAGAAGCTGAATCAATAGAAGTAGCATCTACTATTTCACATTGTCATAATAATAAGGCTACCTCAGTACATACAGGAACTATTTCTTCATTGAACTCAGCATCAGTTAATTTTTGACTACCTGATATTACTGAATTTACATTAACAAATAAACCATATGCTAATTTTTCAATTAATGAATAACTTGATATTTCAGTTTTAGTTTTTATATCGTAATTTTGATTATCTACATTATGGTTTGTATTGATTACAGTTTCTCAGCTATATACAAAACCATTTCATGTGAAATCTAATACTTGTGAATAAGGTAATTCTTCTCAAAGTGCAGAGTTAGAACTTACTACTCAATTATTATCATCTTTATAAGCTGTTCAGATTAAATTCCAACCTGCTTGAAGAGATTTTTGAAATAGGGTATTTTCAACTAGGGAAATATCCTTATAAGTAGCCGTTATTAATAAATCTCATGCAGTTATATTTCTGATTAGGTATCAGTTTAAAGGATTATAATCACTAACATTGTTAGTCATATCTCTCCAAACTCATCCTTCTAGAGTTCTAATAGAAAAACCTGAATCTTTAGAAAATGTAATATTTTCTATTTGTCTAGGGAAACTAACTACACTAGCTTCTCAGCTAAGAATAGTAACTTTTTCATAGTTTCAATTAGCTTCTATAGCTGTTATTACACTTGATCAATATGTGTAAGTAGTATATCAGATAATTAATAAACTAAGTATTCAAACTATAATTTTTTTCATAAAAATATTTATAAAATAAAAAAACTAAAAACTTGTACTGTTATATATTATCATATTAAATATC
>Ga0233448_1003109_pt1 | contig 10699 bp, 9 predicted proteins | sample SI_124_October20_2_FD_183015 | JGI IMG/M metagenome (GOLD analysis project Ga0233448, IMG submission 183015) | Seawater microbial communities from Saanich Inlet, British Columbia, Canada - SI_124_October2016_150_MG | ecosystem: Environmental > Aquatic > Marine > Inlet | place: Canada: British... | reverse complement strand
ATCTAACTACAACGTCAATACCGTAGTATTTTTTATCAATTACATCTACTATTTCTTGTAATGTTGATTGAAACTCAGTTGCTTTAAAGAAAAACATGTCTGGTATACTGAATTGAACCAAAGAACTCTTAACAACATTAAGTACTTGCGCTTTAGAACTAAACATAAACACTATTCTTAAATTGTATTAAATACATTTATCAATCCAATATTTTTTAATAGAAGTTAACTCAGACAATCTTTTAGATGTCAATATATTATTTTTTTCTTTTTTCCATGTTAGAAGCCACTCTGAACGGTTACTAGGTTTTTTCCAACTATCTCCATATCTAAAACGAAGATACTTCTTATACTGTTTAGGAATATTAAAAGATCTAGAGTATAATTGCAACGGAATAAAATCAAGAAAATATTGTTTTGGCACCACATACCATAATGTCTTTCCTAACTGTTCATACAGATAAAAAATTATTCTCCCAACTAAAAATTTAGTTGCTATTCGAATAGAAGAAAAGTTCATATTTTTACCTTGTTTACTATTAAAATTACTACTATCAATAATTTTTTTTGATAAATAAAATAGGTATCTCAATTTAGAGTTTGCAAGGGGTTTGTGATAAGACCTTCTTATGAAACTATCATTATATCTGTGATATATATAAATATCGATACTACTAATTCTATTAACTGAGCAAGGTAAAAAAATAGTTACCAAGTCTTCCAACATGGGATAACCCCCATTGTATTGAATTCTATAACCTTTTTCTTTGATACTAACTAGAGATTTCAATACATTATCTACTTCATCGCTATGAACAGCAATATCAATATCACTCGATGTTAAAATAGTCCTATCACGCACACCTTTTAAAAGAGTGCCAGCATCAAGCCAATAGAATATACCATTCCTCTCTAGCTCATCAAATATATACGAGATCGATTCTGGCAAAATTTTTTCGTCTGAAAAACTCATGATTTAATATACCTATACAGTTTTTTTAATTAATAATACTAATACCTTTTTCATATAGATATTTCTTCACTATCCATGAATTTCTATCTCTAGCACCACATATGTCAAACATGGCTTTACTATAAGGCACAATTGCAGTTGCAGCAGTATCATCATAAAAATAGGCAAAAAACCTTTTATCAAATTTATGCCATGCGTCTTTTCCAAAAAAGATAAAAAATAGTTTCAAAAAACTCCTAAATAAGTGGAGTTTTCCTGATGCAATAGCGAAATCATTTATTGCTATACCATCCCATACACCCCCCCAATTATTCTCCAACAAGGTCTCTATATATAATGATTGATTGATTTTATATTTTTTTTCCACTCCTTCCCAAAAATTCATATAAATAGGATCCCACATAGGAAGTCTCCATTCATAACCATGAAATTCATAGCTTCTCTGTGTAGTTGTAACCATCTTACTTTGCCTGCCTTTCCATTCAATATTTTCACCAATATCGGAAAAATTAGACTGAGTCAAATTATTATCATGCATCAAGTTACTAATATATTTCTCAAGCTCATTTTGTATCTTAACAACATTGTCTTCAAATTTTAAACAATACCATAAGCTATAATGCTTTCTAACTACAGACTTAATTAGTTGATCTACATTATGTTCATTATTTGATAAAATTTCAGGCTTTATATGGCTGCCAGTAATAAAGTCACCTGAATTTCCATTAACAAAAATAGCATCTTTAGAAATTTGACCAGAATCCTTCAGAAACTTTACTGCCGAATAATCTATAAGTACTGGTGCATTTGATAATGTATCTGTGAATTCCCAGAAATCATCGAACTCATCTTCTGAAAATGTTTTTTTCTGACTTGCTATGGATAGAGGAACATAGAGCCATGGATACCCTAAATGCGTGGCAACCTGTTCTGCTGTTTTAACTTCAAAATTATTTTCTAATCCATAAGAAAAACAAAATACATTTTTTACACCTAACTCTTTTAATCCACTTGCAATAAATCGTGAGTCATTTCCAGCACTAAGAGGTATCACAAATTGCCTGCCATCGGCATTTTCCACCATATCTTCTAACACTTTCCTAGATACATCTGTTAACTCTTTCTTTAGTTGCACTTTACTTTTCTTATTCATCCTCCAAGGAGAATACCGATAATACTCTCTTACCTCTAACTTGTCGTTTCTTACTATCAATAACTCCCCAGCACACAATTGTGATATTTGTGGATGTAAAGTTTTCTTTCCTATGGTATAACCAGACATTGAAATTTCCAATGCTGCTTGCTTATTATATTTCTTTTCATTTGTACTAATAATTTTACTAATATTAGGCGCATGATTACTGACAATAATTTCTATACTACTCAAAGTATAGAAAAGAGGTATTGTTCTTACATGGTCTACGCTACATAATATTTTTTTCTTATTAGAAATAATAAATGAAAAGTGCCCCTGTGTGCTCCTTACCCAATCATCAAAATCATTATTTGTAGACAAATCACTATGTAATAATTCAGCACCTCTATTTAAAAATGACATTTTTTCGTCATTCAAGATGTATCCATTAAACCATATATCAAATTCTCCTATTTGATGCTTTTTCCAACCAAAGCGCTCGCTAACAATAATATTTATATTTTTCAACTCATTTAATCCGATTTTTTTACTATTAATTGTTATATTTGTGCATTCTGTATCTTCCAAGCCTTGGCATACCATCCTTGCTGTTTAAGTAATTCAGCATGTTTGCCTATAGCCTCAACCACACCTTGATTCAATATAACAATCTGATTTGCATCTACAATACTTGCTAGGCGATGAGCCACGATAATAATTGTGGTATTTGTATCTTTACGTATTTTGGATAGAACCTGTTTAAACCTCTCTTCTGATTCTGCATCTAAATTACTAGTTGGTTCATCTAGAATCAGTATTTTTGCTTTTCCCACTAGAGCCCTAGCAAGATCTAGACGTTGACGTTGCCCACCCGATAATTTAACTGCATCTTCACCAAGATTTGTTTTAAGCCCTTTTGGGAGTTGATTAATAAACTCTTTTGAGCCTGATAAATATACTGCTTCTTGTACCTCTTCATCGGTTGCATCACTCTTCCCATAGAGGATATGATTTCTAACTGTACCATCAAAGATCTGTGGAGATTGTGGGACATAAGATATTAATTGACGTAGACTTTTTAATCTATATTTCTCAATACTCTCACCATCAATTTTAATAACTCCACCTATCGGTAGTCTTAGGCGTGGTAGCAGGTCAATCAGTGTTGATTTACCACTTCCCGAAGCTCCAACAATTGCTGTCATCGTGCCTACTTCAAATTCAATTGTAATATCTTTCAGCGCATCACCCTTACCAGTTGGATAACGATAACTAACATTATCAATTAGAATTGATTGTTTTAACTGACTCAAAAATTCTGTTCCTGTATCCTTCTCAACAGATTCCATCATAGCCTGATAGCGATCCTCAACTGCCTCCATAGATCCCAGGAGTCCTTGTAAAGACTGCCACTGAGTTATGACACCTTTAATAATAGGCATCAAACGTAGTGCAACAACTAAATATAGTCCAAGCATTTCTATCTGCATATGCAATACAGTATAAGCAAAATATAAAAATACAAGACTCATTCCAATAACAACTGGGTCCATTGAAACTTCAGTTTTAGCTCGTAAAATAGAGATAAATACTGAATGCTTGCGTTGTGTTTGAGTTAATGTATAAAACTCTTTTTGTTCAGCTGCTTCTGTACCTGCTAGACGTACCAAACGAGGAGATCGCAACCTTTCAACTAAAAATTTTGATAGTGCTGTATTTGCTTTAACAATATTACGTCCAGATGCTGCAGTTTTTTTAACCCATATATTGGGAGCTCTACTTGCAATCAATAGTACAATCAATGAAACTATAGTCATCTCCCATGAAAGCAATAACAATACTAACGTATAACTAAATAGCATAATCGAGTAAACAATCAATTCCATTGGAGCCAATATACCCATCACTGCATTATTAACTTCTGTTGTAATAATATTTACAAGATTGCCTACTGGCATCTCATCATGATAAGCTGTATCAGCCTTAATATACCCACTAAACATACGGTTCCGTTGTATCTGAGTGATATACTGTGTCACTGTTGCTTGATAAACTAATCTGACATATGTAAATAACTGCCTAAACATAAAGAAAGAAAATGATACCAATAGCAAAACTACTAGTGATGTTTCAATATTAAAATAAGCAAACCAATCTATTAAGTATTGCCAAAAAATTGATGAACCAACCAATGCATTCAAATCTCCTTCAAGACGAATGAACTGGAATATTGGTAGAAAAATTCCTATTCCAATAACTTCTGTAACTGTTGCTATCAAAGATATTACAATAAGAATAACTATTTGATGATAAGATAGTCCTAATTTTTTTGCTTGAGATAACCAAACAATACCTTGCAATTTTGTCAAAAATCTCTTCATATGGATTTATTTTATGGGTTTAATAAATTATGTTTTTTCAAAATCTCAGCTTCTTCTATAACTAATCTAAGGTTTTTTTTAATTTTACGAGAGATGTCGAAAATACTATGTTTTCCATCAGCGTATGCAATAAAGTCCGAACGCGTATTAATATCCCCATAAAAGCCTTTTTGACTTACACTAGGCCTAAGACCTCGTTTCCCAAGCTGCGGTTCACATTTAACATTTATTTTTGGAAATAAATTAGCTTCAAAAGCATCGATAATTGTTTTCATCACATTAAGTGAACCATTAAGTCCGTCTGCTGTAACAATATCAAAGTTATCTGCACTTGTGTGGTACTCTGGATATTCTCCATATTTAGTCCGGCAGAATCCACATAATGGCAAATCCACCCCTGGAGCACAGTATTGTCTTTCATCGGAGCCACGTTCAAGAAATGAGTACGTTACTACATTTTTTAGTCCAATTAGTGCTGCCTGTAATGCTTTATCAGCCAAAGTATCGCCCATTCTTGATTCTATATGACTATAAGATCTCTCGTCTCCAACACAGGAAAGGTTAAATCCACAAATAACCTTATCTTGAAGTTTATCAAGGTTTTGACTCAAATAAGCTATTGACCCTATAGTTTCTGGAACAAAAACGAACCTATATGTATATTTGGGTTTTTTATACTTATGTTTTATGTATTGTATTAAAGCACTAGCAAGCACTGGTCCTGATAGCTCATTATTAGCCATGGATGGATGACATATATATGTTGAGAAAAAAATTTCATCATTACTGTCTCCTTCTATTACTAAATCAGCAAGCTCCATAGTTCCTGGGCCTTTTGTAGAATCTATTACTACATGATATTTCCCTGTCGGAAGTTTTCTCTTATCCTTCTCAGACATACAAAAACCCCAATTATCAGCATAGTATGATGTTACATAAGGAATGACGTCTGTCTGATTTGGCTGTGTGTATATATGCGGTAATAACTCACTAAGAGAAAGATGAATATCACAAGGAACTGAGTAACCCATAATATGAAGATTATGAGATGAGAATTTTGCAAATTTTTCACCTGATTCATGCTCAATAAAGGCATCATAAATATTCCATTCATCAGGAATAGTCCAATCAAACACTCTCTCACCCGACTTAAACAAATGCAGATTCAAGTCATTATTAATAGATTTTAAATATTTAAGTGTAGCATGGGTTCCATGACCAGTTAGAGATCTTGGATAATCCCAAAGATCTTTTGCCCAACGAATCATTCGTTCACCATCAGTCAGTAATTCACTCATATCTTAGTGTGATATAAAAAGCACAAGTACGCTTGTTTTTAACATGAAATCTCGTATATTTGGTTAATATTGTTTGATTACAAACTTAAATGATTTTACTTAAATTGTGCACTTACCTAGATATAAAAAATATACATCGATATTTAAGAATTTCATAGCTAAAGCTACCCTTTAAGTCAGGCCTGCTATTGCGACTGATATTTTATATCGTGCATTGGAACCGAAACTTGTGGATTGGTTAGTGCCGCTGGATTTCGACTCAACATCTTATTAATAATTGAGTCTACAGTTCTTATTCTTATCGATTGAGAATGTCCTACAATATTCACCTTATTCAATTTACAAAGTACCTTTTCGGCATATACTAAATTAGGTTTCATTTCAAGATCTAGGCGTCTTAAATTTACCAACCAAGGGCCATTAATTTTTTTTTCATCAACTATTACTGGAAAATTGAAGCATTGATTAAACCTATGCGTGACACCATGCATTTGCTCTAAATGGTGTAAATATGTCATCGATTTTCCTATTGATGTACCTAGTCCCACAAAGATAGCATTGTATTTGGAAAATTTGGAAAATGGACTCCCAGTCCCAAAACCTGAATGCCCGCAATCAGATAATATTGATTTAGCATATTTCCCATATCCAGTAAGTGAAAATACTGGATGAATAGATCGAATTGATTTGTTTGACCTGAGAATATAATTGGTAAATGGACCTGATTGAGATGGGCTCTCTAAATTATTAAATGTCTTTCCAGATGTATAATCATAAAAGAAAGAGTGGACTATCAAAGTTCCATTTTTTCCTATTACTTTCCATAATCCATCCTCGACATATTTAAACCACTGCTCTTGTCTTTGTTTTATAGCCTTAGGTGTAAACTCAACATCAATTTTAGGTAATGGTATTTTTGACATGTCAACCGTGAGATATACCACATCCCCATTTTGAACATCAAGTCTTTTCAATAAGCTATTAATAATATTTTTGGTCATGCCTATACAATAGTTATCTTCAGCAAACCATCAAACTGCTTCATATATTTTGAAAGACTATCTGAATTTATAGTTACATTATTTTCTGAAAAATCAAAGAATTTATTTGCAATATTTTTTTTAAAAACATCGTTTTTACCAGTATATGTATATTCAAAATTACTAACATTGTAATGATTTAAAATCCATTCTAGAAAAAAATATTCTATTTCTCGCTGAAAAACTCTACAAGACATTACAAAAGATTTTACATTTCCTATCTTATCTATCAAAAAAGATAATACCTCACCATGAGACCCTGTTTTATCATCTAAAATTACGCTAAAAATATGGCCGCCATTATTCACAATATCTTTGACTTGATCATTGGAAATTTTATTACCATTCATATTAAATTGATTAGTTTTATTAATCAACTGAAGCGCTCGCGTCCAATCACTATAGGATTTATTGTAGATAGACATTGTCATATCAAGATCTTTAAGAAAATCGAAAATATTAGTAATCGAAGACTCTTCTACAGGAGCTAAGCCTTTTAACCGTCTTTTATATAACTCTGTTCTTTCATTATCTTCACTTGTGATATTTTTAAATTTAAATAGACTAAAAATTTCTCTCATAAATTTTGGAAGGTCGTCTATTTCATTTGGAAATAAAATACACTTTACATCTGGAATAGCTCTTGAAACTTCTGTAATTTCTAGTAAATTATCATCAATAAATACAAACGAATCCAATCTAAGATTTAATTCATCTGATAATAGTTTTATTTGTGCGGACTTAGGATTGTAGCTTGCTAATATACTGACGAAATCATCATCATTCAAAATCATTCTATTATCCGAAAAAGGTTGTGTTGCAACTTCTAAATTATTCTTTGTCACTCCACAAAGTAAAATTCCTCTGTCCTTTAGATTCTTAAGGAAAGTTTGAAAAATATAATGTGGAAATCCTTTAGAGTCGTTAGAATATTGAATTGATCCAACTCCATCATCTCCAATAATTCCACTCCATAAAACACCATCAAAATCTGTAATTATTACTTTTTTTATCTTTTCACGAGCTGAAGACAAAAAACTATTAGTCAATATCTCTGAAATAATGGAATAACTTCTAACATGGATTGGACAACCTGTATTTAGGTAATTCTTCAAAGAAAAGAAGCTTCTAGGCAAAATTTTCGCACCAATATTTATCATTGATAAAGTTAATTCTTCTTCTAAGGCTATATTAGATTTTTCTTTAATCAAGACGGGAGGAATTGGTGCTGGAATATAAAATATTGCTGTTTGCCCTAACTCTTCAAGTTGTTCTATTAATTGCATTTTTATATTATTGGTATTTTTATAAATTGGGACTCCTGACCTCCAATCCAGCTCTGGAATTAAATCCCAAGGTAAAATAACAATGATATTTTCTTTCTGAAGCTTGTTTGAAATAATTTTTTGAGCTAATGTACCAAACTCCACAGTATTTAAAATAACATTTAGGTTATTTTTTGAGAAAAAACCTTGTAAATATATTTCTACTGGCGTAGATAGCCCAGACATATAAAAACCTATTTCAATAGATTTATAGGAACTTGATTTATTCTTTAATTTCGCCGCTTCAAGGAAATTCAAGGCAAACTTCCTCCAGACAAATTAATTGTGGCACCCGAGAGTAGACTACTTTTATTGTCTAACGCCCAAATTATTTGCTTTGCAGCATCATTTGCATTGGGCAATATACCGCTTGGTGTTCGATCGGCGTGTTGGAGTCTTGAAAATTCAGTCAAGTTACTATTCATTCCCGCATCTATAACATCAAATACAATCCCTAAACTCTTTTTATTTACTGAACCCAGTTCTACAGCAAGAATTTTAACTAGAGTTGGGATAAGGGACTTTCCAAGTGTATATAATGGCATTTGATAACCATGCCTGCCCGGATCTGAAAAGGTTGAGCCAATCAAAACAATGGTTGAATTCTTATCACCCTTATCTTTTAGTAATCTAGCCAATGCCATCATCTGCCTTAATGGCTCTGATATAAACCTCTCTACACGCTGTTCTGGTGAATTTTCAGATGTAATAGGCTCATTATCAGGCATTGGCCAAGCACAATAAATAATGGACTCTATTTCTATACTTTCCATATGATGAGATATATCCTCTATGTTATCAACAAAAATATATCCATCTTTTTTTCTACGTGAGGTTCCTACAGCCCTATCACCAAGTTCGTTAAGCAATGCCGACCCAATCCCCCCAGTAGCACCAATAATTACAATTTTTTTATCAACCTCTTTTGTTGTATTTGAAAGTTGTTTTTTGTTGTTTTTAATCAACTCTCGATGTAGCCCATAGCTGTATGATGCCTGAACGTGTAAAACTCCAGAATCTGCATTAATTATCTCAACTTCGACCCAACCTTTTGATTTCTCTTTCGCTTTAACAACTAATGTAGCAGGAACTGTTATAGGCGAAAGGAAGCGTAAATTCATTCTGTGAAGTAAACAATATTTGCCAGGTAAATACATCCCTGCCACTCGAGAAATAAGTGCAGAAGAAAATGCACCATGAAGTATATTTCCTCCATAAGTTGTATTGGAAGCATAATTTTTATCTGTATGTAGCGGATTCCAATCGCCAGACAACTGTGCAAAGCTATTTAATTCTTGCTCCGTAACTTTAACAGAAAATAGTGTTTCCAATTACAACCCCTTATCTGAAAGAACTAGTACCATCATCTTAAATGATGTTATCTCAAATAACTCCTCAATATCTAGTTCTAATCCAAGCTCGCTTTCAATCGCAGCTTGGAAAGATACAGAAGCAAGAGAGTCCCACTTTGTTGTATCTATCTTCCTAATAGATTCAACTTCAACATTACTATTTAGATCTAAAACTACACTAAATATTTTCTTTAAAACTAATAAATTTTCATCTTTCATGTTATGCGTTATACAGTCTAAAATTAATAATCATTGTTATGTAATTACACATGACAGAAGCATGTCTATTGCTTCTTATATTGAATCATGCTTAGTTAACATTTTTACCTACTTTTACTTCCAAAAGAGTATCTACCAATATTCTCGAATCTAATAAAAACCTATTTGAATGCAAGCCGGTCTTTACGCCAATAAACCTAATCCCTGAATTAATAGACATATCCAAATCTGCTACACTATCACCAATTAACACGACATTTTTTTTATTTTTGACATTCAGACTATTGAGTATTAAATCAACCATATCAACGCTGGGCTTAGAATTTATAACTTGGTCAGAACCAACAATACAGTCAAAGTATTCAAACATTTTTTCATGCATCAAGACTTTATTGGTTCTGTTACTTATATCTGTAGTGGCCAATGCTATCAAACATTTTGACTCTTTTAAGCTTGATAGCAAACTGCCAACTCCTGGCATTTTATTAATAACTTTGTCAAAATTATTATCAATAGTTGAGTCTACTATTGAAAACCCTTCTTCTACATCTTGAATACTTATGTTATTATCTTCAGTTTTGAGAAATTTGTATACTATTTCAACAATATGGTTTCTAGAATTAATACCAACAGGCCCTTCATTGCTGATTTTATCTTCTCCTACTAAACCCATAATTGAAACTAATTTTAAATAAATAGAATTAATTTCATAATCAGAAAACATTTCTGAAAAATATTTAGCCCTCTCAATAATTACAAAAGACCAATACCGATGTAAATCAAAGAGTGTGCCATCTTTATCAAAAATGACTAGTTCTATATCGTTTAAAGACTCTTCAGCCACTATTAAATTTGCCATTATTTAACTATTTATATTACTTTGAACTAGCTTTCTAGCAATCAAATGTGCACTTTTTATTATTTCTTTTTCATAAAAATCATCGCTGTGAATCAAATTTTGAATTACTTTTCTTGC
>Ga0233448_1003074_pt1 | contig 10766 bp, 14 predicted proteins | sample SI_124_October20_2_FD_183015 | JGI IMG/M metagenome (GOLD analysis project Ga0233448, IMG submission 183015) | Seawater microbial communities from Saanich Inlet, British Columbia, Canada - SI_124_October2016_150_MG | ecosystem: Environmental > Aquatic > Marine > Inlet | place: Canada: British... | reverse complement strand
TTTTGGTGGTGTGTTTTGCTTTGAAGAAAATTCCTTTTCTTTTTCTTCTTTCTTTTCTTCTTTTTTTTCTTCCTTTTCCTTTTCTTCTTTTTTTTCTTCCTTTTCCTTTTCTTCTTTTTTTTCTTCTTCTTTTTTTTCTTCCCCACTAGATTTTGTTGTTTGGGGTTCTGATAAAAGTTTTTTCTCTTCCTTCCTAACAATATCGATAAATTCCCATAATATTACATTAATATCTCCAGTAAAATATTCTGTTCCTTCAACACAAGGATATTTCTTCCTAAATTTTGTTTTGATTTTTCGTTCCACTTCCTCACAATTTGAACATATCAATACACAATAAACTTCATATCCTTTCTCGTATTTACGGAGACGGGTAAGGATTTTTTGCGTCGTCATTCCAACCTTGTAAATAGGTTCATCTTTCCCAACATAACCCGAAGTTCTAATCAAATAAACAAAGGACTGTTTTGACATTGTTTGGTATTTTTATCAGATAAAAAATAAATAAAAGAAAGCCTTCATTTTTTATCATATTTACCTGAAACTTACATAAAATCATAAAGAGAAATCAAAGAGAAATCAAAGAGAAATCAAAGAGAAATCACAGAGAAATCAAAGAGAAAAAGAAAATGGAAAAAGAAATCGTTGAGATTATTACTGAAAAGATAGTCGATAATTTTTGTGTTGTTTTCAAAGCAAAAAAGTTCTTAAATTGGGCAATTGTCGATGTAAAAAAACTTAAATTTAAAATCAGAAGTATTTGCAGTGAGTTTATGGAAAAATTGGTAAAACATGATTTGAAGATTTATGACCATGAAAAACATTATAAAATTTTCTGTGAAAATTATAAGAAATCATCCGAACATTTTACGTTTATAATTGAAGAATTTGATGAAGACGCTCATTATGAAGAACAATTAGATATTTTTATGCCATCAATCAAAAAACTAATCGGGTTAATTTATACTAAAGGGATTGAAGAAATTCAAGAAGAATATAGACCTGAAATGAAAGATGAAATTGAAGATATTATTCGTGAAAACATCGATAGACTTCCATTTATTTATGCCAAACTTCTCAGAGAATGAAATTAAATAATTTCTATGTAAATATGAAAAAAATAATAATTTATTTTTTTTTTGAATTAAAGTTATTTTACCAAAAATCATAAAGAAATCTACTATAAAAATAATGGATTTAATTTTTTCTCAATCTGAAAACGGATACTGGGCAGTTGGGGAATGGATAGTTATTTTTGAAAAAATAAAAAACATTACAATTACCGATGAAAATAGAGAAGAATTAAGAGAATGTGGAGCGGTTGAAAAAAGAAGAGCACTTTACACCGCAAATACGCTAAAAGTGATAAATATTTTACATGCAAGAAATCAAATTCTTTCAAATATTTCAATAGATGAAATTTCTGACGATATTTTTACGTATAAAATAGGAAATATCATAGAAAGAACGGAAGGAGAAGGAATTCATTATCGTCTCGATTTTAGTGTCGAACAAAGAAAAGCTTTATGTGATCCTTCCATTCGTCAGTATTTCTCTGGAATATTACGATTATTTTATGATAATGGTAGAATTAAATCAGAAACGAATTATGTTGAAGGAATTATTCATGGAAATTGTATGTTCTATTTTGATAACGGAATTATGGGATTATTTTCACAATATTCTCATGGAAAACCTGAGGGTATTTGGATATCATCTTATCCAAATGGAACCATAGAAAGAAAAGACAGTTTTCTCGATGGTGAGCTTCATGGAGAACAATCACGTTTTTCAGAACTTGGAATTCCATTGAGAATTTATTATTGCAAAAATGGTAAAACAGATGGGATTAATTTATCTTTTTACGAAAACGGAAAATTAACAGAAAAATCAACATGGATTAACGGAAAAATAGATGGAATTAGAGAACAATATGATATAAATGGAAATCTTGAACTCAAGCAAATTTATGAAGATGGAAATTTAATATTACCTGATACCTTCTGTGGTTATGAACAATGGCATGAATATTAACGTTTTTATCTGTAAAATTTCTTAAAAAAATAAAATTTATTTTTTATTTATAATTTCTCTGTTTTAGCGTCTTTTTTATTGTTTTATAAAATTATTCGTCAGAAAATGTAAATCCTATTCTTTCAAGAATTTCTTGTGAATATTTTGATGATAAATAATCCTGAAACCATTCTTCATATTTATCAAAAGCTCTATATCCATAAAGATAACTATCAGTTCCTGATCCATAATGAAAACGTACAGCATTATCTGCACGAGTTATTCCCCAAAATTTCTTAGTTTTCATCAAACCGCTTTTTTCGTGTGGTATTAGAATGAATTCTGGTAGTTTTTCTTTCTTTTGTTCTTTTAGCTTAATTTTTAGTATTTCTATTTGTTGTTTTAGCTCTGTTATTTCTTCGTTGGTTTCCTTGTATCTTTCTGACATTTCACCAAGAATTTCCAACTGTGATTTTAAGTTTTTTTCGACTGTTGTTGTTCTTTTACGTAAATCGATTACAACCTCTTTTAGTTTTTCATCTGTTGTGATTGGTACACAACTAAGCGGAAAAGTAAAGGAAAGTTCAAATAAATCATTTGTTTCAACCATTGTAAAAATTTTTCCAATTTTATCGATCAGAATTGTGTCGATATTTTCATCGTCTAATTTCACAAGGAGAATTGTATAAAAATTATCCAATGATTTTACGATGTTTTTCGATTGTTCAAAAACTGTGGGCAAATCAATTGTTGTTGTATATTTATCGGATGTATCACTTTCAACAATGATAATTTCGATACTATCCGTATTTTTACGGACATGAATTGCATCTCCGTTAAATGTGAATTTTCTTTCCATTTTTTGTTCTTTTTTGTTTTTATCGAAAGATTAGAAAAAAAATAAGCTCTCAATTTTTTTGATTAATACCATAAATAACACGAAAATTATACGAGAAAATACCGCTTTTCTTGTGCACTCAATAAAATATGATTTACCAGCTTTCCTTTACCTCGTTTTAAGCACTCCCTAACCAAGAATTTAAATACTAAATTTAAGAAATTAAAGATAGTAAAACATATGGTAAGAAACAAGAAAATCGAATTTGAGTAATCTACTTCATAAAATTCGTTGTTTTCTGGTGAGATGTAAATTTCAGTATCTGAACTTTGATCACGTGCCGAAAATTCCAGAGTATCCTTTTTAACTTTTCCCTTGTTTTCTTCTCCCCGCTCCCTTTTAACAGTTGAGACTAAAACCGCAGATTTATAGCTAATAGGATTTTCAGGAAGATTTGTTCTTTTCTCAAAAATTAAATTTCGTAATTCAGCAATCTTAAACAATGTTATATCACCTGAAGAGATCGAATAACTAACCTTAAATTTTACCTGACATCCATCATAAAGATCTTCTTTTCCCAACACTGGAGAAAATTCCCAATATTCTCCTTTGATTTCGGTAATTGAAGAACATACAGAAGAAACCTCAGCAACATATTCCAACCCCTTAATTATTGTTATTTTGTCAGAAAGAACAGGAATTTGATATTTTTTAAGAAGGAGAGAAAAGGTATAATCGTTATCATATTTCAGAGAAGAAAGCTTGTTTTTTAACGGGTAAAGAATAATAATTATTCCTATTATAACTACCAGTAAAACCCAGATAATTATGAAAATCAAAAACTTAAGCTTTTTATGTCTGAGTTTCTGGATATTTATAATAGGATTGTCTTCTATTAAATTTTCTTCCATTTTCTTAGTTTCTTCCTTGTTTTTACTTGTTTTTATTTAATTTACTTATTTTTTCTTTTTTATTTCATTTTTTCCCTGATTAATTTCAAAACTTTTCAAAGATTTTACAAAAAATTAAGAAGAATTTTACTGGAAACAAAAATGAGATTAAATTCGCCGAACATCCGAGAATTCGTGTTAATTTTGTGTGAAATTCATCTAAAAGAAAAAAGAGAAAAAGATTTCAGAAAAACTACCAAAACAAGCTAAATTTTAGGTAAATTTTACGATTTCGGGTGGACGAACTTCTGTGAAATAATTAATGAGAATTGTTTTATTTTTTGATGGTGTATAATCATAAGCGTTTTTACGCTAATTTAATACAATAAAACCAAAAAGAAAGAAAATTCTTGGTAATTATTAAGGTAAGTTCTTTTGTATGTTTATGGGATATTTAGAAAAACTTTTCTGAGAAAAACTTTTCAGGGAAAATAAAAAAATAAATAAATATTCAATTTTTTTAATACTTTCAGAGGTCATAGGTATATTTTGTCTCGAATGAAGGATTTACATATTTGCGAAGAAATTGGATTTTTTTCACAGGATATTCACGAATTATATAGTCTGTAATTACTTCTTCATGAATTGCACGGAACCCATCATCATATTTTTCAGGAATTTTTAGCAATAAGGAAAATGTGCCAAAATATCTGTAGAAATCATGAAATTCCCAGTCATCCATAGCCCTCATAATAATATCATCATCGATATCAAAATCATAAAACCTGGAATGAATGAGAGAATATTGCTTAACGTTAGAAACAAGCAAAAGACCATTATAAATAATAGGCGGAAGATAAATGTAATTTCTTGCTTGAAAATATTTTTTCAAAGTCTTATGAACATCATCTTCATGAACAACGTGGCCAAAATCCATGACTTTAGGATATTCACTTTTATCAACAACAATATTACCGTAATACATGTCAATATATACCAATTTCCAGAGCGCTAAAAACTTCTGAAATTCTACTAAATCATGAACAAATCCTCGATATTTATCAACGAAATTTTTAGAAAAGTGCATCTCACGAAGATTGGTAAGTTTTTCCTTGTATGAAAGTTGAATAATGGCAAGAGGAGGATATTTCAATTTTATCAAGAGAAAATACCATAAAAAATAAAAGTTTTATTTTTTTTGTCAGAATATCACATATTAATCGAGAGATACCAAGGAAATTCTATCGATAAATTCACCAAAACGTTTAAGAGTTTTTCTTTCATCGAAATCATTGATAAAAATATGGTAATTTTTTGTTGATAAAAATTTAATTTTGTCATCATATTCATTTGCGGGTTTTACGGCTCTACCATCTTTGGGAAAAACATTGATAAAAACAAAACCTTGCTTGGCTAGCATAGCATATTCAACCTCATCACGTAAATCAGTAATAATAATGTTTTTACCATCTCCTTTTTCTTCTTCTTTTTCAATTTTCTCCAGTGTTTTCCTTACAAAAATTTCATTATCAATTTCTCTTATAGTTTTTGCCATCCTAATCCAAATTTCTCTGTGAGATTTTCCGTATTTGGATATGACAATATCACTATCGATGGGATTAAAAATAACTCCGTCAAAAATTTCACAACAAATTTCTTTGAGAGAAGAACCAAAGGAAAAACTGGAATATTCACGTTCTTCTTTAAGAAAAGAACCAAGAAAATCTTTGCCTGAACCCGCTACACCAAAAAGGGCTATTCTCATCTTTTTTCTTATTTTTTCTAATTTAAAACATTATTTTTAGGGTAAAAATCCATTATATTTAAATAATAAATCAATTTTTATTCAAAAAATACGATTATTTTTATTTTATCGGTGTAAAATATCTTAAATTTATACCCCTCCCAATAGCGCTTCATTTTAGCAGAATAAAATTTTTTGATTTCTCTGTAAGTATCTTCATAATATATCATATTCTATATAATTTTCCTTTTTTATGAGGAAATTCTCATAAAAAATTGATTTAAAATTTGATTTATTTTTCATGTCTAAAAAGACTTTAAAACATGTCAAATTTAGCATTAAAAATCATCGAAGGTATTAATACCATAACCAGTATTTTAAGAAGAGGAGATATAGATACGTTTATGGATATAGCATTTTTTACAACGATTTTTGCCTTAATTATTATTGTTATTTTAGGGGGAATAATATTTGTATTTTCTGAAACATTTGAAAGAAAACACAAAAAGACAGAAACCTTACTCTCATTTAAGGAAAAAATTATCGGTACGATAATTGGATTTTGTCTATATATTTTAGCGTTATTTTTACTGTAATTTTCTTAATTTTATTTTGAATATTTCCAATAAAAATTGATTTAAAATTATTTATTTTTTTTTATGATAAAACATATACATTTTTCCTATTTTTTGAGGTAAAAACAAGAAAAAACAAGAAAAAACAAGAAAAATGAATGATCAAGAAATTCACGAGTTTGCTCGTTCATATTCTGAAGATAGCATTAAGAAGCATAAAAATAATACAATTTCTTCATTTGTAATTACTATTTTTGCATTTCTAATGATGATAATTACTGATGAAAGGCAAAAAAATAGTGTAGAAATAAGAACTGAACTTATAATAATTTTTTTTTTTTTATCATTGATCGCATTTATCGGATTTGTTTCGTTTTGCGTAAATCTGATTTTGTTGGGATTATCATGGATATTTAGAATAAAATAAACAAATAAGAAAATAAGAAAAAAAATAAAATTTATTTTTTGTTGATTTCTTTAATATTTTTTATGGTATTTTTATGGTATTTTTATGGTATTTTTATGGTATTTTTTATGGTATTTTTTATGGTATTTTTATGGTATTTTTATGGTATTTTTTATGGTATTTTATTGGAGAAAATATTTAAAGAAAAATATTAGTCAATTTTCACTAAAATATCAAGGGCACAATCAGTAAATTCCAACGATGAAGAAGGAAATTTAAGAGTTTGAATAATAGCTGAAGTTGTCGTTTTATTGTATATCCCAACGACGATCAATACATCTTGTGAAGAAATCACAGGGGTAATTATGATAGCTGGAACTTGGTTAAAACAATAAGAAAGCTGATAAATTCCTGTTGAAATTTTGGAAATAGTTAGCTTTGAATTTCCATTTATTTTTATTCCTAAGGAAGAGGAGGATATATAGTAATGAGAAAGATTTTTCACACAAGAAATTGTATGTTGAACAACAACAGGAAGAGAAGCTATAGATGGTTTAATGTCAGGAAGTTCCTTAATATCATATAAAGCATTATGAGACATTTTTTATTTGTTTTTTTAAGTAAAATTATTAGAGAAGGGAAGAGAAAAAATAAGATTATTAAAAAAAATGAAACTGAAATTAAATTTCTAAACATAATATAATCATATTTTTTGTCGTTATTTTCTGAAGAAGAAAGAAGAAGAAAAAGAAGAAGAAAAAAGAAGAAAAAAAAAGAAGAAGAAAAAAGAAGAAGAAAAAAGAAGAAGAGGAAAGAAGAAGAAAAAAGAAGAAGAGGAAAGAAGAAGAAAAAAGAAGAAGAAAAAGAAGAAAAAGAAGAAGAATGTCATTTTTCCGCAGAATTATTGGTCGTGATCTTGATTTCGAATTTCCTTTGTCTTCTACCATTCTCGAACTTCGTGATGAGATTAAAAAAAGACTGGCTGAAGTTTATGATAAAATTAATCGTCGTAGATATTTTCCTCTTTCATTCGAAGGTATAGAAATTAAAGACATATTTAATGAGAAAAAACTTGATTATTTTTACCCAACAGAAAAGCCAATAATCGTCGAAATCCAAAAAAAAAGATATTCATATCGTTCGTTATTGGTTAAATGGTGATTGTGTAAAAACTATCAAAATTTTTGGTTGTAGTTCTCATGATAAATTCATACAACAAATTATCGAAGAAAATGATCCTGAAAATATTGGTTTATACATCTTTAATCTGGGGTTTTACAATTCAATCTTCAAGGAGGAAGAAGATATTACGATCAAAAAAAAATGAAAAAGAAGATTTTTATCTCATTGTTTATGCTGATGACAGATATCGACATATTGAAACAAATACACATGAAAAGTTCGAAGATTTCATGGTAAGATTTAATCAACTTCTAAAAGATGAGGGTTCTACAAAAAGTTATGAAAATTTCAAAGGATTTAAGGATGATATTGTCATTCCTAAAGATTATCCAGTTTTTATGTGGAGATTTAAAGGAAAACGCCCTATCGAGAAAATCATGACAATCACCTTAAATGGTGAGAAAAAGATCATTGATCCAACAAGTAGCAAAGATATTGGTTTTTATAAGCTGGAATACAATGGAGTAAGATATTATGGATTTGACGAGTTCATGTCTGTTCCAATTGAAGAAAGAATTTTCACGAAATCTGAATTCGAAGATGATGAAAAATACGAAGTTTTTATCAAAACATTAACAGGAAGAACTGAAACATATAATGTGATTGAAAAAACAACTATTAGAGAGCTAAAAGACATGATCACAGAACGTGAAGGTATTCCTCATCCACAAATTCGACTGTTATTTGCAGGTTGTCAATTAGAAGAGACAGGCAGAGATGGAGATAAAACAATTAAAGATTATCGTATCAATCCATCTTCAACAATTCATATTGTATTGAAATTGAGAGGAGGTGGCTGTGGTGTTCCTTCCTTTGATTTTATGGATGTTGGTAAGGAAAGTAAAGTTCGTCTCCAATTTTCTGAAAAAGCTCCAGTTTGGCGCTCTGTTTCACCAGGAATTAACATTGAAGGAACTTGCTGTAATTCATCTTGTGTAGCCCATCGAGAAAGTGTGTTTCACATAGTGAAATCATCATTTTTCAACATGAGAAGTGATAGGGCAATTTGTCCTATGTGTAGTTCTCTAATTAGTGTAGAAAATATTGGATTTACAGGCTGTGGATACAAATTCTTTGGATTGAGGAAGGGAGAAGAAGAGTATTTTGAATCAAAAACATCAGTTATAAAAAGAGGAGCATATGAAACCTTCATGAAAGATGATGGTACCAAAACAATTGGTTGGATTGAGCTGTTTATAATTGCATATTCTCTCCATAATTTGCCGTGGGACGCAATTCCAAATAATTAAAAGAAAAATAAAAAGAATGAATAAAAAAAACTTATTTTTTTATATTAAATTTACGTTAAATTTATGTAATAAATATAATAAAATTAAAGTATTATTTTTACAATAAAAATAACCAAAAAAAATGATAATATCTTATTTTTTCATTAAATTTATTAAATTTCAGATAAAATCAAAAGAAAAAGAAAAAAGAGAAGAAATGGGTTCTTCTTCTAGTTCTCCTGGTTTCTTGGGTTCTTCCAGTATTATTTCTGGTATTATTAGTAAGCCCGTTATTGATCTTGATTGGTGTGATATGGAGAATGTTGAAAATGCAATTTCTTTTTATGTTGAAAAATATGAGGATGCTCTTACCAAAAATAAAGAGGGTAAAATAAGAACAATTCGTCTAAAAATACAATCTCTCCAATCTATTCAACGTAAATACGAACAATATCAACAAGATAAAATAAAAGAAAACGAGTTGAAAAGACGATATTCTTCTCTTCTTTTCAAGTCGAGAATTTGCCCAGTTTGTCTTGAAAGTTGTATGTCAAAATGTAGCTGGTGTCATGGTAGTAATTCAGATATTTATTCAATTCCGTGTCCAAGATGTATTGATGGATTTCGTCCTTGTCCTCATTGTAAAGGTTCAGGCTTAAATGGGGAACATGAATTTCGAGAAACTACACGTCTCGCCTCTAAGGATAAAACAACGTTAAAATAACCTAAAAAGATATACATCTTTATTTTCTAAACACAAAAATTAAGTTTATTTTTTGATTTTTTTAGTTTTTTTTTGAAGGATTAAGCATCAATTTCAATGATTGTTTCTTTTTTTGTTTTTGATATCATTTTCATTTTGTAGGGAGGTATTAACAATAGAAAGCTGTCTGCAAATACACTTTGTGAAACATTTACCAAAATAACGGCTTTTTTGATATTGTATTTAAATTTGTATGTTTGAATAGCATCCTTTCCATTAATTTTGTATGGTGTATCATTTTGATAAATGTGAGAAGGCCAAAGGAATTGAACTAATTTTGGATTAAGCGTTTTTTTATCAGTAACCCCACTAAAGAAATAATATGAAGTATTATGAACTGTTGGGGTTTGATGCTCTAAATCATACAAAACACTATACATCCATTTATTGTTGGTAGTTCCGTATATGTTTATCGAGTTTAGTTTTTTGATTTTTTGTTTTTCTTCTAACATAAAATATTCGGGAACTTCCTTTAAAAGAGTATATAATGTCAGCACAATCGGAATTGCTTTGGATGTTATTGATTTTTCGTAAATATTCTCATGATAAGTAATTTTCTTTTGGATTTCTTTTTTAATTTTAGCTAAATCTTTAGGTATTTTTAAGGGGGACTTGGAAATTAATTTAGAATGTCTTAAAAATGTTATTAATCCTGTAGGAGTAGTAGATGTTAAATATTTCTCTTTTTGTTTAATGATTTCACAATAAATGATTAAAATTGGAAATCCATATCTTATTTTCTTTTCTACCTCATAAACACGGTAAGATGTATGAAAAGGAAGGACGAATTCTTTTTCATCAATAGAAAATTGACTTTTATCACCAAATATATAATCTTCTTTAATTCTCATAGATTTATCACCTTTTTTAAGACGAAGAACATAAAGACCTTGCATTTGTTCTCCACTATAAACACTGAAAGTAAGAGCACAAGGAAGCAAACAAGAATAACTTGTAGGTTTAAAAGGTGTCCATATAAATCCAGGCGTTAAATTACGATAAAATTCAAATGATATAACTTCACCTCGATAAAGGTAAAAATACTCATTTTCATTGGGTTTAGCATATTTAATTATTCCATTGACAAAATTAACAAAAATTTCTCTATATTTTTTTCTTGTCCTTT
>Ga0233448_1003070_pt1 | contig 10770 bp, 9 predicted proteins | sample SI_124_October20_2_FD_183015 | JGI IMG/M metagenome (GOLD analysis project Ga0233448, IMG submission 183015) | Seawater microbial communities from Saanich Inlet, British Columbia, Canada - SI_124_October2016_150_MG | ecosystem: Environmental > Aquatic > Marine > Inlet | place: Canada: British... | reverse complement strand
GCAACCATCAATCAATGTGATATTAACAGCCAATCTGCACCTTCCATCGGTCATCCAATGTCCAATGTTAAGCTGTATATTCTTGATGCAGGTTTGCGTCAACTACCTGTGGGCTCAGCAGGTGAACTGCATATTTCAGGTGTTGGACTGGCACGGGGATATTTGAATAAAGCACAATTAACAGAAGATAAATTCATTGCCAATCCATTGCCAAATTCAACTGATGAAAAACTCTATAAAACAGGGGATTTAGCCCGTTATTTGGTTGATGGAAGCATTGAGTTTTTAGGTCGATTAGATGATCAAATAAAAATCAGAGGTTTTAGAATAGAGTTGGGCGAGATAGAAAGTGTCATCAAACAACAATCAGGTATCGATGATGCTATTGTCATTGCACGTACCGATAAAAACAACAATCAGCGTTTGATTGCTTACGTCATTAATGAATCACAAGACTCAGCGCGACAGTCTTTACGTAATGACATTGCTCAATTATTACCAGATTATATGTTGCCATCAGCCATTGTTCATCAAACAACGTTCCCATTAACACCCAATGGTAAAATTGATAAAAAAGCATTGCCAGATCCCAATGAAAGTATCGACTTTTCGAAAGAATATGTCGCACCGAAAACCGATATTGAAAAACAACTGGTTAAAATTTGGTCAGACATCCTTGATGTCGAAACCATCGGTATTCACAATAACTTTTTTGAACTCGGTGGTCATTCGTTATTGGCCGTTGCGCTAATGGCAAAAATCAACGAATGTTTTGATCGTGAAATTCCTTTGGCAACACTATTTAAAAGCCCAACCATTCATCAGCTGAGTTCTGATCTTTCACAGCATGAGGCGGCAGATTGGTCTCCTTTAGTGCCAATCAATATTCATGGTCAGCATCAACCAATTTTCTGTATTCCTGGGCCTGGCGGTAATGTGTTAGGTTTACAGTCATTTTTTCAAGCATTGGGGGATGACCAATCTTGTTACGGACTTCAATCCATTGGTTTAGATGGCGTGACACCTCCATTAAAATCAATCGAAGCCATGGCAAAAGCTTTCATTGAAGTGGTCGTTCCCGTACAAGGCGACCATCCCTATTATTTGGCAGGACATTCATTTGGTGGATTAATTGCTTTCGAAATGGCAAGACAATTACAATCAATGGGCAAAAAAATTGGTTTATTGGCTTTATTTGATACTTATGCTCCGACTAAAGAATTAATGGATCGTGAGGAAGATAAACCCAAAGACAATGCCGAATGGATTGTTGCTTTAACCGACTATATTAATGAATGGAGTGATCAAGATATCGTTGCAGATTATGACGCACTGACAAAATTGGATGAAGAGCAACAATTGGACTGGATTAAAAGCCAGTTGGAACAAATCGGCCTGTTTGCCAGTCACCTACAAATTAAAGGATTATTACAAGTTTATAAAAACAGTGCGTCTATTAAATATATTCCAGAAGGCTGTATCAGTCTTGATAACGTAACTTTGTTTAAAGCCAAAGAGTTTGATGAAAACCACCCCGATGCAATCATCAAAAAAATGCGCGCGATACCGACATTGGGCTGGGGTGAGTTATTAACCGTTGAACCTCTGGTTTGTGAAGTACCAGGCGATCATAATTCAATGTTGGAATTACCGAATGTTGAGCGATTGGCTCAGGCAGTGAAGATGAAAATTAAGTGATAAGGAATGGGCACGAAATAACTTCCCGTTCTTGGTTTTAGGTTTATGTTAGATTTAAACGATCTGATTGAGAAAAATTGACGGTGTAGTCGTTCTACATCAAGATTTTGTGATTGAAGATCGTTTAAAGATAGCATGAAGATAGAGGTAAGAATCGGAAGTTATTTCGTGCCCGTTCCTTGTATACTAATTATCATGAATCATTAGTAACATTATTATAAGTATTACTAATGATTCTAGCATATGATTTAGATAGTTATTGGGAAGGTCGTCTGTTCCTTAGGGGGAGACGAAATAAATAAATTTCCAAATTGCGCAGGATTTTTGTTCGCCTTTGAGGCACAAAAATAGGCGTATAGTCGATGTCATGTCCGTATGACCGTAGCACTATTGCAGAGGTCAGGCTTGTATATTTCTACATTAGCTTGTTTTGTTGCCTTTAGCAGTTTTTTATCTAAAGAAGCTAAAGGGTATCCTTTACGTATTGATAATTCCAAATATGACGCATCATAGCTACTAATATTATATGCTCTAGATAATGTCATGGTTCGGTTAAATGCTTGATGTGCTGTCAATGTATCAACATGAATAGGTAGGTTTTCTAATTGAGAAATAAATGCCTCAATTTCACCAATACTCACTTCACTTCTTTTTTCAGCACCAATCAAAACACTAACCGCTTCAAGATGCCAAAGAGTAGGAACAAATGCATCAAAATATTTCATACTCTGAAGAACACTTTCAGAATAATTTTGATCAGATATTTTTTCACTGGCTAATAACCATCGCATAGAAACCGAATTGTCCAATACAAACCCTGTCATTTACGACCTTCTTCTTTTAGCTGATCTAGTAATGAATCAGATATGGTATATTTTTTTGATTTTAAAATATTGTCAATGGCTACTTCTGCTTTGACTTTATTATTAGATTGGCTAGGAATTATATCTGCAACAGGCTTTCCCCGATTTGTAATAGTAAAAGATTCGCCAGATTCAACCTTTCTTAAAATTTCTGGCAATTTTGTTTTTGCATCATATGAGCCAATTTCTTTTAACATCTATTAATACTCCAAATTAATCAGGTCTAAAGACTAGTCTAATAGCCTATGTTGAAAATATCAATGAAAATTAAATATATCAACAACTATTGATTAGCAAGGAACGGGCACGAAATAACTTCCCGTTCTTGGTTTCATATTTATTTTAAATTCAAATGATCTGATTGAATAAAAGCGTAGGAATAGTCACTCTATTCTGAGCTTTTGTGATTGAAGATCGTTTGAAGGTGAAGTGAAGATGGAATTAAGAACGGGAAGTTGTTTCGTGCCCGTTCCTTAATTGGGTGCTGTGACCCAAATGCAGCTCGATAAGCCTGTGCATGCATTAATTTAACACCTAAATTTGGTGATACTTGATAAACAAAACCCAATCTTGGTACAACATTAGGGTTAACTTTAGGTACTTTATTAATTTGTGCTCCAGCTACCAATACGATGTTTTTTTAATCAGACATCAGAGTTTGAATTTGATCAAAGCGTTTCATGGCAAATCATAAATAATCCTGTTTTTCCTCACACCAAATTTCATAAATATCTATTTTTTCTCAAAATTGCCATCACAATGTTAATGATCACAAAATAATGAGAAAATTTTTGTGATTTTTGGCTATATTAGAGAGCTATAAATTATAAAAAAATACTCAGGAATTGGTTTGATTTATTATTATGAAATTATTTTTGCCTCATTATTGTGGGGAACGTCTGGGGTGTTTGTTAAATATCTCAACATGCCTGCCGAAAGTCTTGCCTTTATTCGTTTGTCAATCCCTGTGGTGGTATTGAGTCTCTGGTTTGTTTATACAAAAAACAATTGTTTTCAACGGCATTCAGTGACTTTGTATGCGATCTCTTTGATTAATGCGTTGAGAATTTATTTGTATTTATTGGCATACTCATTGACAACCATTGGTAATGCCATTGTTGCATTATATACTTGGCCGATATTTATGTTCATTTTAGGTGTTATTTTCTTAAAAGAAAAAATGACCTGTGTTCGTGCTTTTCTAATCATGATGGCTTTTTCGGGGTTATTGTTGATTTATGGTCGTCAGGAATTTGATTGGAATGATAATGACGTGATCGGTATCAGTGTGATGCTGGTAGCCGCATTTTTAAGTGCGCTGATGATGATCCTTTTGAAAACAGAGCATCAGGTAAATGGTGTTGAATCCGTTTTTTTTCAAAATTTATTGGGTTCTGTTATTTTCTTTCCATTATTTCTATCGGTAGACTTGCCTTCTGTGCAGCAAGTATCCATTGCTTCTGTTTATGCTTTTTTAATTGGCGTGGTTGCATTTTCATTGTTTTTAAATGGACTAAGACAAGTGCAGGCATCAACTGCATCGGTGATTACGTATATTGAAGCGGTGAGTGGCATCACTTTTGGCGTTGTTTTTTTCAATGAGCAATTAACCTGGAATTTGGTGTTGGGGGCTGTGCTAATTTTGGGGGCTTGTGTTGGTTTGGTTTATCAGTATGAGCAACCGTCTTGATCTCTAATGATCTATTTTTATACTATTCAAGCATGAAGTTACACCCTGAAGCAATGATCTGAATGGTTAAATAAAAATTAACTGAATGTAGGGTATATTTCCCGCAAGTAAAAATGTAGTTCATCATCAGACTTTCGATATAATTGCGCCATTCTGGTGGCCGTTTGTTTGGATTCTCCTTTGATTTCCTCAATGACATTACTTTTTATAATACGCCGTCTAAATCCTGATTTATTGAGCTTGCCGCCTAGAATGGTTTCATAGCATTTTTGTAGTTCTGATAGGGTGAATTTGGGTGGGAGTACATGCAATGCAATGGTGGTGTACTGGGTTTTGTTTTTTAAGCGTTGAAATGCATCTTTGATCAATAGGGCGTGATCGAAAGCCAATTTTTCTTGAATGATTCCCCCATCATTCAATTCACACCAGCAACTGTCTTTTCCAAAAACAACATTGTCGGCATTGACCAGTGCAAAATACGTCACGGTGAGAGACCATCCTCTGGGGTCTCTTGTGTTATTACCAGTGGCTCCAAGTTGTTCAAGGTAAGGTGCATCGTAGCCAGTTTTCTCTTTTAGTTTACGTTGAGCTGTCTGTTCAATGTCTTTGTCCTGATTGATGTCAATAAAGCCGCCTGGAATGGCCCAGTTTCCCTTGAATGGGAAATCTTCTCGCTGGGTAATTAAAACATTGAGTTGGTCTTTAATGATGGTGAAAATCACCACATCAACACAACTTAATGGAATATCATGGTCATGAACATTGTAATGAGCTAAAAAGTCTTTTTCTTGTTGTTTGGTAGACATTGGATTATTTAACCTCCTGGTTCTTTAACCACATCAGTGCCAGTGCTGTAATGACGCTTAAGCGACCTTGTTGCATTAATTGGCAGGCATGATCAATAGACATGATGTGTGTTTTGATGTCTTCATTCTCGGTTTGTTCTCCATGTATTCCAGAATCCAGTAATGTGAGGCGAGAGAAAAATAATGTTGTTGTTTCGTTACTACCGCCTGGGCTTAAATAAAATTCCCCAATCATTTGTTCTGCGGTACAGATATAGCCTGTTTCTTCCAGAACTTCTCGTTCAATGGCGTGATGTTTGTCTTCGTTTTTTTCAACAATGCCTGCGGGTAATTCAAATAGCCAAGGGTTGCTATCATTTTCCAATGGGCCGATACGAAATTGCTCTGTCAACAGTACGGTATTGTGTTTTGGATCAAACATTAACATGGCAACGGTGGGTTTTCGTATCAGCACTTCGCGTTGGTGAGGTTTGCTTTGGCTGCCATCAAATTTATTGTGTTGAATGGTGTGTTGTTTTAATTGGAAAAAACCATTGTAGCAGAGTTTGGTTTCATGAGTCATGGCTTTAGGTTGTGATATTGTCATTTAAATACTCCATACAATTGTTGTTGATAGATGTGGTCTGTGATTGCTTTATTCACGAATTTTTTAAGTTGAGTATCAATTAAATGCCGTGGTTGTTGATGGTCTAACAAATACTGTCTGATGATACTGCTGCGGATAGGCATTCGCTCATTGACAACTTTTAACTGCCAGCGATCAATGATTTCAGTGCCACGATAAAACTTATTCCAGATATCATGGGTGGCATTGTCTGGACCGATAATGAATGTCAAATCAGCTTCAATATTCATGCATAAATAACGCTGTTCAAGTTCTTCCAACACATCAAAGGTATAAACCGCCGTTGAATTGTTGAAACCGATGTCTTTTTCAATGGATGAAGTCAGTATGGGTTTAAAGGCAATGTTTTTGATGGCATGAAAGTCCTGGGTCAAGAGACTGGTCATGTAAAGTCTGTTTTCAAATGATTCCATTTGTTTGCCAAAAGCGTGGCGATAACTGGGAATAAGCAATATTTCATCAAATTCTGAATAAATTTGCTCAATAATGTCCTGATGTCCTTTATGGGGTGGGTTGAAGGCAGAGCCAATAATACCAATTGATCGTTTTTTCATTTTTAAATCTCCTATTGACATAATAGTATATTCGATATACTATTAATAGTGTACTAAATGCACTATTAATTAGTCAAGGGAGATTATCATGCAAACTTTGAATCGAAACACAACGGCATCATTTGATGTGGATGCTCAATACACCTTTACCTCGGAATGCCCAGCAGAGTTACCCGTTGATGGTGGTGTCGACATTGTATCTGCTTTGAATGAACAGGCAGAAATGGCGTCTATTCGAGTGGCTTCAAAAGATGCTCACAGTCCACAAGCCATTTGGGTTGCTAATGAAGAAAATCCCATGTTTTCTCCAGTGGAAGGGGACAATGTGGATATCGCATGGAATCAACACGCTGTTCCAGGAACCAAAGGTTTTGAATTAATCGCTGGATTGCCCAAGCCTGCTGACTATGACTTCTTTGTTTGGAAAGGTGTTGAGCTGGATATGCACCCATACGGTGCTTGTTATCACGATTTGGCTGATAAAATGAGTACTGGTGTGATTGAGTTTTTGAAAATCAATAAAATAGAAACGGTGATTGTTGGTGGTCTGGCGACCGATTATTGTGTCAAGACAACGGCACTACAACTGCGCCAGGCAGGTTTTAATGTCATTGTTAATTTGTCGTCTTGTCGAGGGATTGCAGAGGAAACGATTGATTCTGCTATCAAAGCGATGAAGGCAGCAGGCATTCGTGTGGTGAATGAAATTAAATTCAGTGGAGGGCAATAAGATGTCAAATCAATCCATTATTCAATCATTATTAGACACTGATTTATACAAGTTGACCATGATGCAAGTGGTGTTTCATCACTTTTCTACTGCGCAGGTTGAATATACTTTCAAGTGTCGAACCAAAGGGGCAGATCTATTGCCATTAGAAAATGACATTTATGATGAAATTTCAGCATTGTGTCAGTTGACATTTTCTGAAGAAGAACTCGATTATCTGGGGAAAATCAGTTATCTGAAAGCTGATTTTATTGACTATTTAGCACAATTTAAACTGGATAAAAATACAGTTCAAATGGGTAAAGATAATGAGGGTCAATTGGAAATTAAGGTGATCGGAAGTTGGTTGCAAACCATTTTGTTTGAAGTGCCTGTGCTTGCTATTGTGGAAGAGCTGTATGCCAGGCAGCATGATTCAGATATTAATTTGGATTTTGGCAAACAGCGATTAATGGAAAAAATTCAACAAATTCAGTCTCACCCATTGGGTAAACAATTTAAGTTAATGGAGTTTGGGACTCGTCGGAGATTGAGTCGATCTTGGCAAGCACAGGTTTTGCAACAATTGTCTGACAATATACCGAGTAATTTACTGGGAACCAGCAATATTTTTTTTGCAAAATCAATGAATTTAATGCCATTGGGTACGATGGCACATGAATACTTACAAGCCTTTCAGGCATTGGGTACAACACTTGCCAAAAGCCAACAAGAAGCACTTATTTGCTGGATGGCAGAATATCAAGGTGACTTGTCGATTGCTTTAACTGATGTGGTGGGTATTGACGCATTCATTCGTGATTTTGATGGTGTATTGGCTCAACAGTTTGAGGGTGTAAGGCATGACAGTGGTTGTCCTTTTGAATGGGCTAGAAAAATGATGGCTCATTATGAGCAACTTGGCATTGACCCAAGTACAAAAAAACTGGTTTTTAGTGATGGATTGGACATCTCATTGGCATTAAAACTATTAACGGAATTTCATGATGCAGTGCAAGTTTCGTTTGGAATAGGGACTAATTTGACCAATGACGTGGGCATTGAACCTTTGAGTATTGTGATGAAAATGACTCAATGTAATGGTCAACCAGTGGCAAAAATAAGCGATAGCCCAGGTAAAACAATGTGTCAGGATGATGCCTATTTAGCTCAATTGAAACAAAGTTTTGCCGTGAGTGAATAAGTAGAAGGTGACCATAATTAGTTGTCGGGAGATTGATATGAAATTAATACTTGCTCAATTAAATTATATTGTGGGTGATATTGAGGGTAATGCACTAAAAATTTTGCAAGCATATGAGACGGGGCGTTCAGAAGATGGTTTGTTAATTTGTAGTGAGTTGGCTTTAACAGGTTATTATCCTCAGGATTTGGTCTATCAAACTGATTTTTTATCGAGGCAGGATAAAATGTTGGCGATGTTGGCAGAGGCAACCGAGGGTTATATGGGAGGAATGGTTGTCGGCATGATTGCCAGAAATGAGAGTGGCACGGGTAAGAGGTTGTATAATGCACTGGTTGTGTTACAGAATGGTCAGCAGACTTTTGAATACCATAAACGATTATTGCCGACTTATAATGTTTTTGATGAGGCCAGACACTTTAAGTCAGGAGAAAATTCAGCCATTTTTAATTACAGAGGGTTTCGCATTGGTGTGCTGATTTGTGAAGATGCTTGGGTACAATCAGGTGATTTTGTCTATGCTCATGATCCTGTTAAAGCATTGGCAAATCATACTTTGGATTTGGTCATTAGTTTGAATGCATCACCCAGTAATCTGGGCAAGTTAAAAGAACGACAGATCATCATCAGCAAGGTTGCCAATGAGTTGGATGTTCCCGTCGTTTATGTTAATCAAGTGGGAGGTAATGATGAATTGGTGTTTGATGGTGCAAGTTTTATTGTCAATCGACAAGGTCAGATTGTTTTTCAATTAACCGCATTTGAAGAGCAGATCGCAGCTATTGAGTTAAACAAGATTGAGCATTCAGTTGCTGTTCCATATTCACTCAATGACAGTGAATTATTCTATCGGCAAACTGTATTGGGCATTAAGGATTATGTTCAAAAATGTGGTTTCAGCCAAGTGGTGATTGGTTCTTCAGGCGGTATTGATTCTGCCGTCACACTGGCAATTTGTACTGAAGCATTGGGTGCTGAAAATATGACAGCCATTACCATGCCATCACCATTTTCTTCAAAAGGCAGTGTGGATGATTCTCGTGATTTGTGTGAAAATTTGGGTGTTAAATTGTTATTTTCTTCCATTGCTGAAGAATTTGAATTGGCGAAAAAACAATTTGAACAAATGACGGGTGAAGTACCATCCTCTCTTACATTAGAAAATATTCAGGCAAGAATTCGTGGCCGAAAATTAATGGAATACAGCAATCATTACGGGGCATTGGTTGTTTCAACGGGCAATAAAAGTGAAATGAGTGTGGGTTATGCCACGTTATATGGTGATATGAATGGCGGTATTAATCCGTTGGGTGATTTATATAAAATGGAGGTTTATGCGTTGGCACATTACATCAATCAAAAAGCTGAGAAAAATGTCATTCCTCTCGATATTATAGTCAAAGCGCCCAGTGCGGAGTTATCTGAAAATCAGCGTGACAGTGATTCATTGCCTGACTATCCAATACTGGATGCCATCTTAAAGCGATACATCGAAGGTGATTTGCTGGATTCAGTGGAAAGTCAGTTGTGTACGGATACCATTAAGCAATCAGGGATGATTGAAAATGAGATTGCTAAAATTCATCGCATGGTTGATAACGCTGAATTCAAACGCAGACAAGCACCGCCGATTATTAGAGTGCAAAAAAGAAGTTTTGGGATGGGGCGAAGGTTGCCGGTGGCGGCAATTAGTAGACGTTCCTAATTATGTTCACCTGCTTAAAAGAATGAACAATATGACTTCATTTGGTTAATTATATTTATTTGTGTGAACTTTTCTGTTTGTTTGAATGGGTAGGATATTTTAAAGAAGAGCGGCTTTTAGCATGGAATATTGGTTGAATCACAACGCTTGCCTGCAAATATAGGCCTTGGGAATCAAAGTGTTTGGTGCAGGCGTTATTAGCGAAAGACTTGCTTCAGTATTATAAAGTAACGCGCAATAAATAAACTACCCATATTGCGTAGAAGTTTTGTTTGTCTTTTTTGTTACAAAAATAGGCGTGTAGTCGCTCTACATAACTATTTTTGTGGCAAACAAGACGGACAAAAGAGTTTTATGCCCTTTGGGTGCAAGTAAGATGGGTCGTTTATTTATTGCGAGTTACCTAAAGTACCTTGTGTTCTTTATTTAGGTGTTAGGGGATGCGCAACAAATAAACATCCAACTTGCTTGTATTTTTGTCCGCCTTTTTTTTTGCAAAAATAGTTGTGTAGTTCGACTATACGCCTATTTTTGCGCCTCAAAGGCAAACAAAAATCCTGCACAATTTGGACGTTTATTTATTTCGCCTCCCCTTATGAAATCAATTTCTGATGATGGCCTCAAAGCTCATGCTTGATTATCTGTTGGAAAAAGGGTTGTGACTGGGCGAGAAGGTCATCAGTCTTTTGCCATTGTTTCAGCATTTGTATCATCCTCAGCAATTATTAATCTTTAAATCTAATATGAATTATTATTAATTAACATCAAATCTGTAGTCAGCGTGGTGACGTTACCGCTAGGAGGCTGTCCGAAAACGCATCTTTCCTCCAGAACTGCGTTAAAATTCAGCTCAAAATGCTCATTTACACCAGTAAACTGCGCTTTTTCGCCAAATTTTGCCTTGTTCTGAAGAAAA
>Ga0233448_1003037_pt1 | contig 10886 bp, 9 predicted proteins | sample SI_124_October20_2_FD_183015 | JGI IMG/M metagenome (GOLD analysis project Ga0233448, IMG submission 183015) | Seawater microbial communities from Saanich Inlet, British Columbia, Canada - SI_124_October2016_150_MG | ecosystem: Environmental > Aquatic > Marine > Inlet | place: Canada: British... | reverse complement strand
TTATAGTAACAAAGAATATAAATAATAAGAGTTCAATAATTGATAAAAAATTAGGTATTAAAAAAAATAAAATGATTTATGACTCGATTGGTATTAAGCTTGTTGAAAATGAGTGTTATGAAAGGTTTTCGTTAATAGATGAAGATATTTTATTATTAGCAGATTGGGTAAAAAAATTAGAGATATATGTGGGACACCCCGTAGATATTGAATGGGCATTTGATGGTATTGAAAACCAAATGTATATTGTACAATGCAGACCAGAAACAGTACATTCTAATAAAGATCATTCTGTATTTACTAAATATAATATATCAAAAGATATTTCAATCAATGAGCTTAAAGAACGAACGATTCTTAAAGGTATTTCCGTAGGTGCCCTATTAGGTATAGGGAAAGCAAGAGTTATTAAACTTGATAAATTACCAGAAAATATTAAAGATATTGATTTTAATGACGGTGATGTACTAGTTACTGAGATTACCGACCCAGATTGGGAGCCACTTATGAAAAGAGCATCTGCTATTATTACAGAAAAAGGTGGTAGAACATGTCATGCCGCGATTGTAGCAAGGGAACTACAAGTACCATGTTGTGTAGGAGCAGTCGATTGTCTTAAGAAAATTAAAGAGCAACAATTAATAACATTAGACTGTACACAAGGTGAGGAAGCGTATGTATACGATGGAAGTGTAGAATTTACTAAAGAAGAGATTAATTATTCTGACTTGCCAGAACCACCAGTTGATATTATGTTAAATGTTGCTGATCCACAGAGAGCTTTCTTATATGCAAATATACCAAATAAAGGAGTTGGTTTAGTAAGAGAAGAGTTCATAATTAATAATTTTATCCAAGTTCATCCACTTGCATTAATTAATTATAACAGTGAACAAATTTCGAATGATATTGTGCTTAAAAATAAAATTGATGAGATTACAAAAGGATATGATAATAAAATAGATTATTTTGTTGACAAGTTAACATTTGGTTTAGCTAGGATAGCAACTGCTTTCTTTCCAAATAATGTAATTGTTAGATTTAGTGATTTTAAATCAAATGAATATGCTAATTTATTAGGTGGAAAATATTATGAACCACATGAAGAGAATCCAATGATTGGTTGGAGAGGTGCATCAAGATATTATTCTGAAAAATATGAAAGCGCTTTTGGATTAGAATGTATGGCAATTAAAAGACTTCGTGAAGAAATGGGATTTACAAATATTATTGTAATGATTCCATTTTGTCGTACACCAAAAGAATGTGTTCGAGTTTTAGAAACTATGGAAAAATACGGATTAAAAAGAGGTAAACATGATCTGAAAGTATATATTATGTGCGAATTGCCATCAAATGTTATTTTAGCAGATGAATTTTGCAAACATGTAGATGGGTTTTCTATTGGAAGTAATGATTTGACACAATTAGTATTAGGGTTAGATCGTGATAGTGAATTAGTTCAGCATTTATATGATGAACGAAATCAAGCTGTTAAAATGATGATATCACAGGCTATTAAATCATGTAAACGAAATAATGTAAAGATTGGAATATGTGGACAAGCACCAAGTGATTTCCCTGATTTTGCCCAATTTTTAATAAAGGAGGGGATTGATACAATCTCATTAACACCTGATTCTGTTGTTAAGACTATTAAAGAACTAATTAATATCTAAATTTATTATATATGATTTTATCAAGATGGATAAAAAATAATAGATATGGCACGGAAATAATAGAGACTATCTCTTTTGGTTCACCATCAATAAAATTTGCCAAATATAAGTTTGATTCTAATAATTCGGAAAGTACGTTATATGAATGGTTATCAGCAGGCACATACTTTGAAACTCAATATATTGGTTTCTTTATGACTAAATCTATTAAATCGTGGCTTAATTATTCTCAATTAATAGATCGGACTTCTCAGTTTGTAACAGATAACTTTTTTACTTATGATATATCACAAGTTGTATCTTCATCTGATATTACACAAGAAATTACCCAATTAAATCGTGATGATATTAAAGATGTAAAAGATGTTGTAAGAAGAATAGATAATACTTTTCAATATTTCAAACCACCCATGTATCCTATTTATAACGAAGATGGAAAACAAAAAGAATCAGTAAGTAACGATGGTGAAATAGATGTAGTTGCATCAAATATGGTAGTGTATGGTATTTTATCTTCTGAAAAAAATATTTTAGGCAGTGAAAAAAGCAACATCCCTATACCGCGAGGTATGCCAGCAGGTTACACAGACGAGAATATTACTTTAATTAATAAAATTTTAGAAAAAATGAAAAGTGCAGGAATAGGATATTCAAATAAATCCAAATTATTAAATAAAAACGAAATAAAACATCAAGTTAATAATGAAAATTTCGATATAATAGATAAAATTTTAAAAGAAAATGCTCAAAATCAGAACATGAAAGATTTCTGCATACAAAATGAAAAATACTTTCAAGAGTCTAATTCATTATATATAATTATCAGAAATGTCGATACGGCGAACGTTATTTTCCGTCTTCAAAAAGTCTTATACAGACGATTAGATATTATGCCTGGAAATCAACAGGCACTCAAAATACACTCCCCTGTAATATTAGAATATAGTAAACAATTATTAAAATACTTATTATATATCACACAATTTTTAAATTCGTCTGACCTCCAAGAAAAGATGATTGTAATTTTAAACGAAACAGAAGCAGAAAAAGAAGCAGAAAGAGAAAGAACAATCCAACAAAGCCAAGAAGATAATGTGTTATCTAAACGAACAAGACTAAAAAAGAAATATTTGAAATATAAAATAAAATACTTGAACTTAAAAAATCAAACCGCTGGTAATAATTTGACAATTCCAAATTCTATTACAACTATTGACGAACGTGCTTATTATCGTGCGAAATTAACTTCTGTAATAATCCCAAATTCTGTTACAACTATTGGCAACGGTGCTTTTATAGGAAATAAACTAATATCTGTAATAATTCCAAATTCTGTTAAAACTATTGGCAACAATGCTTTTGCAAATAATAAATTAACTTCTGTAACAATTGGAAATTCTGTTAAAACTATTGGTAAAAATGCTTTTATAGGAAATAAACTAACATCTGTAACAATTGGAAATTCTGTTACAACTATTGACACTAGTGCTTTTGAAAAAAATAAATTAACTTCTGTAATAATTCCAAATTCTGTAACAACTATTGGTGACAATGCTTTTGTAAATAATAAGATAACCAAAGTAACAATGCCAATAAAATTCAAAGATAGGAAAGATCTTTTTGACATATCTAAAAGTTTGTTTGGAGATATCACATTTACATATATTTAATAATATAACTAATTTTATATAATATAACTAATATTATATAATGAGTAGTTTTGCAAATAACTCAGCAGATACTTTTAAGGATAAATACTTTAAATATAAGAATAAATATATAAATTTAAAAAAACAAATAGCTGGTAATAAAGAGATTAGTACAAGGGATGGCGGCACTCTTGTAATTTCAGATTCTGTTACAACTATTGGTGAGGATGCTTTTTCTAAAAATAAATTAACTTCTGTAACAATTCCAGATTCTGTTACAACTATTGGTAAAGCTGCTTTTGCCTATAATGTGTTAACTTCTGTAACAATTGGAAATTCTGTTACAACTATTGGTCAAGGTGCTTTTTACAAAAATGAATTAACTTTTGTAACAATTCCAAATTCTGTTACAACTATTGATATGTGGGCTTTTCAGAATAATAAGTTAACTTTTGTAACAATTCCAAATTCTGTTACAACTATTGGTATGTGGGCTTTTCATAATAATAAGTTAACTTCTGTAACAATTCCAAATTTTATTACAACTATTAATGAGGGGACTTTTAAGGATAATAAGTTAACTTCTGTAACAATTGGAAATTCTGTTACAACTATTGGTGAACTTGCTTTTGAAAAGAATAGGTTAACTTCTGTAACAATTCCAAATTCTGTTACATCGATTGGTAAAAGTGCTTTTGAGTATAATAAATTAATGTATCTTAAAATTCCGAATTCTGTTACGACTATTGATGTGCGGGCTTTTAAGAGTAATAATATAGAGTTTGTAGTAATTTCAGATTCTGTTATAACTATTGGTGATAGTGCTTTCATTTATAATAAAATAAATGATCTAAAATTTGGAACGAATGTTGAAACCATTGGTAAATATGCTTTTTCTAAAAATAACTTAACTTCTGTAACAATTCCAGATTCTGTTACAACTATTGGTAAAGGTGCTTTTGCTGATAATAAGATAGCCGAAGTAACAATCGGAAATTCTGTTACTACTATTGGCGTAAGTGCTTTTTCCAATAATGAATTAACTTATGTAACAATTCCAAATTCTGTTACAACTATAGATAATGTTGCTTTTTTGAAGAATAAATTAACTTCTGTAACAATTGGTAAATATATTACAACTATTGGTGAAGAAGCTTTTGCTCAAAATAAATTAACTGAAATTATAATACCAAGTTCTGTTACAACTATTGGTAAAGGTGCTTTTACGAATAATCAGTTAACCAAAGTAACAATGCCAAAAATATTCAAAGATAGGAAAGATATTTTCGACCCATCTAAAAGTTGGTTTGGAGATATCACATTTACATATATTTAATAATATATTTGAATAAGCCTATATTCTTTAAGTAATAATATTATTATAAATATATTTAAAATTGTAAATATACTTATATTAATAATAATGAGTTCTGATAGTGATAAACAACATATTTCTATGGTAGTGTGCGGGCACGTTGATGCAGGTAAATCAACAACTACAGGTAATCTAATTTTTAAACTAGGTGGTATTTCATCTAGAGAAATGGATAAACTTCAAGCAGAAGCAGATGCACAAGGCAAGAGTTCTTTTGCGTTTGCTTATTATATGGATAGAAACAAACAAGAGAGAGAGAAGGGTATTACGATTGAATGTACTACAAAAGAATTTTATACAGATAGTTATCATTATACTATTGTAGATGCACCTGGTCACAAAGATTATATTAAGAATATGATTACAGGAGCAGGGTGTGCTGATATTGCTTTATTATTAGTACCTGCTGAAATTGGTGGTTTTGAAAAAGCAATTGCGAAGGGTGATCACAAGACTGGTGAAATTCAAGGACAAACAAGACAACATGCAAGACTCTTAGGACTACTTGGTGTAGAACAACTAATTGTAGGTATTAATAAGATGGATTCATGTGATTGGTCTGAGGAAAGATATAATGAAATTAAAGAAGAAATAACTAAGATGATTAAGTCTGCTGGTTTCCTACCAAAACGTGTTCCAATTATTCCTTACTCTGGTTTCAAAGGTGAAAATCTAGTAGAACAAACAGATAAGATGCCATGGTATAAAGGATGGGAAGCAAATATTAGTGCAACTGAAAAAATAACCGGACATACTCTATACGATGCATTGGAAAAGCTAGCTAAGCCACCAAAGAGAAACACCGAAGGTCTTGTTCGTATACCAATTAATGGAGTTTATAAAATTCCAGGTGTAGGTGATGTAATTACTGGTAGAGTAGAACAAGGTATTTTGAAACCAAATGATGTTGTGGGTATTGCACCTAGGAATCACAGAGGGTTAAAAATATTTTCAATTGAAATGCATCATAAAACTTGTGCACAAGCAATTCCAGGAGACAATGTTGGTCTGAATATTAAAGGTCTTGATAAAAAGAATTTGCCAAAAGTTGGTGATGTTATTTATGTAGAAAAAGAAGGTATTTTAAAACCGGTTTCTAGTTTCAGAGCACAAGTTATTGTACAAGATCATCCCGGACAACTAAAGGTTGGATTTGCCCCATTAATTCATGTTAGAACTGCAAAATCATCTTGTAGAATGAATAATATTTTTTGGAAGTCGAATAAAAAGACTGGAGACCAAAAGATAGACAAGCCGGAATTCCTAGAAATGGGTGATTCTGCTGAGATTGAGTTTGTACCTAAACAACCTATTTACTTGGAAGATTTCAATACTTCACAAGGACTTGGTAGAATTGCTGTTATGGATTCTAACCAACTAGTTATGCTTGGAAAGGTATTAGAAGTTAAATACCATACAGAAGAAAAGAAAGCTACTAAATAAATATTAAATATACTTTTCATATTAATAAATGTTCATATGAAAAATAAAAATTGAAAAATAAACTTGCTATATGCTCTATAATAAAAAATCTATTGAAAGCGAGTATGTATATATTTAGCTTTGAGGATTGGTGGACCTCTTGATCACACACTTTAGAGCGATGAAATTAGGAGTATGCCTTTGGTATTCTTAATGGAGCTTAACAACGGGTGCACAAACTTTGGCCAAGTGCAGTGTTATGATATCATGACACAGGATGAAAATGTATGAAGGTGTATTATGGTGACACTAGATTCGATTGGAATCTTCCTACAACAGACTAAATGACCGATACAATAATGTTATTTTAAAAAAGAAACTATTTTAATCATAATATAAAACATTTCATTTATTATCATATTATACAAAAATATAAGAATATAAACATAGTAAATGAAAATAAGACAATTTTTATACATAAATGAATAAATGAAAATACCATTATAAAGTTATGATTATTATATTGTAAAGCAACCGAGTTAATTTGATTATAAATAATAAATATTTCTATTATGTTTGGATCAAAATCATTTTCTGGTGAACTATATCTACAAGACGGGCAATTTTTTGTATATTTAAGCCATTCTGATAAACAAGATTTATGAAAATGTTTATTACATTGAATGCACGTATAGTTTATTTTTTGATTATTAGTATCTAAACATATTGCACATTCATCTTCTAGTAACATATAATTATGTTGGTTAAATAAGTCCATAGTATACTTATGTTGATTAAATAAATATTTTGAACTTAGTTTAATGATTTGAAAACAATATAAATAAAATTATAAATTTTTTATAATTTTATTTATATTGTTTCATAAGAGTGGGTTACTAACAATGTATATATTATGTAACTGTAACAAATACTTTTAATTTTGGATCAATTTTATGAAACAATATTTCAAGTTCTTTAGCATAATTAACAAAAAAATTCATATTTTTATTTATTTCAGATATATATCCCCATTGTGCATATAACTCACATGTATTATATTCATTAGATACATTTATTGAAATCATACGACTATTAGTATTATTTACAATTTCATAATAATTTTCATTTGCAAATATATAAAATTCACCTAATAATTGGGCAAATTCTTTCCCATCTAATTTTTGAATTTTATTTATATCAACCTCTTTATTATAAATAATAAATTTAGTGCATCTTTCATTATCTATTTGAATTAGTTTTTTATGCGATATATTATTTTCTATTAAAAAATTATTAAATTTTATAATATATGAACTGGATTCATCATATTGAATTTGGAATAGTTTTCTAAATCCAATTGTAATCAAATAATTATTTAAAACAAATTCGAATAAATATTTGTTTTTATTATATTTCTTATACAAATTGTACATATAATTTATTATATCGTTTATCTTTATATTGAACAGTCCAAACTGCAAAAATATTCTTTTTTTCACATTTTGTGAATTACCTAATTGGGTTATAACTTATTCTAACACAATCTAGCATCATTTAAATATGATTTCTATATTCTTTTTAACCGCTAGATATCAAAGATTTTCTTTTGAATAAAAATAAAAATTGATAATATATAATTAATATATATAAATAATTAAGTATATGTCTCAAGGAAGAAAGGAAGAAGAAAATGTTGATCTAACCGAATATAAAAAAATATTACATATTAAAAAAATTAAGTATAATCAATTAATTAAAGAGATTGAACATGAAATATTACAAACTAATGTTTTAATTGCAAAAAAATGTGAAGAAAAGAATGATGGTCACATATGGATACGTGAAAGAGAATCTTGTATGTATGGTGAATCATTTACTTATTGTAAACATTGTAATACTGATTATTATAATAGATCTTATATGCATTAATTATTTAAATTTTTTACTATTATAATTACATTACTATAATATCTATTTTAAGCTTTATTTTATTATACTTTATATTATTATATGAATAACTTCGATATTATAAAAGTAACATTATACAGTATTCCAGTTATATTAGGTCTCTATTATTATCCAAAAGAAGTAGTTAGTATAGGAACAACTATTTATATATTTTCAAAAATAACAAATAATGATGAAAAACCAATTGACAAAAATACTATAAATGATAAGAGTACATATTGTGATAAAAATACTCAATGTGAAACTAAAATTCCATATTATAGCAATATTTATTGTTATACTAAATTTCCATTCAATAATAAAAGAAAATATAGTGAAATAGAATACTATGAATCAAGTAATGATGAATCAAGTAGTGATGAATCAAGTAGTGATGAATCAAGTAGTGATGAATCAAGTAGTGATGAATCAAGTAGTGATGAATCAAGTAGTGATGAATCAAGTAATCATGAATCAAGTAGTGATGAATCAAGTAGTGATGAATCAAGTAATGAGGAATCAAGTAGTGATGAATCAATTAATGACAAGTTAAATAGCATCAATTCTAAAAGTGATATAATATTAAATAAAAAATCTAATGACGATGGCGAATGGTATTTTCTAACGAATAATGAATATAAATGAACTGCGATTATTTTTCCTTAGTGGAACTTTTTTAATGAAATTTTTAAATGTATTCATAACGACACTAATAAATATATATTTAACTTAATATATCTATTTATCAATTTTTATACTAACAGATTTCGTATAAATTATAGAGTTAAATGATTTAATATTATAAAAAAAATATCGATATATAACTCTATACTATATAATCTTCTAAAAGTAAAACTTGTTTATTAATGGATTCTAGTTGATTTATAAAACTAGGATAATCAACATACTCTGAATTTATTAAACCATTTGTTTTGTTCCCACCAAATAAAATATTTATTAATATATCTTTTTTATATTGGGTTAATCTGGCTTTATAACCAATATGATGTAATATTTTAGCCTTGCTTTTATCAAATAATTCATTTATAACCTCGTGTCTTAAATTAAAATCAGAGTTAAACAATAGTTCTAATAAAAATACACCTAAACTTTGGAAAATATTATTTACTAATATATGGTCTATCTCTTTGTCTTTCATTTTTGGTTGAAAATTAATTATTCCAGCCGAATTTAATTTATGTGGAAACGTAAATACAGCATGATCTAAATTTATACATAACTTATCAAGTATAAATTTATTACCAGACTCTGACAATATAGTGGTCACATTATTTTCTATAGATAATACCTTAAATATTGTAGTCATATTAACTATTTTAATTAATTCATCTGATACTTGTGCATAACCAATATTGCTATAATCTGTGTCTATTTCAAGACTAATCCCAACCAAACAATAGTTTTGAACGTTTCTCAATGGTTTTAACATTATAAAGTTTCCTTCTAATGTTTTATCTGCGAATATATTTGTAAATTTACAATTTTTTTTAAAGTATATTCCACCTATATCCCCAAGAATACACTCTATATCATTATTTTTTATATTAAATAATATATTTGATAGTTTTAAATCACAATAATATACTTCATTACTATATAAAGTACTAATAGATTTACTTATCTGTAAAAATATATCTATTGGGTTATAATATAAAAACTTTTCCCTATATATTAGATTATATAGATCACCTGAATAACCATCCATTATTGTTATCATATTATGATCATTCCAATATGACTTGATAATATTTAAATTAATATTATGGTTTCGATTAATATTATATAGAATCATCGATATCAGCTTATCTTTTACATAATCTATCTTATCTATATATTCTTTAATTACATATGAATCATTCTTATTAATTGTATTTGTAAATTTATATATCTTACCATAGCTACCTTTGCCAATAATATTAAAATTATTAATATAATTACTACCATTTATAACAATATTTGTAATATTTTCTATTGATATATCGGATGCTGATATATCATCTTTAGCAATTGCTTTATTTATTATAATAATATCTTCATTATTGTAATAATTATTAGTACTCCTTGTAATCATCTATAATACTTTAGATTATAAATTAATTTATATAAATTAATTTAATAAATATTTATTAGTTATATATTCATAAATTTGACTATATACTAAATATTGTATCTGTACATCTGATATTATATGGTATTTTAGAATAACATAATGGAAAAATAAATATTCGAATGTTAAAAGAAGACCAGAGAATAATATATAATTGAAAACTTTTATATATGGGCTTTCATAGTGAGTATGCAATTCATGTTGTATTGATAAATTATTATTTTCGCAAGCAGCATCTTGTTCATTTGTTAAACTAACCAATTCAATATGTTGGTCATCACCACTTATATTTTTTCTATTTTGAAAATATTTATATACCATGTGTAATATTACAAATCCTACAAGCACTGCAATACACAGTAACCAAATATGCATTGTTTCACAAAATAATTCATAATTATGTGTTTCTCTTTTAATATCGGCAGTATTAGATTCTTCTTTAAGGTTGATTAAAGAACTATTATCAATTGACGTTAAATTCAAGTTAATATAAGGATGTTCTTCAGATGAATCTAACTTTTCAACTAAACCTCCTATAGATTTACCAAAAGCTGCAACAAATACATTATGTTCAAATGGGCCAATATAATAAAAATAAAAAATTATCTCTAATAATGATAATCCTAATAGATGGATGAAAACCGAATACATCTAATTATTAAACAACTAACAAAATATTCTTTTAT